>ERZ825137.1883-NODE-1883-length-25727-cov-13.509427_pt1 | contig 25727 bp, 23 predicted proteins | sample MGYA00519873_ERZ825137 | MGnify/ENA primary metagenome ERZ825137 (study PRJEB31778, sample SAMEA3449190) | human gut metagenome | biome: human gut; feature: human-associated habitat; material: faeces | place: United Kingdom | collected 2010/2012 ...
CGCGTGGTGACGAAGGAACTGGCGGCGGCGTGGAAGGCGCAGCTGCTGGAGCAGTGTTACCGTCCCGTCAGCGTCAACGTCATGCTGGCGGCGGTAAACAAGCTGCTCGTCTGCATGGGGCGGGAGGACTGCAAGGTGCGGTACCTCAAGCTCCAGCGGCAGATTTTCCGCAAATCAGAGCGGGAACTGACCCGCGCCGAGTACCAGCGGTTGCTGGATGCCGCCCAGGCACGGGGCGACATACGGCTGCTGCTCCTGTTGGAAACTCTCTGCGCCACGGGTATCCGGGTAAGCGAGCTGCAATACATCACCGTGGAGGCGGTGCACAGCGGCGTGGCGGAAATCGCCCTGAAGGGCAAGATCAGAACCATCCTGTTACCCACAAAGCTGTGCCGCAAGCTGCTGAAATACGCCAAAAAGTGCGGTGTCGCCCACGGGCAGATCTTTCTGACGAAGAAAGGAAACGGCCCGTCCCGGAAGTTCATCTGGGCGGAGATGAAGAAGCTGTGCGAGGCGGCGAAGGTAGCGCGGAGCAAGGTGTTTCCCCACAACCTGCGGGGGCTGTTCGCCCGGACGTTCTACGCCGCCTGCCGGGACGTGGTGCGTCTGGCGGATGTGCTGGGACACAGCAGCATCGAGACGACCCGCATCTACCTGCCGTCCACGGCAAAAGAAAGTGCCCGCCAGCTGGACAGGTTTGGCCTGCTCAGCGGGAGGGCATAATTATTATTTCGTGCAACTTGTTGGAAACTGTGAAATGAAAACGCCCCACAGCAAAGGCTGCGAGGCGCAAATGGATATAACTGGAAAAGCCAATTCAAAACACAACGAATCGGCTCTGCATAATTGTGTGAAATGGTTGCGTTTGCTTGACGTTAGCTACTAAATGTGGTACACTACCACTGTGATTTTGACGAAACACTGGACATTTCTGACAGTAGCTCGTCAGATTAGTAATTATGTCTTGAACGGAGCGACTATGGCACGGAGAAGAGCGAACAGCGCAAAGATAGACCCGGCACTTTTCCATCGCAGCGCGTCGCCCGTGACGCTGACGGAGGATGTGATCACGGCCTATGTGTCCATCCTGCGTGCAGAAGGCCGTACCGGGTCAAGCTTGCATCTCTGTGAGACTGTCCTGCGACAGTTTCTCGCTTTTTTACCGGACGGCGTTCTTGCGAAGGACTCGTTATCCGTCTGGCGTGAGCAGCTGCTGACCGAGGGGTTTGCCATCCGAACGGTGAATTGCAGAGTTTCCACTGTAAGCGCGCTGTTAGAGGCGATGGATTGCCGGGAGTTTCAGGTAGACCGCCAGCTTCGCCCTCCCCAGTTCGAAGCCCCAGAGCTGACGCGACAGGAGTACCTGCGGATGCTGCAAACCGCCAAGCTCTTAGAGGATCGGCGGGGCTATGTGCTGGCGAAGCTGTTTGCCACCACGGGATTGTCTGTGTCTGACCTGCCGTTGGTGACGGTGGAGGCCGCAGAGACCGGTCGGCTGGTGAAAGGACGGGAGATCGTCCGGTTTTCGGAGGGCCTGCAAACCGACCTGCTGGCGTACGCCAAGCAAAACGGGCGTCTGACCGGCATGATTTTCACACAGAAGAACGGCTCACCGCTGATGCGCACGCAGGTGGGCGTGTACATCCAAAAGCTGGGACAGGACGCACGGATACCCGCCGAGAAAGCAAACGTCCGCGCATTGCGCCAGTTGCACAAGGTCGCCGTGGCGGCCATAGAAGCCAACTTTGATCTCCTCGTTCAGCAGGCCTACGAACGGCAGCTGGAGGTGGAGGAGGTCAGCGCAGGGTGGTAGGACAGGAGGATGGGCAGTGTGACAAGTAGTTCCAAATTCGTGTCTGTCATAATGGCGGCCTACAACGCTGAAGAAACAATAGAAGCGGCAATCCGATCAATACTCTTGCAGACGCACGATAATTTTGAGCTGATAATTTGTGATGATGCGTCTACAGATAACACCTGGTGCCTGATGAGGTCATTGGCAGATGAAGATTCGCGCATAAGATTAATCCGCCAAGAAAAAAATCGTGGGTCTGCGGTCGCACGTAATCGCTGTTTGTTACAGGCGCAAGGGGAATATATCGCTATCATGGATGCAGATGACTTGTGCAGCGAGAATAGATTGGCTGTGCAAGTCTCTTTTCTTGAGAAGCATAGGGAAGTCGCGTTTGTTGGCTTATTGGGAGAGGTGTTCCACAACATTCCCGGTGATTGTTCCAAGTGCTATCCCTATGTTGCCAAGCCCGCGGCAAAAGATTTTCTGATGACGTTGCCATTTGTTCACGCATCACTAATGTTTAGAAGTACCGCTATAGGACGCGGCTACCCGGAAGAAAGGCGGGCACTGCGCAGCGAAGACTACGCCTTTCTGATGGAGAGGTACGCTGCTGGATTACGAGGCGAGAATACCACAGATGCAGTGTACTACATCCGTGAAGACGCTGACACATTTAAGCGAAGGAAATATCGTTACCGCCTCACAGAGGTCGGCGTGAAGTGGAAAGGTTTCTCGGCACTGGGACTTATGCCGAAGGGGATTCTGTTTGCGATTAAACCGCTGATCGTTGGACTTTTGCCGCCAAAAACTCTAGAACGTCTAAAAGGCAAATACTACAAAGGTACGGGGGAAGCTCTATGAACTTTGACTACACGAAGGATCCGGGCAGATATTTGCTGAACAGGGAGATGCGGTACGATGGCGCGCCATTGGTAAGCATCATCACCCCCTACTATAATGCTGGAAAGTACTTTGAACAGACCTTCAACTGCGTGATGAATCAGACCTTTCCGTGGTTTGAATGGATCATCGTGGATGACGGCAGCACTGACGCGGAGAGTGTTTCTGTTCTCGCTCATTTTGCCGCAAAGGATGACCGCATCAAAACTATCCATAAGGAGAATGGTGGGCAGGCGGCTGCAAGGAATGAGGCAATTCGCAGAACAACCACGCCTATCATCGTTCCGCTGGATGCAGATGACCTGATCGCACCTACTTTTGTAGAGACGCTTTTCTACGTACTGCAAATTAACCCGAAAGCCGCATGGGCCTATACAGATAGTGTCGGTTTCGGTGCAAAGGAATATGTTTGGCGTCAACCGTTCTCAGCGTCCCGTATGCGGAGCGAAAATTTGCTCGTCTGTACGGCGGCCATCCGTAAAGAGTGGCTTGAAAAAGTAAATGGCTATGACGAAGTGGAGCGCCACTATGACGAAGATTGGCATCTATGGCTAAAGCTCCTCGCAGCTGGCGCAACGCCTGTACACGTGAACGATGTTCTCTTTTGGTATCGCCGCAGAGCGGAGGGGATGCAGCAAGCGGTTCAGCGCGATCATAAGCTATGCAAAGCATCGGCAGAAATGATAAAAAAGGCCGCGGCCATAGTAGACACATCGGTTACGGCCATCGAGTATCCCCGCGGCAGTGTGCCGGGTGGTTTTTATGCCCCGAAAATATCCACCTGGGATCGCAAGGTATTCAAGGCCCACAACAAGATCCACGTTATGATGCTGTTTCCGTGGATGGAAATGGGCGGGGCGGATCTGTTCAATTTGGATATTTGCCGGAAGATCGATAAAAGTAAATTTGAGATCAGCATCCTGACCACCGTGCCGGGAGAGCAGAGTTGGCGGCAGCGGTTCGAGGAATATGTCACCGACATTTTTGACCTGCCCAGTTTTCTGGAGCCGAAGGATTTTCCGGAATTCATCAGCTATTTTATCAAATCCCGGGAGATAGATGTGCTGTTCCTGAGCAACTCCTATGACGGCTACTACATGACACCGTGGCTGCGGGCTCAGTTTCCGGAGTTGGCCATCATTGACTATGTCCACATGGAGGAATGGTACTGGCGGAATGGCGGATATGCCCGTACCTCCGGCGCTATGGGCGAGGTGCTGGAAAAAACCTACGTCTGCAACGAGCGAACTCGCCGGGTGCTGATTAATGACTTTGGCCGTGCCCCGGAAAGCGTGGAGACTTTGTATATCGGCGTGGATCAGGAAAAGTTTGATGAGCGTGATGTCGAGGCTGGACAAGCCAGGGAGCCACTGGATATTGCAGAGGATAGACCCATCGTGCTGTTCCCTTGCCGCATCCACCCACAGAAGCGGCCATTTTTGATGCTGGAGGTCGCAAAGGAGGCGAAGAAGCGCATCTCGAACATCGCCTTTGTGGTGGTGGGTGACGGCCCGCAGCTCGGTGAGCTAAAAGTGGCAGTCGAGCGAGAGAAGCTGCAAGATACGGTATATTTGGCCGGACGACAGAGCGATATGCGGCCCTACTACAAGGATGCCGCTCTGACGCTGATCTGTTCATTGAAGGAAGGCCTTGCGCTGACGGCTTATGAGTCGCTTTCAATGGGCAAGCCGGTGGTAACGTCCGATGTGGGCGGTCAGGCCGAGCTGATAGACGAGACGGTGGGCCGGGTTTTGCCGCTGCTGCAAAGCGAAGCGGAGGAACTGGACAGCCGTGACTTCACAGAGGAAGAAGTCGGCCAGTATGTGAATGCCATCGTGGACGTGCTGTCGGACGAGGCTGCCTACACAAAGATGTGTGCAGCCTGCCGCGAGAAAATAGAAACGGGCTTCTCTTCGCAGCTCATGATCCAAAAGCTGGAGAGAATATTTGAGGAGTTGGTGCATGGTTGCGCCTCTGTTGAGAATAGAAAGCGAACCTCGGCGGAGCTGAGGAAATATTTGGGTATATGCGGTGAGTTGGCGACCGCGATGTCTGAAATCGAGTCGTATGAGTTCATGTATAAAAACACGCACACCGCAGATACCAAAAATGAACTGATGCGAATTGCAAACTCAAAATGGGGGCGCAGAGCAATCAAACTGGCGTTTAAATTGAGGTTGAACAAGCTATTTCGCTGACCAAGTGTGGAGAGCAAACTATGAAATATGGACTTGTAGTAAATATAAAAACAGAAAATATTGGTGATGATATTCAAAGCTATGCTGCGAAGCAATTCCTTCCGACCATAGATTATGTGATTGATCGGGAAGCGTTGGATACCTTTGATTCTCACGGTGAAGTTGTAAAGGCAATTATGAATGGCTGGTATATGTACAGCAAATTCAATTGGCCACCTGTATCTGCCATTGACCCCCTGTGGGTTGCGATGCATATTTCCGAGAATGATTATTTTGGGATTGGAGAGCGGTTTTTAGAGGGGATTGGCGGAGCTTATTTGAGCCATTATGCACCGATTGGAGCGCGAGATGTTTCAACGTTGGAAATGCTGGAGAGAAATCACATTCCGGCATATTTGTCAGGTTGTTTAACGCTGACGATTCCACAGTTTGATAATGTCGATAAGACTGACGAGATTCTGCTGGTCGATGTGGATTCAGGATGTGAGAAGGCAATTCGCGAGCTGTATCCGAAGGAAAATATTCAATGCGCCACACACCATACAGATGCGGAAGAATATTCCCAGAGGACGACTGCCGACCGGTTTGATGGGGTGGAGCGACTTTTGCGCCGTTATCAAGGCGCTAAGTGCGTCATTACAAGCCGACTGCACTGCGCGTTACCTTGCCTTGCATTACAAACACCTGTGTTTTTAATTTACAAAGATGAATATGCGCCCCGAATACAATCGTTCTTGAGTCTGCTTCATTATTCGAATATAGGAAACTTGGGAGAAAAGCTACAGGAATTCTGCGTTGAAAATCCGATTGAAAACAAAAAGGACTATCTTTCAATCAGAGATAGTTTAACAAAACTATGCAGGGACTTTATTGCAGATGAAACGATTAAAACGCCATATAAGGTATCACTGGAAGAATTGCATTTATGGCAAAAAGGACTTCTAAGTTCGGCAGAATTTTCGTTTCGCAGTGAACTGGACCGACAGACAGAGTGGATTCGCAAATTGGATGAGGGCAAAGAATATTTGAGTGAGCAGTGCCGGTCTAAAGACCGGCGTATTGACGAATTGCAGCAGTGGAATCAGCAGCTTGAAAAAGGCAAAGCCTATCTCGAGCAGCAGGTCTCGAAAAAAGATGCTAGAATCGCCGAACTGGAGAAATGGTGTCAGGAAGTGACCGCTGGAAAAGAATATGTAGAGGCTCAGTGGCACGCTGAAGAGCAGCGCCGAGAGGCAGATAAGCAGAGAATTGATGAACTGATTCAGCGGCTAAATAGCAATAGCGATCAGACAGCGAACGACACGGCGCAGTAAGTGAAATTGTCATAATACTAAAAATCAAATGGTAACGGGGGATATGCCACATGATGAAATTTGACTACACAAAAGAGCCGGGCAGATATTTGCTGAACAGGGAGATGTGGTACGATGGCGCGCCATTGGTAAGCATCATCACCCCCTACTATAATGCTGGAAAGTACTTTGAACAGACCTTCAACTGCGTGATGAATCAGACCTTTCCGTGGTTTGAATGGATCATCGTGGATGACGGCAGCACTGACGCGGAGAGTGTTTCTGTTCTCGCTCATTTTGCCGCAAAGGATGACCGCATCAAAACTATCCATAAGGAGAATGGTGGGCAGGCGGCTGCAAGGAATGAGGCAATTCGCAGAACAACCACGCCTATCATCGTTCCGCTGGATGCAGATGACCTGATCGCACCTACTTTTGTAGAGACGCTTTTCTACGTACTGCAAATTAACCCGAAAGCCGCATGGGCCTATACAGATAGTGTCGGTTTCGGTGCAAAGGAATATGTTTGGCGTCAACCGTTCTCAGCGTCCCGTATGCGGAGCGAAAATTTGCTCGTCTGTACGGCGGCCATCCGTAAAGAGTGGCTTGAAAAAGTAAATGGCTATGACGAAGTGGAGCGCCACTATGACGAAGATTGGCATCTATGGCTAAAGCTCCTCGCAGCTGGCGCAACGCCTGTACACGTGAACGATGTTCTCTTTTGGTATCGCCGCAGAGCGGAGGGGATGCAGCAAGCGGTTCAGCGCGATCATAAGCTATGCAAAGCATCGGCAGAAATGATAAAAAAGGCCGCGGCCATAGTAGACACATCGGTTACGGCCATCGAGTATCCCCGCGGCAGTGTGCCGGGTGGTTTTTATGCCCCGAAAATATCCACCTGGGATCGCAAGGTATTCAAGGCCCACAACAAGATCCACGTTATGATGCTGTTTCCGTGGATGGAAATGGGCGGGGCGGATCTGTTCAATTTGGATATTTGCCGGAAGATCGATAAAAGTAAATTTGAGATCAGCATCCTGACCACCGTGCCGGGAGAGCAGAGTTGGCGGCAGCGGTTCGAGGAATATGTCACCGACATTTTTGACCTGCCCAGTTTTCTGGAGCCGAAGGATTTTCCGGAATTCATCAGCTATTTTATCAAATCCCGGGAGATAGATGTGCTGTTCCTGAGCAACTCCTATGACGGCTACTACATGACACCGTGGCTGCGGGCTCAGTTTCCGGAGTTGGCCATCATTGACTATGTCCACATGGAGGAATGGTACTGGCGGAATGGCGGATATGCCCGTACCTCCGGCGCTATGGGCGAGGTGCTGGAAAAAACCTACGTCTGCAACGAGCGAACTCGCCGGGTGCTGATTAATGACTTTGGCCGTGCCCCGGAAAGCGTGGAGACTTTGTATATCGGCGTGGATCAGGAAAAGTTTGATGAGCGTGATGTCGAGGCTGGACAAGCCAGGGAGCCACTGGATATTGCAGAGGATAGACCCATCGTGCTGTTCCCTTGCCGCATCCACCCACAGAAGCGGCCATTTTTGATGCTGGAGGTCGCAAAGGAGGCGAAGAAGCGCATCTCGAACATCGCCTTTGTGGTGGTGGGTGACGGCCCGCAGCTCGGTGAGCTAAAAGTGGCAGTCGAGCGAGAGAAGCTGCAAGATACGGTATATTTGGCCGGACGACAGAGCGATATGCGGCCCTACTACAAGGATGCCGCTCTGACGCTGATCTGTTCATTGAAGGAAGGCCTTGCGCTGACGGCTTATGAGTCGCTTTCAATGGGCAAGCCGGTGGTAACGTCCGATGTGGGCGGTCAGGCCGAGCTGATAGACGAGACGGTGGGCCGGGTTTTGCCGCTGCTGCAAAGCGAAGCGGAGGAACTGGACAGCCGTGACTTCACAGAGGAAGAAGTCGGCCAGTATGTGAATGCCATCGTGGACGTGCTGTCGGACGAGGCTGCCTACACAAAGATGTGTGCAGCCTGCCGCGAGAAAATAGAAACGGGCTTCTCTTCGCAGCTCATGATCCAAAAGCTGGAGAGAATATTTGAGGAGTTGGTGCGCGGCACAGAAAAAATCCAACAGCGGAAGGCTTTAGCGCAAAAGTTTGGAAGCTTTGAACGGCTGATATCCGATTATTATACGGTTTATCGACTGAGCGAATCCGTGCAGTCTGAGGCGGAGGAAGTATGGAAGTCGCGGGAATGGTTTCGGGAACTGTACGAGGCAGCAACCGGACAAATTCCAACAACCCCTGATTATCAGACTGCGGAAGAAACCGGAGAGATGTTGCCAGAAATTACGTTACAGATGTACCGCTCTGGAAAAATCGGTTTTAAGTACATCATGAAATACCTTTTTGCGTGGATCAAGTATAAACTTTCTGGTAAGAAAATGTAAGAGAAAACCATGATTCAAAAAATGAAAAGATACCAGTTCCTGTTTGAGGAGCTGGTAAAACGTGACTTTAAAAAGAAGTATAAACGAACAGTTTTAGGAATGGCGTGGAGTTTGCTTTCCCCACTGCTGACGTTGCTGGTCATGCGGCTGGTGTTTACGCAGTTCTTTGGGGAAGCCATGGAGCATTACACCACCTATTTGTTCTGCGGAAACCTGATTTTCGCATGCTTCAGCGAGTCAACCGGACTGGGAATGACCTCGCTGCTGGAAAATGCGGATATTTTCTCCAAGGTCAATGTACCGAAGTACCTGTTTTTGCTGTCGAAAAGCATTCAGGGACTGATTAACTTTGGCCTGACTTTGTTGGTGTTCTTCCTGTTTTGTATTCTAGACGGCATCACATTCACTTGGAAGTTCGTTTTACTGCTGTATCCCATATGCTGTCTTGTCCTCTTCAATATTGGCGTGGGATTGATTCTCTCGGCACTATTCATGTTTTTCCGGGACATCCAATATCTTTGGTCCGTGTTTACGCAGCTTCTCATGTATATGTCGGCCATCTTCTACACCATTGACCATTACAGCTATACGGTCCAGTGCCTGTTTTTGGCCAATCCGGTCTATCTATTCATTCGGTATTTCCGAAAAATAGTCATCGAAGCGACCATTCCGACCCTGTGGTTCCACCTGCTGATGCTGGCGGATGTGCTGTTTGTTCTCATGATTGGCTGCTGGATGTACAAAAAATATAACCACAAGTTTTTGTATTACATTTAGCGGGGTAGCATTATGGAAGTTTTGAGACTGGAAAATGTGTCAATACGCTACATGACCGGCGATTTCAAGGATATCGGCCTGAAGGAATATGTTATGCGGCGGCTGAAAAAGAATTACCATGTGACAGAATTCTGGGCAGATAAGAACATCACATTCTCGCTGGAACAAGGAGATATGCTGGGTATTATTGGCACAAACGGCGCTGGAAAAAGCACGCTGCTGAAGGCAATATCGGGCATCATGGAGCCGACAGAAGGAACGGTTTGGCATGCGGGGAGTATTGCCGCTTTGCTGGAATTAGGTTCTGGCTTTGACGGTGACCTGACCGTTCGGGAAAACACTTACCTGCGCGGCGCAATGCTGGGATACACCAGAAAATTTATGGATGAAATGTATGAGCGGATTATTGACTTTTCAGGATTAGGCGACTTTCAGGATAGGCCGTTCAAGCATTTGTCATCCGGCATGAAAGCTCGGCTGGCGTTTTCTATTGCGAGTTTGGTGAACCCGGATATTTTGATCTTGGACGAGGTACTTTCTGTCGGCGATGGCGCGTTCAAGGCAAAAAGCGAGGCCAAAATGAAGGAGATCATCACGGGTGGAGCTACAACGATTCTGGTTTCCCATTCCTTGGAGCAGGTGCGGCAACTCTGCAACAAGGTGCTGTGGCTTGACAAGGGTGAGCAGATGGCATTTGGAGGGACGAAGGAAATTTGTGATAAGTATGGTGCTTTTTTGGAGGGATGATAAGAGTGTTATCGGGAATGAAGAAACATATTGTAGTTGACCTCGGTGATACGAAGAAGATCGCAGTTCGTGTGTATACGTTGTACCTCATAAATCTTGTTGTAATGATGGGAACGTATGTGAATATTCTCCGTATGCATTACTCAATGGATTCTTACTTGGCGATAAATCAGAACGATATAAGTATGCATATCCTGTATGGAAGATATGTATCTTATTGTTTTGGTAAGTTTTTAAATAGCTTGAACATATCTTCCTTTCAGTGCCAAACAATCTTTGCTGTAGTTATAATAGCCCTTACCGCAGTGTGGATGACTGCAATTGAATATAGAATTCTTAGAGAAATGGAAATCCTCCATAAGGGCCGACTGGTTGCAATATGCATTGCTGTTAGTATAGCATTTGTCAATGTAGCACAACTTGAGTATTTATTCTACTACCCTGAATCATTTGCAACAATGATCATTCCAGAAAGTGCATTGTACTTAGCGATATTACTATGTACTTCACGAACACCGACGGTAAGAAAGTATTTTATAGGTCTGGCACTGATGTTGATCGCATCAAACGGATATCAGATTCGAATTCTGATTTTCTTGTCATGGGCGATAATTCTAATAATAAGCACAAGCGAGAAGGGGATGTGTCGCGACACAGTAAAGCGCATTTTCGCGTGTGGACTAGTTGCTGCAGTTGCAGTATTTTTGAACATCCTGCTAATTGAGTTCCTTCTGAAAAACGGTATTATGCCCGCTGGAAACAAAAGCCTTACACTCTCAATAAATACAATATTGGAAAACGCAAAACAACTATTCGTCAACACTCAAGTAACAGTGATGCGGGACGGGCTTTATCTACTTCCTAAGTTCTCAATTATGTTTACAGTATTGATGTTAATAGGAATACTTGTGTACATGTTGTGCCACAGTAAAAAAACGATTGCAGAGATTTCCGTTGTGTTGCTAGGATCAATATGTATATATCTCATGGGGTATGTGTCGCACTTACCCATTACAGTGATTTGGCCAGCACCAAGAACCATGGTCTGCATTTTTATTTTTATATCTTCTTTGGGAGTATTTGCAACAGTTTTTGCCTCAAAAGAAGCACAGACCTATGTAATAGCACTTGTAATGCTACCTTTTTTAATTATCAACTTCCTGAGAATCAATTTTATTACGGTGGATTTATTTGCCAGTAACAAGATCGATCAAGAGTTGTGCCTTGCCATAGAAAACGAAATTGAACGCTATGAGGAAAGAGAGGGGGTTCGCGTAGAAAATATTGCTATGGAATTGGATATGTATCCAAAGTATTCATACTCCGGCATAGAATACGCGGCATATGAAATGAACGAGCGCGGATTTGCAATTAAATGGTCAAATGTTGCGATGCTCAATTATTATACGGGCAGAAACTATGCAAAAGTAGAAATGGACTCTGATATTTATAAAGATTATTTTGAAGGGAAAAACTGGGATTGTTACTCGCCCGAGGATCAAATGGTTTTTGTGGGTAACACACTTTACTTGATGGTGTATTAAGGAGGGGACAAAAACCTATGATCGCATTCAACATACCCCCCTGTGTGGGGAACGAACTTACATACGTCAAGCAGGCAATGGATTCCCATAAGATCTGCGGAGACGGACAATTTACGAAAAAGTGCAACGCTTGGATGGTGGAACGCTTTCATGCTAAGAAGGTGCTTCTGACCACCAGCGGCTCTACCGCGCTGGACATGGCCGCACTGTTGTGTGACATCAAGCCCGGCGACGAGGTGATCCTGCCCAGCTACACGTTTTCCAGTACGGCCAACGCTTTCGTACTGGCAGGTGCAACACTTGTGTTTGTGGATATTCGTCCCGATACCATGAACATTGACGAGACCAAGATCGAAGCCGCCATCACAGACCGCACCAAGGTCATCGTGCCGGTGCATTATGCCGGCGTAGCCTGCGAGATGGATACCATCATGGACATCGCTCGCCGCCATGGCCTGATGGTGGTGGAGGACGCGGCGCAGGGCGTGATGAGCACTTACAAGGGCCGTGCGCTGGGTACGATCGGCGACTTCGGCTGTTACTCGTTCCACGAGACAAAAAACTACTCCATGGGAGAGGGCGGCGCGCTGGTCATCAACAACGCGGCCTTTGATGAGAAGGCTGAGATTCTGCGGGAGAAAGGAACCAACCGTGCCAAATTTTTCCGCGGACAGGTGGACAAGTATACGTGGGTGGATTTCGGCGACAGCTATCTGCCCAGCGAGCTGAACGCCGCGTACCTGTGGGCGCAGTTGGAAAAGGCGGACGAGATCAACGATGACCGTTTGAACACATGGCAGGCGTACTGGAACGCGTTCCAGTCACTTTCCCTGGAAGGGAAAGTGATACTTCCTGTTGTCCCGGAAAGCTGCGTGCATAACGCCCACATGTTCTATCTGAAGCTGAGAAATTTACAGGAGCGCACGGCGTTTATCAGCTATATGAAGGAGCATGGCGTGCAGTGCGTGTTTCATTATATTCCGCTGCATTCCGCTCCGGCGGGGCTGAAGTTCGGGCGGTTCCACGGAGAAGATGAATATACGACAAAAGAGAGTGAACGTCTTGTCCGCCTGCCGCTGTACTACGGGATGACACAGGAGGATAGAGAAAAGGTAATTACAGGGGTAAAGGAGGTGTTGGGAAGATGAAGAAAATCATTGTTTTTGGAGCGACCGGCAACACAGGCGTCTATTTTACTGATTACTGTAAAAAAAGCCTCGACCCACAGGAATACGAGGTTATTGCTGTCGGTAGAAAGAACACGAACATCTTTGAGGATAATCACATCGCTTATTACCGGGCTGATATTCGAAAACAAGACGATTTTGAACAGTTACCACGGGATGATGTATACGCAGTTGTGAATATGGCAGGGCTTCTTCCTGCATATTTGCGTGAATATGACCCATTTGCCTACGTAGATACCAATATTATCGGCGCACTTCGAATTTTGGAATATGCTCGAAAGGTGGGTGCAGATCGTGTTTTATACACCCAAACATGGGCGGAGATGGCGGGATATTGGGGCAAGGAAGAGGTGCTGCGTCCGTCCATGCGGCACTGCCTGTGCTATACGGGTGATCATGCTTTTTATGCGATTACAAAATCCATGATTGTCGATACAATGGAGCATTATCATCAAGAATACGGTCTCAAGAACTTTGTATTCAGACTGCCAAATATATACCTCTATAGCCCAGAAAAAACATATTATGTAAACTGCGCTGAACGCCCAATTGCGTATCGCTATATGATTGACAGGGCTATTGCGGGACAAGATATTGAGCTGTGGGGCAACCCTGATGCATTTAAGGACATTGTTTATGTGAAAGATTTGTGTCAGATGATGGCAAAAGCATTAACAGCACAAGTGGACGGTGGTACTTACAATGTCGGAACGGGGATTAAAACAACGCTGCGTCAACAAATCGAAGGGATTATTCGGGTGTTTTCACCAGACAACCATCCCTCAAGAATCATTCCCTGCCCAGAAAAACCGTCGTTTGTTAGCTTTGTAATGGACGTAGAAAATGCCAAAAATGATTTGGGATATTCCCCGCAATATGACTATATTACCTACCTACGGGACTACAAGGCTGAGATGGAGAAGAAAAGGTTTGACTCTTTGTGGGAAAAGAGAGCAATTGCCGCAGAAAAGGAGCATCGGTGAACGTCCGCAGGACGCAAAAGAAAAAGTAAAGGAATATGGGCTGTAGAACAGCTCTGGAATAACAAATGGACATATCTGTGGTAATCCCGGTTTACGGCTGCCGGGAAGCGTTGCCTGAACTACATAGGCGATTGACAGCAGTGTTGAGCGTGATGACTTCAGAGTATGAAATCATCATGGTCAACGATGCCTGTCCACAAAACTCGTGGGAAGTAATTGAGCAGATTTGCAAAAAAGACGGGCATGTGGTTGGCTTGGAATTGTCCCGCAATTTTGGCCAGCTGAAGGCGACTGCTGCGGGACTTGACTATGCAAAAGGAAACTGGGTAGTCGTTATGGACTGCGATTTGCAGGACAGGCCGGAGGAAATTCCGAACCTGTATGCAAAGGCCATGGAGGGCTACGATGTCGTATTTGCCCGCCGGAAGGAACGGCATGATTCCAAGCTGAAGGTTTTCGTTTCTAGTTGCTTCTATAAAGTATATTCTATCGCAACAGATCAGCCCTATGATGGTGCGATTTGCAATTTCAGTATAGCAAACAGGAAAGTCATTGATACCTATTGCAAGATGCGGGAATATCACCGCGGATATGTGATGTATATTCAGTGGATGGGTTTCCGCGAAGCGGTGTTGGACGTGGAGCATCAGGAACGTTTTGCGGGGAAATCCGGGTACAACTTCAAAAAGCGTATGCAGATGGCGTTGGAACTGTTGACTTCACAATCTGATAAATTGCTGCGCTTTACCGCAAAAGCGGGACTGGTCATGGCAGGCGTGGCACTGCTTGCAATTATGTTCTTTGTCATTCGCTATTTTACAATGCATATCCAAATGGGCTGGACGAGCATTATTGCTGCGGTATTCCTTATGGGAGGGTTAACGATTGCCAGTATCGGCGTTGTTGGTATCTATGTTGGCAATATCTTTATGGAGGTCAAGCATAGACCTCTGTACATTGTGCGGCAGCAGCTGAACGGGCATTCAGGAGAATCGGAGAGCACGCCATGAAAAAACTTGCCATCATCGGTGCATCATACTTACAGCTTCCTCTCATTGAAAAAGCGAAGTCAATGGGTATTGAGACCCATGTGTTTGCCTGGGCGGCTAACGATGTGGGCGAAACTGCCGCCGATCATTTTTACCCCATCAGCATAGTGGAAAAGGAACAGGTATTGGACAAATGCCGTCAGATCGGGATTGACGGCATTTGTTCCATCGCGTCTGACCTCGCTATGCTGGCGGTAAACTATGTGGCCGAACAGATGGGGCTGACCGGCAATTCTATGGAGTGTACGCTGCGCTCTACAAACAAGCACCTGATGCGTCAGGCGTTTGAACAGCACGGAGATCCTTCGCCTAAGAGTCTTTTGGTGGAGTGCGTGGATGATCTGCGAAGTGTGCCGCTGCATTATCCTGTGATCGTTAAGCCCACGGACCGTTCCGGCAGCCGGGGCATCACAAAGCTGGACAGCCCGAACGATCTTGCGGAGGCTATCGAAAACGCCAAGTTGCAGGGCTTTGAAAAGAAGGCGCTGGTGGAGGAATTTGCCACTGGTCAGGAATACAGCGTGGAGTACATATCATGGCAGGGTGAACACCATTTCTTGGCGCTGACTCACAAATACACCACTGGCGCACCGGGCTTTATTGAGACGGGGCATTTAGAGCCTGCGCCGGTGTGGGAGAAAACCGTGGAACGCGTCAAGGCGGTGGTGTCTCACGCCCTCAACAGCCTTGGTATCCGATACGGAGCGTCCCATAGCGAGCTGAAGATCGATGCGGATGGGCGTATTATGCTCATTGAGATCGGCGGACGTATGGGCGGTGACTTTATCGGCAGCGATTTGGTGGAGCTTTCTACCGGCGTGGATTATGTCAGAGCCGTCATTGATACGGCGTTGGGCGAAAGGCCTGCCCTGACGCACAAGGCCCACAGCGCCGCGGCGGTTCGTTTCGTTTTCTCTCAGGAGGATGTGGATGTTCTTGCACGCATCAAGCGTGAGCACCCGGAACTGTTGGTACGCGAGGACGTGGACACATCCTTCGACCATCCGGTGACAGACAGCGCCACGCGCTTTGGGTATTACCTGCTGCGGGGAGAGGATGTATCGCTGCTGCAGCAGTATATGCCAGAAAACAAATAATCTTGCCAAAGCGGATGTGATGATTTGAAAGAGTATAAAACACTTATCCTGCTCCATTTAATGCTGATGGTTTATTCCATGAGCGGTATTTTCAGCAAGCTGGCAGCCGGGCAGCCGTTTCTCAGCTTCCGCTTTTGCCTGTATTACGGCGTGATCATCGCGCTGCTGGGGCTTTACGCCATCGGCTGGCAGCAGATCATCAAGCGTATGCCGCTGACGCTGGCCTTTGCTAATAAGGCGGTCACCACCGTGTGGGGGCTTGTGTGGGGACTGCTGTTTTTCCAGGAGCGGGTCACAATGGGCAAGCTGGCTGGCATCGCCCTGATCGTGGCCGGGGTCGTGGTATTCTCCACGGCGGACAAGGAGGCAGCGTAATGGATAGAACGATGCTCTTCTACGCCGGACTTCTGCTGTTGGGCGTTTTTCTCAGTGCCATCTCGCAGGTCATGCTGAAAAAAGCAGCACTGCGGCAATACTCCAGCAAACTACGTGAATACCTGAATCCACTGGTCATTGTCGCCTATACGATTTTCGTGGGTACGACCTTCTTGAGCATTTACGCCTACAAGGGCATCCCGTTGTCCATGGGCCCTGTGTTGGAGGCTACCAGCTACATTTATGTGACCATCTTCGGCGTAACAATCTTCAAAGAAAAACTCAACAAACGAAAACTGGTCGGGCTTGCTCTGATTATAGCGGGCATTATTATATACTCCTTGCTGGGATAGCGATAATTATTAGGAGGATAACCCATGAAAGGCATCATATTGGCCGGAGGTTCCGGCACGCGGCTTTACCCCATCACAAAAGGCGTTTCCAAACAGGCACTGGCGATTTACGACAAGCCCATGATCTACTACCCCCTGTCCACGCTGATGCTGGCGGGGATCAGAGAGGTGCTGATCATCTCCACGCCCAAGGATATTTCCGTGTTTGAAGACATTTTAGGCGACGGTACGCAGTTGGGGATGCGTTTTAGCTACGCCGTGCAGCAGGCACCGAACGGTCTAGCGGAGGCGTTTCTCATCGGCGAGGAGTTTATCGGTAAGGATTCGGTGGCACTTGTTTTGGGCGACAACATCTTTTACGGCGCGGGCTTTTCCGCAACGCTAGCGGAAGCGGCGCAGTTGAAAGAAGGTGCAGTCATCTTTGGCTACCCTGTGCAGAATCCATCCAGCTTTGGCGTTGTAGAGTTCGACAAGGATGGTAATGTGCTGTCGCTGGAGGAAAAGCCGGCAGCGCCGAAGTCCAATTACGCTGTGCCGGGACTGTACTTCTACGACAATGATGTGGTGAAGATCGCAAAGAACGTCAAACCTTCCGCCCGCGGTGAACTGGAAATTACAGCGGTGAATAATGAGTACCTCCGCCGCAAAAAGCTGAAGGTCATCCGATTTTTCCGCGGCATGGCGTGGCTCGACACGGGTACATATGAAGGTTTGCAGGAGGCGTCTCAGTTTGTTAATATTATTCAGAAGAGGCAGGGACTGTATGTCTCCTGCATCGAGGAGATTGCCTATCGCCGGGGCTTCATCGACCATGAGCAACTTCTTGAGCTCGCAAAGCCGCTGATGAAAACGGAGTATGGGCGGTATTTACAGGCAATAGCAAGGGAGGATGTTCTATGACCATCATCGTTACCGGCGGCGCCGGTTTTATCGGCAGCAACTTCATTTTCTATATGCTGGACAAGCACCCGGAGGATCGTATTGTCTGCGTGGACAAGCTGACCTATGCCGGAAACCTGTCTACGCTGGAGAGCGTCATGGACAAGCCCAACTTCCGCTTCGTGAAGGCGGACATCTGTGACCGCAAGGCCATCTACGACCTGTTTGAGGAGGAGCATCCCGACATGGTGGTGAACTTCGCCGCCGAAAGTCATGTGGATCGCTCCATCGAAAACCCGGAGGTCTTCTTGCAGACCAACATTCTGGGTACGCAGGTCATGCTGGACGCCTGCCGGAAATACGGCATTCAGCGTTACCATCAGGTGTCCACCGATGAGGTATACGGCGACCTGCCGCTGGATCGTCCAGACCTGTTCTTTACCGAGGAGACACCCATCCACACGTCCAGCCCGTACAGCTCTTCCAAGGCAGGCGCGGATCTGCTGGTGCTGGCCTACCACCGCACCTACGGCCTGCCCGTCACGGTGAGCCGTTGCTCCAACAACTACGGCCCGTATCACTTTCCGGAAAAGCTGATCCCGCTGATGATCGCCAACGCCCTGAATGACAAGCCGCTGCCGGTGTATGGCGAGGGGCTGAACGTCCGGGACTGGCTGTATGTAGAGGATCACTGCAAGGCCATCGACCTCATCCTCCGTAATGGCCGGGTGGGCGAGGTGTACAACATCGGCGGCCACAATGAGATGCGAAATATCGACATCGTGCGGCTGATCTGCCAGAAACTGGGCAAGCCGGAAAGCCTCATCACCTACGTCACCGACCGCAAGGGTCATGATATGCGCTACGCCATCGATCCCAGCAAGATCCACAGTGAGCTGGGCTGGCTGCCGGAGACGAAGTTTGCCGATGGCATCGACAAGACTATCGATTGGTATCTGACCCACCGCGACTGGTGGGAGAACATCATCAACGGGGAGTACCAGTACTACTATGAGCGGATGTATGGGAACAGATAAATTTATTGGATGAATATAAGTCATTGCTGACTCTGCTAGGTGCTGTTCTCATACGCATGCCTGGGCATTTGAAGGCTTGGCTTCTGCGCTAATTCAAAGGCGTTGCCCTGAGATCGTCAGCGCGAAAAGTGCATGCCCTTCCAAACTAAAGCAGTTTTACGAGGCTGTATCAAAAAGTGATATAAAGAGTGACTGAAACAGGTGGCATCTGTTTTGATTGCACTATTGTCACGAGCGTAATCGTCAAACCTATCCACACAAACACACATAAAATAAGCAGTAGCGGAACGTTGTGAAACGTTCCGCTACTGCTTGTATCAGGCAAATACAATAATCTACACAAATCGACATATTTCTACAGAAACCGTCGCTTTTGTGTAGACCATTGTAGAACGATTTTATGACACAAGTGCCCAAAAATCGTGTAAAATTAGCATATCAAGAACAAAACAGCGTATGCCTGCCGGCAAGAGGTCCGCCGTGGATTACTGAGTGTTGGCTTTCGAAATACACAGGACAGGAGGGAACATCAGTGCCTTTAGTTTGTTACGTTTCGGAACTTGAAAAGAATGTGTCTTTGGACGCTGAACGTTTGCTGCGTCTCTTGGGTGTATCCGGAAAGCTGTCTGGGTTTCACTTTGCCGTGTACATGTTGGAACAGGTGCAGGAGAATCCGGAATATGTCCTGCTGATTACGAAAAGACTCTACAGCCAAACGGCACAGTTTTTTCATACTACCGCCAACTGCGTGGAAAGGAATCTCCGAACCCTCGTGCAAGCGTGTTGGAGACAGCCTAATCACAGCTTACTTGAGCGCATTGCAGGCCATCCGTTGTCGCAGCCACCGACGAACGCGCAGTTCATTGATATGGTAGCCGCTTTCCTCCGCAAGTAAGCTCTACTCGGTTTGGCCCCCTCCGCCACAGCGGCGGCGTATCCCCCTTGCGCTGCCGCTGTGGGTTTTATATAGACCGGCAGCTGCTGTCAAGAGTATTGACTTCGGCTGCGGGCCTATATGCCCATGCTCTTTGAAAAACGCACTTCGCGTGTCATAAAGCAGACAGGTACGTTCGTGCCAACGCGAGCCACACGGGCGTTTCCGCCATGACCTCCTTGCGGGAACGAGCGATAAAGAAACGTCTGAAAAGCAGAGCGGTACTCTGCCGGCCATGACCGTTGCCACCGATAATGATACTCCCGCATTGGACGCCCTCAAAGCATCGTGCGGCGCACCCATCAGCATGGGCCGGGGTGAGATTCCCGTGCGGCTGGCAGCCACCAGCCGCCTGTTTTGCTTGAGAGAGAAGAAATAAAATGCAAAGCCGTGGAGCTTGCAGACAAGTACTTGTCTGTATGCTCGGCGGCTTTTTGGTTAGAATTGGAAAGAAACGTTCATAATGGTGACGGAGGTGGTGACACTTGAACGATAAGAACGAACAGCAGATCGGCGCGGCGACCTATGTAATCGAGCGCGTATTTACCGGTACAAAAACCATCCAGGAAGTGGTAACAGAGGAAATCATTTTCGCCGGAAAGAAGGCTGCAAACTTTGACCGGCAGGAGAGCCACATGGTATAATGGAGCCGTAAATGAGTGGTTCCGGGAAGGAGGAAACATGAGGAACCACGTTCAGCTTGCAGACGCCTATTACCGCCTTTCCGATGAGGAACGGAAGTATGGCGAATCTGCCAGCATTACCAACCAACGTACCATTGTGCGGGAATACTGCGAAAAGCACGGCATCATTTTGGTAGAGGAGTTTGCCGATGACGGTTATTCCGGCGGCAACTTCGAGCGCCCGGGCTTCCGCGCCATGCTGGAGCATCTGGAAACTGGCAAGGTCAATACAGTCATCACAAAAGATCTGTCCCGGCTGGGCCGTGACATGACAGAGTCCAGTCATTATGCGGAACGTTATTTTCCCGAACACGGCATCCGTTATCTGGCACCCGGCAGCAACTTTGATTCCGAGGAAGATAACCTGATGGCACCGTTCCAGTTTGCCATGAACGATGTCTACCTGCGGGATACGTCCCGCAAGGTCAAGCAGACGCTGAACACCAAGCGCAACAACGGGAAATATGTGGCTTGCCCACCCTACGGTTACCGCAAGGCGGAGCGCACCACCGACCAGCTTGTGCCGGACGAGAACACCGCGCCGGTGGTCAAGATGATTTTTGACATGGCCGCTTCCGGTCAGTCCTGCCGAAGCATCGCCCTGCGACTTAACGAATCGTGCATCATGCCGCCGCTGAAGTATCGCGTGGAGTGCCGTGACAATTTTACTGAGCGCGGCGCACAGCGAATGTCCGACCTGTGGAACTACACCACTGTAAAGCGCATCCTGCGCAATCGGGTCTATCTGGGACACACGCTGCTGGGCAAGAGCCGCAAGGTCAGCGTGAAGTCCAAAAAGAAGGTCAAAGTGCCAGAGGAGGAATGGGTATTTACGAAGAACACCCACGAGGCGCTTGTATCGCAGGAGAAGTTCGACCAGGCCGCCCACTTCTTGGGCGAGAACACCAAGGCGAATGGCCTGAATCCGGCGTTCCGCCACAGCATCTTCGGCGGCATCGCTTACTGTGCCTGCTGCGGCGCAGCCATGTGCTCCGGCGGCTCCGTCTACAACGGAGAACGGGCGAAATACTGGTATCTGGCGTGCAACAACCTGAGCTCCAGGGCGCAGAAGCACTGCCTGCATGGGGCGCGTATCCGCTACGATGATTTAGTGGAAGTCGTTCGCTGCGATCTCAATAAGCTGCTGTCCTTTGATGAGAGTGCGATCCGCACCATCACGGAAAACGCCGTTGCACAGGCCAACGCCTCTTTGGGCGGCGAAGATCCTGCTGTGCAGATCGAGAACATCGACAAGCAGACCGTTCGTCTCAAGAAAATGATCGAGCGCTCCTACCGCGACAATATCGCAGGAGCGCTCAGCGATGACATTCAGGAGGAAATGGTCAAAAAGTTCAGCAGGGAGATCGAGGAGCTGACTGTGCGCCGCAAGAAGCTGGTGGAGGGCGAAACCACGGCAAAGGAAATCCGCAGTGCCTACGGATTGTTCTTCGACCTTGCCAAGCGGTATACCTGTGTAAAAGCACTGGACAGGGAGATGCTGCACACCTTCATCGAGCGCATTGAGATTGGTGAGAAGATACTGCCGGAGGGCAGAAAAGTTGCCGGGGCGCGTACTCCGTACCGGCAGAGCATCCGCATTTTCTATCGCTTTATCGGGGAGATGACGGGTGACGACCTGCGTCATTTGCAGGGAAATCGAGATCGTGAAGAGGCCGCTTCTGTGGCAGGAATGTGAAGAATGTCCGCACCATAGATACACTTGTTTCAAACAAGATGTGTCCACCTCAAAAACTGGTTTTTCCGGGAAAGGCGATTTTCCCTGTATTTAAGCCAAAAATCGAGGGTCGGAAAAATTCTTTGAGGTGGATACACATCCTCCTCATTGGCGGCCTCCATCTTAAACTTATCCATCGCGGCCTTGGCCTCGGGGATGTTCAGCTTGTTGCTGTTCTTGCTGGACATATTGAAAATCTCCTTTCCGGTTGTTGAGCGATAAGCTCTGATTGGGTATCGCAGTCATAGCTTTTCCCGCCGCCGGATGAATATACGATGCGGACGCTGGTAATATCTGCTGCCTTATGACGCTTTTCATCAAATCATTATTTGCTGCATAAACATATAGCGAAGGACGGACCTGCAATTTTTCACAGATCCGTCCTTCAGAACAGTATGGTGTTATTCTTCTGTATGCACCGGCAGCATCACCTGCAGCAGGAACGTGCCGCCCTCTGTGCGGAACTGGCACAGGCCGCCGCGCCGCTGGGCAATGGCCTGTATGCTGCGGCAGCCGTAGCCGTGCCCGACCCTATTGGATACCGGTATTCCATTCCGCATCTCCGGCGGCGCATCGCAGGGGTTGCGTACCTCGATCAGCAGCTTGTTCAGCCGGATGCCGCAATACAGCTTTACGATCCGCCGCGACGCCGGCTCCAACTCTGCGGTCACCCGCAGGGCGTTTTCCAGCGCGTTGGACAGCAGCGAGCACAGCTCCGTATCGCTGATGGACAGCTCCGACGGCACCCGTGCGTCCACGCACAACTCCACATGGGCGCGCTGCGCCTTCTGCGCGAAGGAGGCGCACAGCAGATTTACCGTCTCATTCTCGCAGAAGCGCCGGGGTGTGATGGCCTCCACATCGGACTGCACCCTGCGGATATAGTCCTGCGCCTGCTGGGTCTGGCCGGAGGTAAGCAGGCCGCCGATCATGTTCAGGTGGTGGCGCATATCGTGCTGATATACCGCTGCCTGCGTCTCGGCCTCCCGGATGGTGTCTATTTCCTGTTGGGACTGCTCCAGCTCTACCTCTAACAGGGAACGCTCCATCTCTGCGTGGGAGCGGCTTTGGGTCTGTACATGGAACGCGGGCAAGAACAGAATGTAGAACACAATAAGCACTGTGGGCAGAAATTCATTGATAGCCACCGCCCCGGAGTACAGCACATCGGAGTACACGGTGGTGGCATAGTCAAAGATGTAGTATGTGCAGGGCAGACTGCCAAACAGCAGCAGCGCCGACCGGGAGTAGGTCATGGTGCTGTACGCGGCGGCCACAAAGTACCGCTGCAGCAGGTGGAATAAAGCGCCCAGCAGCAGAATGTATATGATAATGGCGGCGAAGGCGTTGTGCGTCAGCATCTCTGCGGCTACCCGGCCCCAGTGCGGCGGTTGGCAGCACAGATACGCCATGCAGGTGCTGACGATGGACACGCCCCACGGCCGCTTCAGTGCAAATACAAGGATCAGCACCAGCGGCAGGTGTACGATCAGCGGATAGATCTGTGTGACGCCGTCTTTGCCCAGCAGCAGCCAGCCCAGCAGCTGCACCAGCAGAAAGACCGGACACAGCCACAGGACGATCCGCCGCTGACGGGCCGTTTCAAAGCTGCCGGCGATGGCCGCAGCCAGCACCAGTCCGTAGACCAGCACCGATCCATAGCTGAGTGCATCCAGCACAGAGGAAATACTCATGTCGAATATGTTCATGGCGTCTCCCTCTCCGCGAACAGCAGACTCATATAGTCCTTTTGCAGCTGCGGATACAGCAGCCGTGATACCGGCAGATTCATGCCGGAGAACGTGCGCACGCCGGCGGGGGACAGCTCCGAGACCTGAAGCATATTCACAATGTAGGAACGATGGACGCGCATAAACTCCGGCCGCGCCAGCAGCAGCGGCTCATAGTCCCTCATGGAGCCGACCACCTCCCGCACCTGTCCGTCCGTCTGATGGAAGTACAGGTGCTTGCCTCTGACCTCCACATAGGACAGCAGGGAAAAAGGCACACGGATCAGCGTGGCGCCGGCCTTCAGCGTCAGTCCGTCCTGCGGCCGCTGTTCACGTAGGGATAGCCCGTCCAGCACGGGGAACAACAGCGCGGCACTGATGGGCTTGAGCAGGTATTCCAGCGCCCGGACGCCGTAGCTTTCGTAGGCGAAGCCGGGGGAAGAGGTGAGGAATACGATGTCGGCGGCATCGTCAAAGCTCCTGAGCTCCCGCGCGGCATCTATGCCGTCGATGCCGGGCATCATCACATCCAGCAGATACAGGGTAAACCGCTCGTGCCGGGCCGCGTCCAGCATATCGCCCGCGCTGCGGAAGGTCCTGTACCGCAGGGAGCTGTGCCGCTGGTCTTGCCACGCATCCAGCAGCGCGGTCAGCGTTGACAGCTCCTCGATCTGGTCATCGCAGACAGCAATATACATATACGTCCCTCCTCCGCGTGTTATGTTTTTCTGATTCTACCACATTGATCTCCGCTTGCAAAGCGGCGGCGCAGCATTTCATGCCGAAAAAACATACATTTCAGGGCGGCGATGACCCACGGCACGAAAAATTTGCTAAACTGCACCACAGGAAACGCGGAAGAAGAGAGAGGTGAAGCTAATGCCGCCGTGGATCGCTTGGCTGATCGCAGCGGTCAGTACAGCTGCCTTTGTAAGCCTCTGGTTTTGGGAGGTGCGCCGTGTTCTCAACGACAGAAAGAGCATTGTGGACAGTGCCGCCGGTCAGTTGACCTCCTTCCGCCGCCGTGCGGAGGGGGCGCCCTGCGACAAGGAATTTACGCAGGTGCTGCGCCGCAGTGAGAGCATCTACTATCAGGCGGTACACAACTACAACCGCACCTTCAGCCGTCCGTGGGTCTATCTGCCGGCCCGCCTTATGGGCTTTCGCAGAGCGCCGGAACAGCCGGCCGATGCGAATATCCACTGAATACGCCTGCTTTCTGCTTTGTCCGCCCGGGGGGGATGCGGAACAGAGCTTTTATCCAGGGGGGAAGAAAAGAAAGAGACGCAGCCGTTTGGCTGCGTCTCTTCGCATCTGGAGCAGGGTACCGCGCGTTTACTGCCTGCGCGCGGTGCGATACTCGTCTCCGGGCCGCCAGAAGGGGCAGCTCCCCGTGTCGGAGGCGAGGAAGCGCACCATCTCGTCCTCGTCCAGATCCATGTCGCACACATAGTCGTCATATTCCTCGTCGTAGAGGTAGAACACACACGTCTCACACTTGTCCATTTATACATCCTCCACCAGCCGGTGGCTGTCAAATTTGCAGTGGGCATAGTACAGCAGCGTCACAGCGCTGCACACGAACCATCCGGCGGGGTAGCCCATGGCGATGGGTACGATCTCATTGGAGATGAAGTGTGCCATCACATAGAGGTAGATCTGCCGGAACACCACGAAAGAGCCCAGCATGATGAACATGGGAACCTGGCTGTTGCCGGAGCCCCGCAGCGCGCCGGAGTAGATCTGGTTGATGCAGAAGAAGAAGTAGAACGGCGACAGCAGCCGCAGCAGCAGCGCGCCGTAGGACACCACCTCCGGCTTGCTGTTGAAGAAGGCGGTCATGTCGGGCGCCAGCGTCAGCACCGGCACCAGCAGCACGGCGGTGACGGCGAAGGACAGGTACAGCGCCCGGCGGACGCCGCCCTTGGCGCGCTCCACGTTGCCCACGCCCAGATTCTGCCCCACAAAGGTGGTGGACGCCAGCGACAGGGACTGCACCGGCAGGATCACCAGCT
>ERZ825137.1888-NODE-1888-length-25659-cov-5.145602_pt1 | contig 25659 bp, 20 predicted proteins | sample MGYA00519873_ERZ825137 | MGnify/ENA primary metagenome ERZ825137 (study PRJEB31778, sample SAMEA3449190) | human gut metagenome | biome: human gut; feature: human-associated habitat; material: faeces | place: United Kingdom | collected 2010/2012 ...
TGACCCCTGCTTTGTGCCATCTGGACTACACCATGAGCGAGGCGGGCGGCGTGACGGATTTTGTGCGGCAGTACACCCTTGCCTCCGGCGGACCCTGCTGTGACTGCGGGTACAAAAAGAAAGGGTAACGGACGATGAAGAGGAAAGAAACGTATCTTTCCCGTGATTTCCGGGATACTGCGGCACAGCGCTTTCCTGCGCAGGCGAAGCAGCTGAACGCCGCTTTCGATATTCTACACACGCAAAATCCTGCTTGTGTTTGCGAAATATCCGTCATCTTCTTTGTTTTCAGATACACCTTAGGGCTTCCGCAAGCCCCCGGCTTAGCCGGGGGGCCTGACTATGTATAAGCAGGCTGAAGCGGAACAAAACAATGCCAAACCCCGTGATTGCGGATAGAGAAAAAATTCAGTGCAGATTTTGGGGTAGAGGGTAAAAGCGGCAATATGGAGCAGATACTGATACCGCCCATAAAAAACATAAAAGAAAAACCTTGAAGCAGAAGCTTCAAGGTTTATTTGGCTGCCCCAGTCCGACTTGAACGGACGACACCCTGATTAACAGTCAGGTGCTCTAGCGTAGTGTATCAGGTTAAGGCAAAGCATCCGTCAAAATAATTTGTTGATACGACATATTAAAATGCTGTTCTTTCAGCAAAGGGTTTCTGAAAGCCAATTCGCGGCACCTCCCTGCCTCGCAAATACCCCTGCAGGCCAACGATACGAGGTTAATGTTTGACCAGCCAACGAAGCTATGGAAAGTATGGATAAACAAGGTACCAACGTGTTAATAAATTGACACGTTGCACGGACAGAAACGGTCACGTACGAATGCGTCTAACAAGCCTGTTTTCCCACGAACCACCGCGCGACAAAATTGCACGAAAACTGCACCCTCGTCGCTTCGCCCTTCGCACACAATTTCTGCGAAATTTCCCTGTCGGTGTCCTCTGCGTCGGCACAGATTCGCCGACGTCGAGGACGGATTTTAATTGGTTAGTTTCAGTGGAGTAAAGCCTCTAGCTTTGCTGGGGGCAAGAAATTATATAAAGGATAATATTCATTTAAAGCTCCTTTAAGGAAAGTCTAAACCACAATTCACCTCATCCGTGCGGGCAGCTTTGGCCGGAACGCCTGTTCGTTGCCCATGTCCCGCAGGTGATTTAGGTAGGCAAGAATCTCATCATCGCTGAAAAGTCTGCGGCCTACGTCGTCGGTGCGGCGCTGCAAGCTGCTCATCAGCAAAGCGTACTCAAATTCCAGTGACGTGTCAAATACGCCCTGATCGTCTGTGTTGACTGAAACTTTTAGCTGCGGCATATGCGGTTCAGATTCCAGAAAGCGCAGGCCATAATGGTTGAACCGGAAGATGGGATGGAACTCATACCGGTGGAACGTTCCAATCAAAACATTGGAGGACGGGTTGCATTCTATGGCAATGCCGAACTTTTCTATACGTTCAATCATTCGGTCCTGAATCTCGTGCATCAAACAGATGTAGGGCTTTGTGATTTCCCAATATACGGATTCGTCACCCTTGCGGCGCACTTCGGCATCAAAGTGATACGCATACAAAAAGCGAAGGATGTTTTCTTCCTGTCGTGCCCCGGACAATTTGCCCATGCCCCAATCCCGACGATTGATGGCATAGTACCAATAATTTTTCCCCGTTGCAATCCGATCACAGAGGAAGATATTAGCTGCGGTTTCCCGCACGGGATTGGGTCCGCCAGCACCGCGGTAAATACCTGGAGAATCGCCGCGCAGCTTCCAGCTTTCATAATAGTAATACCCTGCATTTGGCGATTCCGACAATTCCCGCGGATAAATTTCCCGCAGAAGTTGCCGCACGGTGCGTTCCAACTGCATCTGATATTCCGCGGAAAGCGTAATTCCCCATGCGCGGCAGCGATACAAAATCCAAATCAGGTTATCCAACAAGTTTTGCCTGGGCAACCAGATTTGGTTCTCCTTAAACTTATAGTGTAACTCTGGTGCAACGCCAAGAGCCAGTGCATGACCGATGCGGTCGCCGCGCTGTAAATTCAGGTAGCAGATAGCTTCATCAATGGCACGCATTCCGTCGGCCAGATCTAGAAAATCCTCGCCCGCGTGATAAGTTACCTGCATACATCCGGTGGGACCTTTTTCAATAAACCAGGGCTTTGTATTGTCAAGCGACCAGGGTGGATCACTGCGCAGATACCGAAACTCTGTGGCAAAAGTTTCCGGTCGGCAGCCGATCTCAAAAGTGGCCGCATCAATGGCACGGATGCGATAGCGCAGATAGCGGTTGCAGGCCATCGCCCGGCGCAGAATAATTGCCTGGGTTTTCGCGTCTCTGCGCACCGCCCAGTTGCGGATCGGAACCAGACAGGTGCCACTGTCATGGCAGGGATCCTCTGGCGTTTTTATAAAATGAACTGCATAAAAAGCATTGAAATTTCTGGCAGCATCTTCCGCCCGTCGATAAGTAAATGGCTCCTTTTTTAATGTTTCGGGAATCGGCAGAAGGTGTTTGCTATCATTTTCCTGTTTCCATTCGGCAAATGCGACGAAGTGATCGGTTGTTTGAATCCCTTTGCGCAGTTTTGGAACACTTTTCTTGGGTGTAATGCGCATCTCCAGCGACTGGATGCTTTCCGCCTCTCCGGCATTGACAGCCATCAGCCGGGCCTCACCCAGATATTCCGGAAAATGGTCTGACCATTGCAGATCTTTTCGGTCTTGATAATTGCAGAAATTGCGGAACCCCGTCTGCCCGTTATTTTGGATGATTTCACTGCGGAACTGCTGTTTCAGAAGCAGATACAAGTAGAATAAATCCTGTTCCTCAGGGGAGAACTTTCCTTCGTAAATGGCACGGAAACAGCCGTACAGAAGGACCCGCTCCCCCGATAAAAGACGGTATTCGTTGTCGTTATTGCGATGGGTTTCAGCCGAGATGGCATAGTCCAGACATTTGGGAACACCGTTTGGCTGCGGAAAGCGGGCTGCACGCTGGCGGAGACGCTCTACCACATGGTAAAGTTTTTCTTGTCGTTTGGGGCGCAAAAGGGTGTTGTCAAACTCAGAAAAGCACGACCACGCCCCACAGCTTTTGGCTAAGGAGCTTTTGGCAAAGGGAGAAAAATCATTGCAGAGTTTGCAGACGAAAATTGTGCGCAGCCATGCGGCGTAATACATTCGCTCTTCCCAGGACATTTGATCGTCCATCGGACCGGCATAACTTTTGATGCGGAGATTTTCCCGGAAATATTTTTGCTGGAAATAGCTGTATATCCGCCGGGGATGATTCATCAGATAGACCCATGTGATGGGAAAACTTTGGGTTGAACCATTCAAATGAAAATGATTTTCCGATATGCCTTTTTCCAACATGTGCCGCAGTGCGGGCTCATTGGTGCGCAAAACACCAGGCCAGGCAAAGAAAGTGCGGGAAACCTGCTGTTTCACATCGTTTCCGGCCAGAAATGCGCAGGCAAACAGATCCTGCCCCAAGTTCAGCGAAACCACACGCCAGCCCAAAACCTCTTCCTGGCGACAAAGCGGCTCAGCACCGTCCGCTGTCAGGACCTCTCTGCCATAGGTGTAGGGCAAAGTAAAAATGGACGAAGCTGCCAAATATAAATCCTTCCGCTCTTCGTCCAGTTCCTTCAAAAGCGATTCATAGCGGTTGTAGATTTCTTCCGGGGAACAATTCAGCAGGTGCGGCTGTGCATAGTGAAGATAGCAGTCGCGGCTGAGCACCCCATGTGCATAATAGCCCCCGCCACCGCAGGAAGCTGCGGCATGAATGCGCAGATGGGGGTATGAGGTCTTATTGCGCAGGTTTTCCAGCAACAGTTCCGGCTGCGCCCACAGGAAAAGTGTTTGCAGGTGAATCCATTTATTGCGCATGGTTGATTACCTTTGGTTAAGTTGAAGACTCATTCTGGTTGCTCGAATCGTTCGACGACAAGGGGTCTTCCTGCGAAGAAGCGGTGGCTTTAGAAGAAGCGGGGGCCTGCTTGGCGTTTGCGGCGCACTTTTTACTAAGGGTTTGCAATTTTTTTCGAATATCAGCCAACGAGTTAGGCGATTCTGGAGAACCAAAAACTTTGTCAAAGCTATTATCTTTTGACAGGTTTTCCAATTCTTCATATTCTTCCGGTGACAGGAATCGTTTGAGTGTGTCACCGTATCTTATAAGATCGGCTTTCCATGCCTCTGTCCCCTTGGATGCTTGATTTCGTATTTTTCGAAGAACGCTAATACATATTGAACTCTTTCCACTCCAAAACAGCACATCAGCAGTTTCAACAGAAAGAAAATCAGCCGTTTCGTCAGAAAGGAATACTTCTATATTTGGAATGGGTGCATTTCTTAGCAGTGAGGGAATATAATCCGCCGAGGCGAAACGAACGCCAAGTGGCGGCCCATTATCCGTTCCACTTTGAATAGATTTATAAACATTCTTTACATACGGCCTCAGAAGAGATGTTTTTTGTGCTTTCAGGTTTCTTTGGATGCAATACTGAACATCCCAATTCAAAAGAATAGACAGAGCACTGGCTAAGTTGGTTCGCTCATCGGATATATCCGATAAGGTTATTGTTTCAAATTCGTGAAAGAGCGGTGTGAATATATCAAAAGAGAGGAGTTGGTCGTCTCCGAGCTTTTCATCATCAGTAGTCTTGCTATCCCGTGGCTTTAATTTTCCAAATTCTGCCAATACCCTATACGAATATTTTCCTGCCCCACCACTTCCTGGCACAATTTCCCGGCACCATGCGGTGATTTGATTCCAAAGCGATACGTTGTTGCCATTTCTTGTTTGTTCTATCACTGTACGCAAATCCCCCACTCGAATTTCAAACGAATTCATCTGCCCAAAGATAGATCCTTCCGGGAGTCGATGGGGGTTGAACAGTGTACTACCCATAATGACCTGCACGTCCTGCCAACGTTGCCTTAGCGGTTTTTCCGACAGCATCAGCTCGTGCAGGCGAATGGAATAATACAGGTGAACGGCATAAATCAACGAATAGAAGCGGGAAGATCCGGGGGTTTCTGACAAAATATTCAGCGCTTCGCAGACATTGGCATAGGTTGCCCACTCCCGATTGAGATGCTCATTCAGATAAATATCATGTGCTTCACAGGCATCACAAAACTCTTTCCGATATTCTTCCGCTTTTTTTGTGGAAATCTCTCGCACAACATTTCCGCTGCCCATTACAGTCCCATAATATTCTGGCAGGAACTTCAAAACCATCAGGTTTTTATTGACATCGGCGGTTTTATCCAGTTTAAGTAAAAAGGCACGCTCGCTTTCCTGCAGATTAATACAAGCCCAGGCGTGTAGAAGATAATGCTTGAACCGGGCAATATTTTCTCCCCAATGGAGCCGTTGGGGAACAGCTTTTTCATCATCAAGCATAGCGTTTGGATATCCAAACGCACATTTTGGGGCGGTGCCCCAAACCCCGTTGCGTACCGATGGAGGTGAGCAAAGGTGAGTGAAACATTGTTTGCCGCTTTTACCGAAAATCCCCGAAGCCTGTCGCAACTGCGCAGAGGTGCCGGATCGTATGTCCTGGCACCATGTCAGATCAAAGAGGTGCTGGAATTGCCCGATACTGACTACACGGCTTTGGCAGATGATTTTAGGGCCGACTACACCTTTATGCGGGATCATGCGGCGGCTATGTCCATTGTACCGGGAGATCGTATGGATTGCCTGCTGATCACGACCGAAGCACGGAATCAAGGTATTCTGATGTCACAGTTTAGAGGGAACCGATACATCAAGTACATTGCCGATTTGCCGAAGTTAGGACTGGATTTGGCCGGGGTTCCCGTCTGCCGCGAAGCGTTGGTCAAGCTACCCCGGCAGCCAAAGAAAGCAAAACGACTGGGCAAAAATCAAGAGCGGTGATCCCATGCGCAAGCGCGGCCATGTGATTCCTCTGCGGCTGACAGATCAAGAGCTGGCGCATCTGAACCGCTGCGCCGCGGCCAGCGGCCTGCCGCGCGAGGAATATCTGCGCAGCCTCATCATGGGCAAGACGATCACGCCGCGCCCCTGCACCCATCATGCCGACCTGCTGCGCAAGGTAGCGGGGTTATGCAACAATGCCAATCAGCTGGCCCGCCGCGCCAACAGCACCGGCATGGCCGGTCCGGAGAGCGTGGAAGAGATGGCACGCATTGCGCGGGTGGTGTGGGAAGAAGTGCGAGAAAATTGGTAAGCATGAAGGGGCCTGCTGCAAAATTCGGCCAAGAGTACGGCGGGTTATTGAAAAATTCACAACTTTACGGTATAATGCAAATACAATAGAGGGCGGGGGGTGAACATCATGCCTGATGAAGCACTGGACGCGGCGCTGTCGATTGGGGAATACAGTTCCCGATCCGATGCAGCCTGCAAAGAGGCCCTGGCCTGCAAGGAAGTGCTGGTTCGGATCTTGCAAGGGTGTGTGCCGGAATATCGGAACTGCACCGAGGAAGAGATTGCCGCCTGCATTGAGGGACAACCGCTTGTCGGGGAATTGCCCGTAGACCGTGACCTGACCAATCCACACCGTACCGAAAAGATCAAGGGCAACAACACGGAGGACAAAACGGTATCGGAGGGTACGGTTCTGTATGACATCCAGTTTGATGCGCTGCTCCCCCACACGAAGGATCGCGCCCGCCTGATCATCAACCTGGAAGCGCAGGCAGATTTTACCCCCACCGACAAAAAGCATGGGACGTATCATCTGGTGACACGCGGCGTATACTATTGCGCCAGAATGATTTCCGCACAGAAAGGCATTGAGTTCACCGGCTCCCAGTACGAAAATATTGCCAAAGTATATTCGATTTGGATCTGTATGTCGCCGAGCGAAGAGTGGCGCGGTGCGGTCAATTCGTACAGCCTGGCGGAAACGAACCTGTGCGGCGAGCAGCACGAGGACAAGGGAAATTACGATAAGCTGTGCGTGATCCTGCTCTGCCTTGGGGAAAACAGCAAGATCAGAGAAAGTGAACTGATTGCTTTTTTGAACACGCTGCTTTCTGATAAGCTGAGCAAAAACGAAAAGAGTACACAGCTTGAAGAGCAATTCGGATTTCAAGCCAGCGAAAGGCTGGAAGGGAGGCTAAACGAAATGTGCAATTACAGCAAATTTGTGGCAGACCGCGGCGAGGAGCGCGGCATGGCCAAGGGCATGGCTCAGGGTGAAGAAAAGGCAACTATTGGACTGATTCAAAGCCTGATGCAGAACACTCATGTCACTGCCGATAAGGCAATGGAAATGCTTGGCATTTCGCCTGCCGACCGCGCCAAGTACAAGGCGCAGCTGGTCCAGTAACTTTTGAACCGGCGGGGTTGTGTAAACCGGCCTGTGCCTTGGGACAATTCTTCGCCAACAAGCAATATTTCTACCAAACAGTCGAGAGTAAATCTCCCGGCTGTTTTTTATATTACAGCAAAGGTGGCGGCAGCATATGGCCTACACATCCGTGATTCCCGTCTATCGGTTGGACAACGCAGTACGGTACGCACAGGACAAGCAAAAGACCACACGGCAGCACGGGATGCCGCTGGCCGAAACCGTGGACTACGCCCTGAACCGTGAGAAAACCGAAACAGACGGCTTTGAATCTGGGCTTGGGTGTACCACGCAGTCAGCCTATGAGGATATGCGGGCAAACGCTGTGCGCTGGCACAAGACGGACGGCGTGCAGGGGTACCATCTGGTACAGAGCTTTGCCGAGGGCGAGGTCACGCCGGAGCTGGCACACAAGATCGGGCTGGAACTGGCCGAGCGGGTGCTGGGCGGGCGGTACCAGGCCATCGTCACCACACACCTGAACACGAGCCATTATCACAATCATATCGTGTGGAGTAGCGTGGCGATGAACAGCGGCAGAAAATATCACAGCAATGCCAAAAGCTATGCGCTGGAGATCCGCGCCGTGTCGGACGAACTGTGCGTGAAGTACGGCTTGTCGATCATCCAAACCGAACGCGCCGCGCAGGTATCAAAGCCCTACGCCGAATGGCTGGCCGAGAAAAACGGTCAGCCGACCTGGCGCACGGTGATCCGGCAGGATGTGGATGCCGCGCTGGCCGAAGCGCTGACGTGGCGGCAGTTTATACGAGAACTGGAAAGCAAGGGCTACGAGCTGAATTTTAACCACAAATATCCCACGCTGCGCCCACCCGGAAAGACACGGCCTGTGCGGTTTAAAACGCTTGGCAGGCAGTATACCTCAGAAGCGCTGCAAATACGCATTTTGTACCCCGACGCAAGGTGGCACTTTTTACAGGAACAGCCGCCCGTTGCAAAGCACGCCCGATTGCGCAAAAGCTATGGCAAGGCCCGCAGGCTCACCGGCTTGCGGGCCTTGTACTATCGCTATCTGTACGAGCTGGGTGCGCTGCCGCATAAGCCCCGCCGCCCCAGCTATGCTGTACGGCAGGACATCCGTAATCTTGACCGAAGGATCAGGCAGATGGAGTTTCTGTCGGCAAACAGCATTGATTCGATAGAGCAACTGCAAGCAAAGCAAATCGCACTGGAAAACAAAATTGCCGAGCTGCAAACTGAGCGCCAACGGCTGTACCGTACCGCACCCAACTCCCCGGAAATTCCGGCAATCACCGCTGCCCTCAAGGCGCTGCGCCGTGACCTTAAGCTGTGCAAGGAGATTGCCGCCCATTCCGCTGAAATGCGTCAGCGCCTTGCGGATGCAGAACGCGAACGCCAGCAGGAACCGCAAACAAAACCGCAGCAAAACCAAACGAAAACAAATCAAAAAGCACGTTAAAGATTACAAGAAATGGAGTGATGATATGTTCAATAGCAATCGAGATCGTTACCATGCCGAATATGCCCGCAGGCACTACCCGGTGGGCACCAAGATCCGCCTTCTTGCCATGAACGACCCGTATGACCCCGTGCCGCCCGGCACCATTGGTACCGTCACCTGCGTGGATGACGCTGGACAGCTCCACATGGACTGGCAGAACGGCCGCACGCTGGCGCTTGTGCCGGGCGTGGATTCGTTCGAGGTGCTGGAGCGCCCCGCGCCTGCTAAATCGGGCAAAAATAGGGGCGCTGCCAGATGAACTACGGCGCAGAACCCGCGGACCAGGTCGTCCGCTACACATTGGAGGGAACTGAGTTTGCCTTAAAAATCTCCGGAACGGCGGCAAAGAATTTTGCTGTATTTGCGCTGGCCGTACTGCGCGACCAGAAGAAAACGCACGGAAAAACCAAGCTTGTTCGTCTGCTGCGCGAGGGCAAACCGCTGAAATTCTTCAGCGTGCCGACCGACCAGATGCGGGATTTTGCCAAGGCCGCAAAATCGCATGGGCTTTTGTATGTGCCCATCCGTGACCGTTCTGACCCCGATAACATCGAGATCGCCGTCTGGGCCGAGGACGCCGCCAAGGTCAATCGTGTCATTGACAAGCTGCAGCTTGATGTGGTGGATACCGGCGAAGCCGAGCTGGTAGCGGACGTGCAAAAGGGCCAAAGTCAACCCGTGCCCGAAAAAGAAACCATAGAGACTGAGCACGGCGCGGTCAGCTTTGCGGTAGGCGAGAGCGAGGAACAGTTCAACATGGATTTTACCCCAGCCCCGAAGCAATCGGATTTGGAAACAACAGCTTTGGGGAGAAAGAATCCGTCCGAGCCTTCCTCGCCCAACAAAGGGCCTTTGCCCGATACGCCCTCCCCGCGCGCCGACAAAATCAGGGCTAACGGTCAGCGCCCCAGCGTGCGCAGGGAGCTTGGTGACATTCGCGTTTTCCTGCGTCAGCGCGACGATGCCCGCGCACAGCTCCCCAGGATGCCGGTTAAGATCAAGCGTATGGAGCGAACCAGATAAAGGCTGTTCGTTCAAATATTTTCCGTTTGTTTTCAAATCCGGGATAGCAACGCGGCAGAGGTTGTGATATGGTTGAGCCGAGATCAAGCAGAAACGAGGTGTAAACTTCATGCTTCAACGTCGAAATATAAAACTCGACCGTGCCAACAAAAGCATCCTGCTGCGGGCACTGGGCAATGTCTACTACGCACAGAAAGCCACGGGCTCAGACTGCACCGCAACCGGCGCGCTAGTGCTGCGCATCCACGCCCTGCCGCCAAAAGGCGGCAGACTGGCGCTGGATATGGACGAATATCGGCTGGCAAGGAATGCCCTCAACCAGCTGCGCACCCGGCGCATCGCCGAGGGAGGCTATACCGACGCCGTGGATGATGCGCTGTGCCGGTTTCTGTAAGCAACTATTCCTCATGGTGAAATTTCCACAGCCTCTTGCTTTTCACAAGAATTATGATGAAATAAGGATAAGAAAGCGAGAGGTGAGCAATATGATCCAAATCCGTCCTGTGTCCGATTTGCGAAATAAGTATCCCGAAGTCGAACGGCTTGTGACCCAACAGCAGCAACCGGTTTTCTTGACCAAAAATGGTTATGGCAGCATGGTCGTGATGAGCATTGAACAATATACGGCGCTGATCGACGGCGCGGACGCCAAACTCGATGAAGCGGATGCCGCAGCCAAGAGCGATCCTGTTCGGCTGAGCCATGAGGAAGTTTTCGGGAATGTGAGGGCCCAGTTCCGTGGAAGAAAATAGGGAAGCTCTGATTCAATCTGGTGCACAGTACAGCGGCTAGCGCGCGTCAGCCGCTAAGAGAAAAGCGCAGACAATACTGGATGTATTGTCGAGCATTTTCTCAACGCGGATGATGTGCGCTAGACGGTGTGATGTATGCCAAGCCCGAAGGGCGGGATTGATTCAGAGGTTCCCTAAGTATCAACTGCGCTACACGCGACTGTTTGAGCAGGATTTGATGCGTGCGGCGCAGTATATCGACCAAGTGCTGGACAACCCTACCGCTGCGCAGAAGCTGGTGGATGATACCGAAAAGGCGATTCTGGAGCGCCTGAATTTTGCAGAGAGCTTTGAACCGTATCCATCCACGAAACAGCGCGAATATCCGTACTATCGCATTTACGTCCACAATTGCACGGTGTTCTATGTGGTGATCGATGGCGTGATGGAAGTGCGTCGGTTCTTGTACAGCGCGCAGGATATTCCTCGAATGCTATAAAACGACAAATAAACCCTATGCCCTGTGCGGTATCTGCCGCGCAGGGCATTTTATGTTTCAGGAGGTGGAAAGCTGAAAAGAAACTATCCTTGGTGGTTCTGCCTGCTGCCCCTGCCGTTGGTCTGGTGGGCGGCGGTGGCTGTGGCCAGCCACTGGCAGACAGGCGGCTTAAACTCGGTGCTGGCCGCACTGAACGCCGCGCTGGCCGCGCCTTTTGCTTTGCGATGGACAGAGCACAGCGCACGGTTCTTGCTGCTTTTTACGCTGACTTATGCAGTTGCCGCAGTCGTGCTTGTCTCCGACAAGTGCAACACACGCCCCGGCGCGGAGCATGGCTCCGCCTGCTGGGGCGATGTGTCCGCGCTGAATCGAAAATATAGAGACAAGCACGGCACCAACCTGCTGCTGACCAAGCACTTCCAAATCGGCGTGGACGGCTACAAGCATAAGCATAACACCAACGTGCTGGTCATCGGCGGCAGTGGTGCTGGCAAGACCCGCACCTATGCCGTGCCGAATGTGCTGCAGGCGGGCTGCTCCATGGTCATCACAGACCCGAAAGCCGAGATCCTGCGAAAGACAGGCGCGTTCTTGCTTGCCCAAGGCTATGAGGTGCGTGTGTTTGACCTGATCGACCCGTCCGCCTCGTTCTGCTACAACCCGTTCTGCTATGTGCAGAGCGATAAGGACGTTTTGCAGCTTATTGCTGACCTCATCCAGAACACCACGCCGCCGAACGCGCGTGAAAACGACCCGTTTTGGTCGAAGGCCGAAACCGCTCTGCTGCAGGCACTTATGCTCTACCTGATCCACGAAGCGCCCGCCGACGAGCAAAACTTCGCCATGGTCATGGAGATGATCGCAGCCGCCGAGGTGCGTGAGGATGACGCCGACTACCAATCACCGTTGGACATTTTGTTTGAACGCCTGGAAATGCGCGAGCCGGACAGCATTGCCTGCAAACAGTACCGTATTTTCAAGCAGGCAGCGGGCAAGACGGCGCGTTCGATTCTGGTCAGCGTTGGCGTTCGGCTGGCGGCATTCAATCTGCCGCAGATCGCACGGCTGACTATGGCCGACGAACTGCATCTGGAAGAACTCGGAGAACGCAAGATTGCGCTGTTCTGCTGCATCCCTGATTCGGACAAATCGCTCAACTATCTGGTCGGCATGATTTACAGCCAGCTCATTCAGACGCTCTACCGTCAGGCTGACCGCGTCCACAGGGGACGGCTGCCCGTGCCGGTGCATCTGCTGATCGACGAATTCCCGAACATTTCTCTGCCCAAGGACAGTTTTTTGTCTGCGCTGGCGACCATGCGTTCGCGCGGTATTTTCTGCTCGATCATCGCGCAGAACATGGCGCAGCTCAAGGCCATGTACAAAAACGACTGGGAGTCGCTGGTCGGTCTGTGCGACGAATTTTTGTACTTGGGCGGCAACGAGCAGGGCACGCACAAGTATGTTTCGGAGCTGATCGGCAAGGAAACGATCTCGATCGCGTCCTACAACCGAAGCCGCGGCCGCAACGGCAGCTACAGCGTGAACCGGCAGACAAGCGGACGCGAACTGCTCAAGCCGGATGAGGTGCGGCTGCTGGGGGATGACAAGGCAATTTTGTTTGTGCGCGGGGAGCGCCCGATTCTGGATGACAAATACGATCTGCTGCGGCACCCGAACATCCGCTTCACCGAGGACGGCGGTGCATCGCCGTATGATTACACCGCCGCTGCCGGAGCCGCGAACGACCTGCCCGGTCAGCCGGAGCAATATGAACTGCTGGACATGGATGATTTTGAGGATAAGCCAAAAGTGTCCGCCCAACAGAATTTACAAACAAATTTGATTTACAGAAACCGGAGGTAAATGCCAATGCTTTGCAAAAAGAATGAAAAAAATTGCATCAATGCCACCCGCCGCGCACCCAATCGTGCGCGGCATTTCTTTTGCCTATACGCCGCCCTCGTCTGCGGCGTTTGTTTTGCCCTGCCTGCTTTTGCAGACGGCGACCCGCTGACGGTCGTGAACAACCTGTCAACCTTTATCTTTTCCCTGATCCGCGCCATCGGGCTGATTTTGCTCGGCTGGGGCATTGTGCAGGTTGGTCTTTCTCTGCAAAGCCACGACCCCAGCCAGCGCAGTCAGGGATTTCTCACGCTTGCGGGCGGGCTGGTCATTACGTTTGCAAAAGAAATCTTGGACTTGATCATGGGCACGGGGGCATAAAATCGCGCCAACGCATTGTAAAACCAAAACCAAGGGGGTGATGCCATGTGGGCGATAGCTGGATCGTAGACAACCTCAACGCCGCCCTCAACACCTGGAACGGCAAACTGGCCGAGATCTGGCAGCTGTTGACCGAAAGCCCACAGACCTTTCGCGGCGGGCAGGTGTGGTCGGTCATGGTCGGTATCCACGGCGCGCTGCAGGCCATCGGGTACGGGCTGCTCGTGCTGTTTTTCGCCATCGGTGTGGTAAAGACCTGCGGCAGCTTTGTGGAAGTGAAACGCCCCGAACACGCTCTCAAGCTGTTTATCCGCTTCGCGCTGGCCAAGGCCGCTGTGACCTATGGGCTGGAGCTCATGCAGGCAGTGTTTTCCATCGTGCAGGGCACGGTGTCCACGGTAATTACGCAGTCGGGAACATCGGGCATGAACAGCACCACGCTGCCGCAGGAGCTGGTGGACGCCATCAATGATGTGGGCTTCTGGGATTCGATCCCGCTGTGGGCCGTCACACTGATCGGCGGGCTGCTCATTACGGTTTTGTCTTTCGTTATGATCCTGACCGTCTACGGCCGGATGTTCAGCTTGTGGATGTATGCGGCCATCGCACCGATCCCACTAGCCGCCTTTGCGGGCGAACCGACAGCCAACGTCGGCAAAAACTTCATCCGCAGCTATGCCGGGGTGTGCTTGCAGGGCTTGGTGATCGCGCTGTCGTGCGTGATCTTTTCGGCGCTGGCCGCCAGTCCGCCGAGCGTGGATACCTCCGCATCGGTCGTGACTGCCGTCTGGACCTATGTGGCCGAGCTGACGTTCAACCTGTTGGTGTTGGTCGGTGCGATCAAGGGCTGCGACAGGATCGTAAAAGAAATTATGGGATTGTGAGGTGCCGTTATGGAGATCAAAATACCAAAAGAAGTCCGCGAATACCACGAAACGATTTTCTTTGGGCTGAACACGCGGCAGTTTGTCTGCTCCCTGTTAGCAGTGGGTGTAGCTGTTGCGGTGTACTTTCTGCTGCAGCCGATGTTGGACACGGAAGAAATCGGCTGGGTGTGTATTTTGGCCGCCGCACCGTTTGCCGTCTGCGGATTTTTTACCTACCACGGCATGACGCCAGAGCAACTGCTGTGGGCATGGTGCAAATCAGAACTGCTGTGCCCCAAACGGCTGGTGTTCCGCTCGGATAGTTACTATTACGCCGCCATGCAGCCCGCCATACAGGCAGGGCTGCATCAAAAGCGAAAGCGAGGGAAACGCATGAAGCAAGATAAAAAACAGGAGCGCCGCGCATGATTAAAACGCTTGCCAAGGCACAGCAGCAGGAGCGCGTGAAGTTTCGCGTGCCGCGCTCGGTGCAGGACGCCATTCCCATCCGCCGTATCTGGTCGGATGGGATTTTTTTGTGCGGAAATCAATATTCAAAGACGTGGTCGTTTACCGACATCAACTATGCCATTGCAGGCAAGGGCGACAAAACAGCGATGTTCCTGGATTACTCCGAGCTGCTCAACGCTTTGGACTCCGGCGCATCAGCCAAAATCACGCTGTGCAATCGCCGCGTCAACAAGGCGGAGTTTGAGCGCTCGGTGCTGTTGCCGATGAAAGGCGATACCTTGGACGAATACCGCCGCGAGTTTAATGAAATGCTGCTCGCACAGACGGCGGGCAGCAACAGCATTGTGCGGGAACGCTACCTGACCGTGAGCGTGGTGAAGCGCAGCATTGATGAGGCTCGCGCTTATTTTGCGCGGGTCGGCACCGATCTCGTCACGCATTTTGCCGCGCTGTCCTCGGTGGCAGCAGAACTGCCCGTGAACGACCGCCTGCGCATTTTCCGTGACTTTTTCAAAGTCGGGCAGGAACCAGCTTTTGAGTTTAACATTGCGGAAAATGCCAAGCGCGGGCAGCATTTCAAGGACTGGCTCTGCCCCGACAGCATGGAATTTGCCGCCGACCATTTCAAAATCGACGGCCGATTTGGGCGTGTGCTCTATTTGCAGGATTTCGCCAGTTATCTGAAAGACAGCTTTGTGTCAGAGCTATGCGACCTTGACCGCGACCTGATGCTGTCCATCGACATCCTGCCCGTGCCGACCGACGAGGCCGCCCGTCAGCTGCAAAATACGCTGCTGGGTGTGGAAACGAACGCCGCCAACTGGCAGCGCCGCCAGAACGCCAACAACAACTTTTCCGCCGCGATCCCATATGACATGGAACTGCAGCGCAAGGAAACCAAAGAAATGCTGGACGATTTGACCACCCGCGACCAGCGCATGATGTTTGGCCTTGTCACGCTGGTGCATCTGGCCGACAGCAAGCGCCAACTCGACAGCGACACCGAAACGCTGCTCTCGGTCGGGCGCAAGCATCTGTGTCAGCTTTCTACGCTGCGCTGGCAGCAGCGCGACGGGCTGGACACCGTGCTGCCCTACGGTGTGCGGCGCATCCAAGCGCTGCGCACACTGACGACCGAAAGCACCGCCGTGCTGATTCCGTTCCGCGCGCAGGAGATCATGCAGGCGGGCGGCATTTACTACGGGCAGAACGCTGTGAGCAAAAACCGAATCGTGGCGGATCGGCGGCTTCTGCTCAACGGCAATTCGTTCCGCTTGGGTGTTTCCGGTTCCGGCAAGTCCATGTCTGCAAAAGAGGAAATCGTGCAGATCGCGCTGGCGACCGAGGATGATATTCTCATCCTTGATCCCGAAAGTGAGTTCGGTCACCTGACCCGTGCCCTCGGCGGCGAAGTCATTCAAATCTCCGCCGCATCCGACACGCACATCAACGCGCTGGATATGGACAAGGAGTACGGCGACGACCGCAACCCGATCATTGCGAAAAGCGAGTTTGTGCTTTCGCTGTTTGAGCAGCTGGCGGGCAGCCTGACCGCCGCCGAAAAGTCGATTTTGGGTCGCTGCACGGAACTTTTGTACAAGCCCTACCTTGACCGCGGCTGCACCGGCACACCCCCGACGCTGAAAGACTTTTACCGCCTGCTGAAAATGCAGCCGGAGACCGAGGCGCAGGGGTTGGCGCTTTCGAGCGAACTGTTTATCACGGGCACACTCAACACCTTTGCGCGGCACACCAACGTGAATACCAGGGCGCGAATCATCGACTATGACATCCGAGAGCTGGGCGAACAGCTGATGCCCCTGGGAATGTTGGTAACGCTGGATGCCATCTACAACCGCGTCATCCAGAACTGGAAAGCCGGCCGGCGCACCTGGATCGTCTGCGATGAGTTTTACCTGCTGTTCCGTTACGAGTACAGCTCCAACTTTTTCTACAAACTCTGGAAGCGTATCCGCAAATATAACGGTCTGATCACCGGCCTGACGCAGAACGTGGATGAGCTGCTGCGCTCCGATACGGCGCGGCTGATGCTGGCAAACTCGGAATTTCTCATCATGCTGAACCAGAGCGCGACCGACCGCGGGGAGTTGGCAAAGCTGCTGAACATCTCGGACACGCAGTTGGGGTACATCACGAACGTACCGGCCGGCTGCGGTCTGATCCGCTGCGCAGGCAATCTTGTGCCGTTCACGAACAGCTTCCCGACCGACACCAAGCTCTACCGCCTGATGACGACCAAGCCGGATGAGCGGCTGAAAGAATAACCTATGCCTTGCAGGAACAGAAGCCCGCCCACACAAAAGACGGCTGTGCGTTTCGCACAGCCGCCAAATTTATATAATGGCCGAAGCCTTATGGGTTGTCTGGCCTTGGCCGGGCGATTGCCCTCACATGGCCGAAGGCGCAGTAGGTGTTGCGGGCGCTGCCCGCCTTTTGATTACATCTATAGGATACACCGCGCTTGTGTCAAAGGCATAAAAGCAATTTGAACAAACGCACAACATTTTTTGAATCTTTTGTGACGGTGGTGAAAATGGAAGATATAAGGACAAAATCAGAAAACACTACCCCGCGCCAGCGGGCGGCAGCGCAGATACCGAAAGAGGCCATGCGCCAGCTGTGGCTGCGAAGCAAAGAAAAAGGTCGAACTGAAATAGAGAGTACAGCCGACGGGCAGCAGGGAGGACAATATTCCGAAGCCAATCAAACTGGCGAAAAAGTTTCCGACGCTTTGCAGAGCGTGGGCAAAAGCTCTGCAAAAGTAGCTGTTCACAAAGGCCGTGAACTGGCCAAGAAACGCGCCGGGCAGCGGCATATGGAGCAGAGCGTTGAACGGCAGGAGCAGACGGGCCAGCAGTCTTTTTCTGAGCTACAGGCACCGGACGGCGGCCAAGTAAGCAGCAACCTTACAGAGCCACGGGAGTGTAGCGTACCGTCTGGCAAAGAAAATCCAAGCGCGAATCATTCTCGCATAAGTGATTCTGCAAAACAAACATCTGACCGCAACATAAAATCGAATCGGCTGTCCGTCAAAGAAAAACCGCACGATATAAAAACTGCTCCGCATGAAATCCGCGGCGTGAGCCGCGACCGAAAGCAAATTCGAACCGCCGCCAGCACCGTGCAGGCAGAGCAGGTCGCCCAACAAAAAGCCCAGCAGATGGCCCAACGGACACGGCAGGCTGCCAAGAACGCTTCCAAGCAGACACGCAAGGCAGTTAAGGCCGTGCGCGCGGCAATTCGGCATTTCTTGGCGGCGCTGCACACGCTGACGGTGGCAATCATAGCGGGCATGAGCGCGGCTACCGCAGTCGTTGTTATCATTTGCCTTGTGGCTTTCATCGCCGGCTCGGCCTATGGTATCTTTTTTGCCGCCGAAGCCCCGGACGAAAGCTCGATCACAGTGCAGCAGGCTGTGGAGCAGCTGACCGGGGAATACCGTGACGAGCTGGAGCACATTTCCGATACCGTACCCCATGACCGTCAGGAGATAGAAGCCAACGACGACGTTTATTACATTCGCTGGCAGGACGTTTTAGCCGTCTTTTCGTCCCGTGTGTCCGGCGCAGAGGACGGAGCGCCGGTAGCGGCACTGGACGAGACACGCTTGGACGAGCTGCGCGAAATCCTATGGGATATGAACGAAGTCAGCTATACGACCCGCGAGGAAACCGTGGAAGTGTCCGCACAGAACGCCAACACAGAAGCAAGCCGTGATACGGCATCCGAAAGCACGGCCAACGATAGCGGCGCGAGATCTCAGGAAAGCAACGAGGCCGATACCACCACGATCACCCAAACCGTCCTCACCATTCACCTGACACACAAAACGCCGGAGGAAATGCAAACCGCCTACAACTTCACCGCTCGCCAAGCCGAATACCTGACCCTGCTGCAAGACCCGAAATATGAAACGCTGTGGGCCGAACTGCTCGGCGGTTTTGCGGCGGGCGACAGTGAAATTTTAACGCCGGACACAACCCGCACCCCGACCGGCTCCCTGCAATGGCCGCTGCCGATTCCCGGCAGCATCACCTCGCCGTTCGGCTACCGCACCGACCCGTTGACCGGCGAAACCAGCTACCACGACGGTACTGATATTGCTGTGCCGGAGAGTACGCCAATTCTTGCCGACGCGGACGGAACGGTCACAGTGGCCAACGCCCTTGACAGCTGGGGCGGCAGCTACGGGTACTACGTCCAAATCGACCACAGCAGCGGCCTGCAAACGCTCTATGCCCATTGCAGTCAAATCTGCGTCACCCAAGGCCAACAGGTGCAGGCCGGGCAGGTGATCGCCTACGTCGGCCACACCGGCCGCGCCACGGGGAACCACTTGCATTTTGAGGTGAGGGAAAACGGAGAGAGAGTGGATGCGATGTCGTATTATCAATAAAACAGTGCCATGCCAAATATCTGAAATTCATTTCAGATAATACTGACATGGCACCATTCAACTGATTTGGATAATTTGCATTCAAATAACAATCCATTGTTTCAAGCAGAATCTTTCGTTCAAGGCAAAGCAGGCGCACGCCTCTCGGCTGCGCCTGCTTTGTTCTTGTTGATGCATAAACATAGCTTGTGCTGTCAATTGATGATCTGTTTTCTTCTAACTTTTTTCGCTGAAATTGTACCTACAAAATAGCCTTTCAAATAATCACCTCCTTATAGAAAGCCGACATTCGGAAACTTTTCAATAAACTTCGGTATAAAATTGATGAAAACGATGCAGCAAATTTTACCAAAGTTTTTTCATCACAGCGCTTTTGGCGCAATGAAGCATATGAAATTGGTTACTCTACCCGTTCCCGATTCCAGTTGGTCACGGCAGTTTGGATGGCCTCGTCCAGCGGGGCGGTGCCTGTGACAGCCTCTTGGATCGGTGCCAGAACGCAGGCTTTCCAGTTGTTTGGCTCACTGTAACGGCTGGTCGGCTGAAGGCAGACAGCGCGGTACTGCGCATAGTGGCGCTCCTGCGGCTGGACGCTGTGCCGTGCGGCGAAGATTGCTTCATACCGCTGGCGGTCGGCCACGCGGTTGACAAGCGCGTAATCTTTGCTGTAAATATCGTTCACAAAGCCGTCCTCGCCAAGCGTGGCTTCCAGCAACGCCCAGGCCGCCTCCTTGTTGCCGGATCGTTCGGAGATCCCCCAACTGACGGCGTAGTTTTGGCGCCTGCTTGCATTTTCGCCCAACGGGATGGGAACTAGGCGCAGGGTACACTGGCTGGCCTGCTCCGCCGCCGTCAGGTTTTCCAGCAAATTTTCATAGTTGGCGGCGGAACCCATGGTGAAAAGGACATTCTCAAAAAAGCCGTCGCTCCAAAAGCGGCCGTCCGTACCGGCACGCATCAGGGTGTCGCCGTCCCACAGCGCTTGAAGCGCCGCAAGCTGCGGCTCCAGTGCGGCAGCCGCAGCCGCATCGGAAAAGCTGTCCAGATTGGCCAGGAGAAAGTCCTCCAAAATCGAATCCGGGTCCCGCGCCGTGCCCGTGCAGAACAGCGAAGGACTTGCCTCCCCCGCTGCCTGCCAGACGGTGGCTAAGTCCAGCAGGTCCTTCCAGGTCAGGGCATCGGTGTCCCATGTCAGGCCAAGCGACTGGCCCAACGTCTCGTTGTAGATCAAATATTGCGGCGATACCCCCAGCGGAACGCCGCACAGCCGCCCCGCGCTGTTGGTCAGCGGCTGCAACAGTTCCTCGTCCAGCTCGTCACGGTAGGGGCATTGTTCCAGATAGGGCGTCAAATCGGCCATGGCGTCGCTCTCCAGCACGGCGCTCACCTCCAGGCCGGAACCGTTCAGCAGCACAATATCGCCCACGTCACCGCTCATCAGCCGTAGCGACAGCTGTTCGGCGTACTGCTCCCAGTGGGCGCTATAATCGCTCACGGTGTCGTAGGCGGTGTCCCAGACGATCTCCACCTCCGGGTGTCGGCTTTGGTACAGCCGCACGCAGGACAGCAACCCCTGCGCCGGGTAGGGCGCAGTGATGGTCAGTGTCACCGCAGCGTTGCTTGCGGTTCGGGGCAAAAAGACGCGGGTGATGCGGCGGCTTTCTATCGGCTGCTGGTCATAGTCCGTTGTGATTTGGCAGAACAGCACCCGTTTGTCCGCCCCGACGGCAAAGGAGGCGCTCGCCATCCCCTCCGCCGTGTAATCCAGCCCATTTTCCGCCGCCGTAAAAAACGCCGTTGTCGGTTCTCCTGTTTCCGCGTCATGCAGCCGAACCGTTCCCCCGCGGCTGGCACAGCTGAACAGCCCAACCTGCGGGCTGTACCACACCTGCTGATATGCAGACCCGCTGGGAAGCTCCTGCTGCCAAAGGCTTTTGGTCTGCATGGGGTCGGCGGCGCAGAGGGTGCCATCCGTTTTGACGCAATACAGTGTACCATCCGCCCCAAAGCAAAACGACTGTACGCCGGTTTTTCTGGTACTTTGTCCCGTGGCGCGGTCGTACATCACCAAAATCCGCTCTGTGCCGATCCTGCCCAGCACAGCGGCATAGTCCCCGCACACCGCAAAGGCATCCGGGCTGGCGTAGTCAAAGGGGCAGACACCCAACCGTGCCGGTTCGCCCTGGCCGGAGCCTTGCAGGGCAAATTCCTGCGTCGTTTCGTCATAGCCGAGGAGCCAGAGCGTCCCGTCCGGGGCAAGGGCAGCGCTGGCACAGCGAAGCGTGCCCAAGTTGGGAAAATCCTGCGCCGGGAAGGCCAGAACCGTGCTCCCGGTCAAGGCAGACACCGCAGCAAACAGGGCATCATCCCCGCCGTAATTCAGTTGAACCAGATCATCGCCATAGGGAAAGATTTCCTGCTGCCAGGCATGGTCATCGGGAAGCTCTTCGGTCACTTCCGACTGTGCGTCGTACAGCACCGGCGCAGCAAAGTTAGGCAGGGCGGCAGCTTCCGCCGTTTGTGCGGAGGCGGAAACCGGTTCTGCTTCTTGGCGGCGGTTCGCCCGCCCGCTGTGCAGAAAAAGCCAAACACACCCGGCACAAGCCAGAACAAATGCGGCCAGCAAAGCCAGCAGGCGAATTCGGTTATGGAAAGGAGAAGATTTCATGTTGGCCGACCTCTTTTCGCTCTCGCTTTCAAAATGCACAGCGCAAACCCGTTTCCAAAATCACTTTTTTTGATGCGTATTCATGCAGCGCCCCCAACCAAGCCATGCAAGAAACGCCAGCCCGGACGCTGTCCCCAGGCGAAGGCTTTGCACAATGGTCTGGCGCAAAGCGGCGGCGTAAGCGGAACAATGCCCTGCAGGGAACGTCCTTTCCAGCCACGCGGCGTAATGGGCGCGGTCAAACAGGCTGCCTGCAGGAATCAGCCCTGCCGGCAAAACGATTTCGACCTGCCACAGCCAACGTGCCAACAAAGCGACCGCCAATAGGCAGGGGAGTGCCGCAATGCCCCAGGCCAGCAGTGCGGCCGCATGGTCGGGCAGCCATTCCTGCCAATAGGAATGCCGCAAGGCCGCCCCGGCACACCGCAGTTCCCTGCGCACCCCGCACGCCAGCCACCAGAGCAGTGCGGCAATGGCGGCAAGTGCCATCCCCATCCGCCGCAATGTGACGAGCTGACGCAAAAGCTCTTTGCCCCAACTGTAATCCAGGACCCGCACGTCAGTGATCCCCGCATGGGTCAGGGCGGCGTCGGCCTGCTGGGCCGTAAACAAGGTGACTTCGGCCAGTACCAGACGGTCGTTTTCCAGCGCAGCTACAAAGGCTTCCCCGTCTGCACCGGCCTGTTCCAGCGCCGCACGCGCAGGAACGAGATAGGACGCTCCGCCGTCTGCCAGAATTTCGACCCGATCAGCGGGCAGTGATGCGGCCAATTCCGTTTGTTTCCATGCCAAACCGATCGCCAGGGCCAGCAGCACGGCCGGAAGCAAAATTTTCCGCGCCATATGGAATGGTTTCATGCTGTCCCCTCCCACAGCCGCACGGGGCCGCCGTCTGCGTTCAGCGCCCGCGTGGCGTACTGCACCACCGGGGCATCGCCGGACAGGCCGCTGACTGCCGTCCAGCTTTCGTTTTGCTCCAGCACCGTCACGCGCACGCGCCGGGCCGTGGTTTCATATCGCCAGGAGGTGCTTTCCTCTGCGATGTAAACAAAGGTTTCTCCGTTCTCCTGCCGCAGCGTTTCTGTAGGCAGCACCGTCGAATATTCCGCGCCGTTGATCTGCCCCGCTTTGGGCCATACCGTCGCCACGGTCGGGGTGCGCAGGGCATCAATTTTTTGGTTCAGCAGGGTCAATACCAGCATCGCCGCAAAAAAGCCAAGCGCCAGGCGGCCAATCGTGTTTCGCTTCACATTTTGCGTCACAGGCTTTTTACCCCCTGTGTCAGATACTTCCGGCACAGGCCATAGGCCAAAACCGGCGGCACCGCGTAAATCGCCCCTGCCGCATACGCCGAGCTGCCAAAGGTCTGGCTGTTCAGCTCCAGCGCCAGCGGGTACAGCGTGCCGTTTTTCAAAAACAGCAGCGGCTGGTCGATCAGGGACCAGCACGCAAGGAATTGCAGCAACAGCAGGGAGAAAACAGCCGGGCGGCACAGCGGCAGCACAATGCGGAAAAACAGCGTTCCATGTCCTGCACCGTCCAGCCGGGCCGCCTGCAGGAGTTCCCGGTCAATGGACGCCATGAACTGTGTCATCATGAATACGCCGAACGTCTGAAAAGCGTTCGGCCAGATAACAGCCCACGGGGTATCCAGCAGACCAAGGGCGTTCAGCGTCAAATATTGCGATACGACCGTTGCCTGGAATGGCATCAGCATCAGCAGAACATAGAATCCCAGCAAAAAATTCCGTCCGGGGAAGGAAAACTGGCTGAATCCATACCCCGCCAAAACGCTGACGGGCAGGGAAACCGCAAGGGTGGATGCCGTGTAGGCAGCACTGTTCCAGAACCAGACGTAGAACGGCCGCTGGTACAAAAGAATGTCCTCATACTGTGTCAAGCTGACGGTTCCGCCAACGCAAAGAGAATTTGCCAGCAGAAAGATCACCGGCAGTAGGCAGCACGCCGCCAAAAGGTTCAGCCCCAGCTTTTGCAGGCGAAACCGCACGCCTTTTTTCCACATTATTGCCGCCGCCCTTTCCCGTTTTCCGTTTTTTCCACAGTGCAGCGTTTGCCGAACCAAACCGTGCCAGTAATCAAAAGCACCGTTGCCAGCGCAGCGGCACTGAGAAGCTGATGGTTTAACTGGTAGAAATTGCCGTTCATGAAATGCTGCAGCATATACAGCCGTGCGGGCGGGTTGCTGCCGTACAGCGCATACACATCCCGGAACATCAAAAAGTAATTGCTGATGCCCAACAGCATTCCGATCAGCAGCGTCGGTGTGAGCAGAGGCAGCAAAACGCGGCGCACATACCCCCATTCGCTGGTGCTGTCCAGTTGGTAGGCATCCTGATAATCCTGCGGGACGGCGCGGATGACGGCGGCCAAAATCAGGCTGACACAGCCGGTATTTTTGATGAGGTACAGCGCCACCAGAAGCGGAAAAGCCGCCGCACCGTTCAAAAAATCGACCGGTTCCCGCCCGGCCAGACCCAACAGACGATTCACAGCCCCATTCTGCCCCCAAAGGCTTTGCCAGCCCAGGGCAAAGCTGTTGACGGGGATCACCATGGGCAGCAGCAGCGCCAGCTCCTGCGGCGCAAAGCGCCCCTTGGCACACACAAGCGCCGCAAACAACGCCAACGCCAAAAGCAGGCAAAGCCCAACGGTGAGAAAGAGCACCGTGTTGCCAAGCGCCTGCCGGAACACGGCAGTGCCCCACAGCTCCCGGAAATTTTGCAGCCCCGCAAAGTGCGGGTGCGCCACCCCCTGTGTAAACGTAAAAAACACGCTGACCGCAAACGGCACCGCATAGAACACCCCCACCCCGAACAGGCTGGGCAGGAGAAAGGGAAGGGCTGGAACGATGGTTTTTTGTTTCATATGGTTGGGAATCTTTTTGAGATTTTCCGTAACTGCTATGCGGACGGCCAGCGCAAGCGCCGACATCAGGGGCAAGAAACGCTTCTTGGTTTTCTTAAAATTCTCTTTCACTATAATGGTTCGTCATATCCGAAATGTATCGGGTCGGCGGCAGGGCGAATGGGTTCCGCATCTGTGCGCCGATGCGGGAACCTTTGGTGGGGTGTCTTGGAGGTTGGCTAAGGCGTTTCTGAATAAATCCCCGCCCTGCCCAAAACGATAGCTTTGAATTGTGCGGCGCTGCCTTAATTCAGCTTGGACTCAATAAAGTCGGCCAGCTCCTGGAAGGTGGTGATCTTCTGATCCTCCATATCCAGCTCCACGCCCAGTTCGCTCTCCAAGTCCATGATCATCTCCACCACGTCCAGGGAATAGATGGCGGCAAATTCCTCTTCCTCGGTCAGGGCCGTGCCGGTCATGCCGGACAGCTTGTCATAAAGCCGGAAGAAGTTCTGGAAGGTAATGGTAGCCAGGGTTTTGCTCTCGCTGGCCACGTTCACGCCCTCCTTGGCCTCAATGGCCTGGTGCAGGCCCTCGTTGTAGCGTCTGCCGTACATCAGCCGCCCGGTGAATTCATCCACAATGATGATTTCCCCGTCCTTGACCACATAGTCGATGTCCTTCTTCATCAGACCCCGGGCCTTCATGGCCTGGTTGATGTGGTGAGCCAGGGTGGTATTCTCCGCGTCGGCCAGATTCTCCACACCGAAGAACCGCTCGGCCTTGGCAATGCCCGCGGCGGTCAGGGACACGGTACGAGCCTTCTCATCCACGAAGTAGTCGCAGTCGTAGTCGTCGTGAACCTCCTTGTCCTCGGTTTTGGCGAAGACCTGCTTGCGCAGGGTGGAGACGAACCGGTCGGCCATTTCATACAGCTGAGAGGAATCCTCCCCCTTGCCGGAAATGATCAAAGGCGTACGGGCCTCGTCGATGAGAATGGAGTCCACCTCATCCACGATGGCAAAGGCATGACCCCGCTGAACAAGCTCC
>ERZ825137.1891-NODE-1891-length-25618-cov-4.888706_pt1 | contig 25618 bp, 20 predicted proteins | sample MGYA00519873_ERZ825137 | MGnify/ENA primary metagenome ERZ825137 (study PRJEB31778, sample SAMEA3449190) | human gut metagenome | biome: human gut; feature: human-associated habitat; material: faeces | place: United Kingdom | collected 2010/2012 ...
GGCGATAGATTTTTTGCCGAGACAAGGTTTGAAAAGTGCAGATGTACTTTGCGTACTTCAAACTTTTCGAACCGCTGGATCGACGAAAAAGATCCGACGAAGGCTGAAGCTGCAATTGTGTGGTGTTGCCTTAATTCTATCATATTCCGGCGCGATTTTCCAGAGGAGGAACCCGATAATGAAGTTCCCGAAGCTCAGGCACGCAGGCCTGTGCAATATCCTGATCTTTCTCCCGGCGCTGTTCCTGTTTTTTGCCATCGGCTTCAATATCCCGCTGGCAAACTGGGGCACGCCGAAGTGGGTCCTTGCCCTGAATTTCCTGCTGCGGGAGTGGAAGCGCTCCAGCCTGGAATACCGCACGGGCCGGGCGAGATCAGAATGGGCGAGTATGCGCTCTACTGCGGCCTCGGCGACCGGATGGCTGTGCTGACGTATACGAAGCAGGAGGGCAAAAAGCACCTCCTGCTCGAAAAGGACCTTGCTGCCTACAGAACGAGCGGCAAGAGCAGAACCCGCAGGCGCAGGATCACCCCGGAGGAGCAGAAAAGCTGCCGCGCCCGGATCGAAAGCTGGCTCGTCGCCGAGGGCTACCGCTTCGAAGCGGAGACAGAGAAATGATCTGAGACACAAAGTGCGGGCGCTGCTTTTGGCAGCGCCCGCGCAGTTTTTATTTGGGATCCTTACTGCGGAATATGCGGTTGAGCAGATAGACGCAGAGCATGATGACGAGGATCACAATGAAAATGGAACCCCAGCCGGCGCCCATCAGGCGCAGGGATTCCTGCCATGTGGCAGGACGGCCCGGGATCGACTGTTCCGCAACGGCGGTGAGGATCGGCAGCAGCTGCATGGTCATTCCTCCTTACCCAATGGTGTAGACAAGGCTCATGATCAGGCCGCCCGCAATGACGGACGCGATCTGGCCCGAAACATTGACGCCGACGGTGTGCATGAGCAGGAAATTCTGCGGGTCCTCCTTCAGGCCCATCTTGTGGATGACGCGGGAGGACATCGGGAAGGCCGAGATGCCGGCCGCACCGATCATGGGATTGATCTTCCTGCCCTTCGGCAGGAACAGGTTCAGGAACTTCGCCACGAGGACGCCGCCCGCTGTGTCGAAGATGAAGGCAACAAGGCCGAGGCCCATGATGAGCAGCGTCTGCGGCTTCAGGAACTGCACCGCGTGCATGTTGAACGCGATGGAGATGCCGAGGAAGATCGTGATAAGGTTCGCTAGCACCTTCTGCGCCGTCTCGGACAGCGAGTTCAACACGCCGCACTCGCGAATCAGGTTGCCGAACATCAGGAAGCCGACGAGCGCGACTGCCTTCGGGGCAAAGATGCCCGTGATGATTGTGATGACGATGGGGAAGAGAATGCGTGTTGTTTTGGAGATCTGCTTCGGCTCATACGGCATGCGGATGAGCCGCTCCTTCTTCGTTGTCAGCAGGCGGATGACGGGCGGCTGGACGATGGGGACCAGCGCCATATAGGAATAGGCAGCGACGGTGATCGCGCCGATGTAGCCGCTCTGCAGGGCGTTTGCCACGACGATGGATGTTGGGCCGTCCGCCGCGCCGATGATAGCGATGGAGGCGGAGTCGCGGATGTCAAAGCCGCAGAGGCTCGCAACGAAAAATGTGAAAAATATGCCAAACTGCGCCGCCGCGCCGAAGATCATCAGCTTGGGGTTCGACAGCAGCGGACCGAAATCGATCATTGCACCGATGCCGATGAACAGTATGAGAGGGAACAGCTCATTTGCGATGCCCTTTTCATACAGCAGGTGCAGGATCTCGAGGTCCGCACCCGGCAGATTCATCAAGATCGCGCCGAAGCCGATCGGCAGCAGCAGCGAGGGCTCCATATCCTTGGCGATGGCGAGATAGATGAGCACCGCGCCGATGAGCCACATGACGATGAGCTTCCAGCCGTCTCCCTGCAGCAGGGACTGCGCATTTTCCAACAGAACTTCCAAATACGTTGCCTCCCTTTTGGCAGTATAATAACACAATTATAATCGAACGTCCCGGCAGATGCAAGAGGATAGAATGTTAAATCTGGGTAAAGTACACAAAATTTCCGCAGGGCTGGTAGGCGGACCGTTCCTGTGATACAATATAGATACAAGGCGGATGCAAACTATCCTCAGGAAATGCTCTTTGGGAGGGAAAATCATGATCCGGATTTTGATCGTGGAAGATGAAATAACGATCGCACGTCTGATCGACCTGAATCTCAGCGCGTGCGGCTACGAATGCACCTGCGAATATGACGGCCTGGCGGCCGCAGACCTTCTGGAGCAGATGAGCTTCGATCTGATCCTTCTGGATATCATGCTTCCTGGGGCGGATGGCTTCGAACTGATGGACCTGATCCGCCCGACGAAAACGCCGGTGATCTTCCTGACGGCGCGCGGCTCGGTCAGCGACCGCGTCAATGGTCTGCGCGCCGGAGCGGATGACTATCTTGTCAAGCCGTTTGATATTGTGGAGCTGATCGCGCGGGTGGAGAGCGTCCTGCGCCGCACCGGAAAGACCGGAGACCGGTATACCGTAGGAGATGTGTGCATCGACGCACGAGCCATGCGCGTCACACGCGGCGGCGAACCGGTGCTGCTCACGCCGAAGGAATTTGATCTGCTGCTCCTGTTTGTACAGAACCGGAACATCGCGCTGTTCCGCGAAACGATCTATGAGCGCGTCTGGGGCACGGAATTCACGGGTGACAGCCGCACGGTCGACCTGCATGTGCAGCGACTGCGGCGAAAGCTGGGCTGGCAGGGAAAGCTCCTGACGATCTATAAGACAGGCTACCGACTGGAGGTGATGGATTGAGATTTGCTGCCAAAATGACCGCCCTCATCACCATGCTGCTGGCTGTCTCTCTAGCTGTCGGCGGCTACCTGGTCATGAGCAGCTCGTTTGACGCGCGCCTGCAGGGGCAGGTCCGCGATGCGCAGGAGGGGGTACGGCTGCTCGGCATGACGGTGCAGGCGCTCTGCGCCAGAGAGCAGGGGCAGGTCACCGCTTCCTCCGGCGCGATTGAAAGGGCGCTGGAGGCTATTCCGCAGGACCGCAGCTACTGCCTGCACGCGGCGGACGGCACGGTTTTGTCCGAAAGTGCGGGCTTCCCACGGGAGGCGGCGCAGAACGGAAGGGCGGGCGTGATCGTCTCCCGTGTGCAGAATACCACCTCCGGCAGCCGCCTGATCACAACGTCGCTGCTTACACTGTACGGCGGTACATACTCTCTGACTTGCCTGAACGACATTACGGACATGCTGCGTGAAGCGGAGACGGAATTGCAGCGCTTTCGATGGATCCTTGCCGCTGTGCTTGGGGCTGCGGTCGCGGCAACGGCAGCTCTGTCTGTCTATATGACGCGGCCCCTCCGCCGCATCTCGCGCACGGCGCGGCAGCTTGCGGCCGGGCAGACGGACAGGCGCGTCACGGTCCGCACCGATGACGAGCTCGGCGATCTGGCGCAGAATTTCAACGCCATGGCCGATGCGCTCGAGGCGCGGCTGCGGGAGCTGGCGGCTGCGGCGCAGCGTCAGAAGGAATTTACGGCCAGCTTTGCGCATGAGCTGAAAACGCCGCTGACCTCCGTCATCGGCTACGCCGACACGCTGCGCAGCAGAACGCTTCCGAGCGAGATGCAGTTTGAAGCAGCCAACGCGATCTACACCGAGGGGAAACGTCTGGAGCGTATGTCGTTCGCGCTGCTGGACCTGTTTGCGCTTGAGCGCAGCGAGCCTTCCTTCTCCCGGGTGCAGACCGGTGCGCTCGCGGCCTCCGTGCTGAAAAGCTGCGAATACCGGCTTGCCCGGCAGAAGCAGAGTCTGCAGTGCGATGTGGAGGAGGCGGCCGTCTGGGGCGAACCGGAGCTGCTGCGGACGCTGCTGCTCAATTTGCTCGATAACGCGCACAAGGCCTCCCCGCCAGGCGCGGTTCTGCAGCTGCGCGGCAGAGTCGTTCCGTCGGGCTATTTGTTCTGCGTGATCGATCCGGGGCGCGGCATTCCTCCGGAGGAGCTGTCGCGTATCACCGATCCGTTTTATATGGTGGATAAATCGCGCGCCAGAGCGGCGGGCGGCGCGGGCCTCGGCCTGACGCTGTGCCGGAAGATCGCCGAGGTCCATGGGTCGAGCCTGCGCTTTGAGAGCGTGGTCGGCGAGGGAACGCGCGTGTCATTCCTTCTGAAAGGAGAGCAGAAATGAAGCGGATGCGAAGCTGGTGGCTGGCAGCCGCGGCCTGCGCGGTCCTTGCGGCAGCTCTTCTGCTTCCGCAGCGTTTTCTGCAGCAGAAGCTCGACCGCGTGGCCGAGACGGAATTTTCCGTCGATGGCGCAGAGCTGGATATGGAGGAAGCGGTGACTCTGATGGAACGGCTCCGCCTTGCCGCCGTCGGCGAGTTTATTGCGCAGAATACTGCCGATGACACCGGCGATGACGCCGGCGCGCTGACGGCGCAGACGCAACAGTGGCTGCTCGATGCGCAGAGTGTTATCCCGCAGCCGATCCAGCCGTATATCGACCTGTCAGGTGAGGTATTTGCGGAAAGCGGCTGGATCCTTGACACGGCCTCGGGCACGGTGTTTTCGGCGATCCGTGCGTCGCTGCACCATACGCCGTTTATTGACACGATCATTCTGCTCGATGCGCAGACCGGCAGGCTGCTCCATCTGGAGATGCTGTTCTATCAGGAGTCCGATTATCTGATCCTGCTGCAGGACCTGCCGGACTGTCTGGAGGATGCGGGCGGCTGGAGGCAGCAGGCGGCGGATTATTACGGCCTGACGGCCAATGCATTCCGGCCGGAGGACTCCCTTGTCAAGCAGTGGTATTCCACGGCAGAGCCCAGCGAACTGGGCTTCGTGCTGGGGGATGCCGACGGAAATGCGGTCACCTATGGCTTTCGGCACGGCGCTGCGCCGGGGATGGCGATCGCGCTGGGCTCGTTCGGCAGTTGACGCAGCGTCCCGCCTGTGGTAAAATGGGTGAGATTTCCGATACGGATACGCGCTCCCGCCGGTGCGGGGGCAGAAAGGAACGTACCATGATCGAATATGTGACCATCGATCAGGCGGCGGAGCTGGACGCCTTTGTCCTCCGGCAGCCAAACTGCCATTTCATGCAGACCTCTGCATGGGGCCGCGTGAAGGAGGGATGGGGCTGGACCGGCATTCTCTGCCGCGACGAGAAGGGCGAGATCATCGGCTCCATGGCCATTCTGGAGCACCGCATCCGCCATATGCACACAGGCTTCCTTTATGCGCCGCGCGGGCCGATCTTCCGCGACGGCGACTACGCCACGCTCGAGGCGCTTGTGGACGCCATGCGCGCTCTTGCCGAAAAGCGCGGCGACTATATGATCCGCATTGACCCGATGCTGGAGGAGACGGACACGGCGTTTCTGGAAGAGGTGCGCCGTCTGGGCTTTACTGTCAATCAGGCAAGCGATTTTTCCCTGTTCCAGCCGCGCATGTGCTATGTGCTCGACCTGCAGGGCTTCACGCCGGAGTCGCTTCTGGCCTACTATAATAAAACAAAGCGCTATGACATCCGCCGCGCGGAGCGCAACGGCGTGACTGTCCGGCTGGGCGATGTCTCGGATATCCCGGTCTTTTACCGCATGATGCTCGCCACGGCGGCAAAGAACGGCTTTACCGCGCGGCCGCAGCAGTACTATGCCCACTTCCTCGAGGCGCTCGGCCCCATGGCCAAGCTGTACCTTGCGGAGAAGGACAGCGTCATCATCGCCGCGAGCATCACGGCCGAGCTTGGCAACCGCGTGTGGCATATGTACGCCTGCTCCGACCGCGCCTATCAGGCCGATTTTCCGAACGAGCTGATCCAGTGGCAGATGCAGCGCGACGCGCTCGAGGGCGGCTACCGTTACTTCGACTTCCGCGGCGTCGAGGGCTATCCCGTGCCGGAGAATCCCTATTACGGCCTGCATCACTACAAGCAGGGCTTCGGCGCGCAGTTCCATGCCTATGTCGGCCAGTGCGACCGCGTGCTGCACCCGATGCGCGCAAAGCTCGTCCATACCTTGCAGAAGATATTCGTGCGCGAGTAATATCGAATTATTTGCTGGTTTTCGTTTTTTCCTCTATACAAAATCTGTAAGATACGCTATAATAATTTTGGCTGATTCCTACAAAAATTTTGAAAGGCGGATATCCACATGAACGCGTTTTTACCGGCAGACATTCTCTTCCCGCAGGTCGATTCCATGGAGAAGTGGGCGGTCATCGCCTGCGATCAGTTCACCTCTGACCCTGCCTATTGGGAGCGTGTCCGGCAGCATGCCGAGGGATCTCCCTCGACGATCAACCTTATTCTGCCCGAGGCAGAGCTTGGTACCCCGCAGGAGGCTGCGCACACGGCGCTCATCAACCGCACAATGGCGGAATATCTCGATGCCAACGTCTTCCGCACGCTGAAGGATTCGTTTGTTTATGTGGAGCGCACGCTGGAAAACGGCTCCATCCGCCGCGGCCTCATCGGCATGGTCGATCTGGACGCCTATGACTATTCCACCGGCTCCGTTTCGCCCATCCGCGCCACGGAGCGCACGGTCGTTGAGCGCATTCCGCCGCGCATGCGCGTCCGCCGCGAAGCGCCCGTCGAGCTGCCGCACATCCTGATGCTGGCGGACGACCATGAGCATGTGCTCATCGAGCCGATCGCGGAGAAGAAGGACAAGCTCGAGAAGCTCTATGACTTTGACCTCATGGAGGACGGCGGCCACATCCGCGGCTGGCTCGTCGACGGCGAGGAAGCCGCTGCGTTCAATGCCCGCCTGACGGACTATACCGCAAACGTCGGCAAGAAGTACGAGGGCCTGAAGGGGGTTCCCATGGTGTTCGCCGTCGGCGACGGCAACCATTCCCTTGCCACCGCAAAGTCCTGCTATGAAGAACTGAAACGCAACCATCCCGGTGAGGATCTGTCGAACCATCCCGCGCGCTATGCGCTCGTGGAGCTGGAGAACATCCATGATCCCGCGCAGGTCTTTGAGCCGATCCACCGCGTTGTGACGGGCTGCGACCCGAAGGCGCTGCGGAAGGCGCTGGAGAGCCAGGCCTGCGCCGAGGGCGGCTTCCCTGTGACGTGGTACGCGGGCGAGGAGTCCGGCACGGTGCTGCTCGACCGTTCGCTCAGCGAGCTGGCCGTCGGCGTGCTGCAGGGCTTCCTGGACAGCTATCTGGCCGATCATCCCGGCGAAGTGGACTACATCCATGACGACGACGCCCTCATCGCGCTGGCAAAGCAGCCGAACGCCATCGGCTTCCTGCTGCCCGCCATGGAGAAGAGCCAGCTCTTCCGCGGCGTCATTGCCGACGGCATCCTGCCGCGCAAGACGTTCTCGATGGGCCACAGCCGCGAAAAACGTTACTATCTTGAAGGAAGAAAGATCAAATGACAACTCTGACCGAAGGCGCATTTGCAAAGATCAACCTCACGCTCGACGTGCTGGACCGCCGTGAAGACGGCTACCACGATATCCGCAGCATCCTGCAGACTGTTGCCCTGCGCGACGACATCGAGCTCCTGCTGGACACCGGCACGGGCTGGCGCATCGAGTGTGAAACGGCGGGCATCCCGCTGGACGAAACGAATCTGGCCTGGCGTGCCGCTCGCGTGTTCTTTGACACGTTCGGCGGCGAGCCGGACGGCCTGACCATCCGCATCACCAAGCGCATCCCGTCCGGGGCGGGCCTTGGCGGCGGAAGCGCCGACGCGGCGGCTGTGCTGCGCGCGCTGAACCGCTGGAGGGACTATCCGCTTTCCGTCTATGCGCTGTGTGAGCTGGGCGCGCAGATCGGCTCCGACGTTCCGTTCTGCGTGCTGTGCGGCACGGCTCTGGCCGAGGGGCGCGGCGAGCGGCTGACGAAGCTGCCGGACACGCCGGAGATGTTCACCGTGATCTGTAAGCCGGACGTCTGCTTTTCCACCCCGGCGCTCTATGCCAAACTCGACGATGTCGCGCTTGCCAAGCGGCCGGACACGCGCGCCATGCGAGCCGCGCTTGAAAAGGGCGATCTCGAGGCCATCGGCGCGGGCCTGTGCAATGTGTTTGAACAGGTCGCCATTCCGGACCATCTGGAGCTGAACTATATCAAGTCCATCATGATGTCCTATGGCGCCTATGGCGCGCAGATGACGGGCAGCGGCTCGGCCGTATACGGCCTGTTTGACTCGTTCGAATATGCCGCCGTCGCCTGCACGATGCTCAAGGACAATTATCCGCAGGTCTTTATCGCCAAAACGGTATAAAATTTCCAAAATCCGTCCATTCTATAGGCAACTACGGAATGGACGGTGTTTTTTATGAAAATCCGAAGGATCCTCTGCTGGATGCTGTCGCTTGCTCTGTTGACCGGCAGCATTTATACGGCCGATACGCTCGTGCGGCAGCGCAGGCTGGCGCGGAAGACCGTGCGGCTGCATGTCATTGCCAATTCCGATGAAGCAGCTGATCAGGCGCAGAAACTGCGCGTGCGCGACGGCGTGCTGGTCTGCGTGTCCGGCCTGACGGCAGACTGCGAAACGGCGGATGACGCGCGCAAATGCATCGCGGCCCATCTGCCGGAGATCGCGGAGGCGGCGCAGCGCGTGCTTGCGGGCAGCGGCTATGACGTGACGGTCAGCCTCGGCCCGGAAACCTACGGCACACGGGACTATGCCAGCTTTTCTCTGCCTGCCGGGACATATCCCTCGCTGCGGGTGCAGATCGGCGAAGCCGCCGGGAAAAACTGGTGGTGCGTCGTGTTCCCGACGCTCTGCACGGCCGCAACGAGCGATGAGGCGGAGCTGCAGGCTGCCGCGGGAGGTTTTGACGAGGACGAAGCTGCATGGATCACGGAGGAGCAGCCGGAATACCGCCTGCGCTTCAAAACGCTCGAGTGGCTCCAGAAGCTCAAGGAACTGTTTTCATGAACCAGCCCCACGCCGTGACCCGGCGTGGGCTCAGCTTGTCAAAAAAGTCCTGTTGGACTTTTTCGCCAAGCTGCTATCAGAATTGCAAAATCAATTTTTGCAGCATGATTTTGCAATTCTGCCGTTGCGGCGGGTTATTTAACGCGAAAGGAAACCCTGACGGTTTCCTTTCACACTTTTCTTCCCTCCGGAACCTTTGGCTGGGCAGTTTTTTTCAACAGTCCGCAGCTCACGTCGTGATCCGGCGTGGGCTTTTCTTTTCGCACGGCGTGTGTTACAATAGGTAAAAAGAGGTGAGGCACATGCTGGAGCTTTGGCTTTGTCCGAGCAGAAAACAGAACACGGCCCGCGTGATGCAGGCGCTCTGCGAAAAAACGGCGCAGCGCATCCTGGTCGTGCCGGAGCAGTTCTCCCACGAGGCCGAACGCATGCTCTGCCGCGCGGGCGGCGACACGATCAGCCGCTTTGCCGAGGTCCTGAGCTTTTCCCGGCTGGCCTCGCGCGTGTTTTCCATCGAGGGCGGCTCCGCCTGCGAGGAGACGGACGCGGGCGGACGGCTGCTGCTGATGGCGCTGGCTGTGGAGCAGGTGCGCCCGCGGCTGAAGCTGTTCGGTGCCAGCACGTCCCGTCCGGAATTTTTGCTGCAGCTGCTCGACACGCTGGAGGAATTCCGTGCCTACTGCCTGCGGCCGGAGCTGCTGCGCGCGGCATCGGAGAAGCTCAGCGGCGCGCTGGCCGTGAAGACCGAGGAATTTGCCCTCCTGATGGAGAGCTATGACGCCGCCTGCGCCAATGCGGGGCAGGACCCGTCCAGCCGCCTGACGCGGCTTGCCGCCGCGCTGGAGACCGGAACGTTTGCCGCGGGACGGCAGCTGTATCTTGACGGCTTTACCGACCTGAACGGCGTGGAGCTGGAGATCCTGACGCAGCTCCTTGCAGGCGGGGCGGAGGTGACCGTTGCGCTGAGCTGCGACAGCCCGGCGGGCGGTGCGCAAATTTTCGATGCTGCGCGGGATACGATCCGCAGCCTGCAGAGAGCGGCCCGGCAGGCGGGCGCGGCGGTACAGCTCCGGGAATTCCCGGCAGAGGATGAGGCTTTTTCGCCTCTGTTGCGCGCGCTGTTCGGCAGGGGAGCGGCCTGCCCGGCGCTTCCGGGCGTCTGCCTTCCGTGCGCGCCGGATATCGAGACGGAGTGCCGCGCTGCGGCGGGTGAAATTCTGCAAAGGATGGAGGGCGGCGCGCGCTGGCGCGACATTACCGTGGCCTGCGCCGACCCGGAGACCTATCGTCCGGTGCTCGAGACCGTCCTGCGCCGTGCGGGCATCCCGGCCTATTTTGCCGGAACGCGCGATCTGCTCCGTGAGCCGGTCGTGCGCATGCTGCTTGCCGCGCTGGAGGCGGCCTCGGGCGGCATGGAGCAGGAGGCCGTTCTGGCGTACTTAAAATCCGGCCTTTCTCCGCTGGACGCCGCCGCGTGCGACGCACTGGAGAACTATGCCGTGATCTGGAACATTCAGGGTGCGCGCTGGGAGCGCGAATGGACGATGGACCCGGCCGGGCTGCACGGCCGCGCTGCGCCGCCGGAGCGATTGGCCGAGCTGAACGCATGGCGCGCAGAGGCGATCGCCCCCCTGTCAGCCCTGCGGCGCGGTTTGCGCGCCGCGCAGAATACGGGCGAGATGGTGCTGGCGCTCTATCATTTTCTGGAGCAGACCGGTCTGCGCGAGCGGCTGAACGAGCGTGCGCAGGAGGCCTATCAGAGCGGGAGCCTGCAGAAGGCGCAGGAGCTGACGCAGGTCTACGGCATTGTCTGCACGGTGCTGGAGCAGCTGTACGGCGTGCTCGGCCGCACCGTCCGCACGGCGGACGCATTTTTCCATATTTTCCGCGTCGTTCTGAGCCAGTATGATATCGGCACGATCCCGGCCCAGCTCGACAGCGTTACGGTCGGCAGCGTCATGTCGCTCCGCCGCGCGGATGTGCCGCATCTGCTGCTGCTCGGCGCGAACGAGGGTGCGTTCCCGGCTGCTGCCGCGCCGCGCAGCCTCTTGACGGATGCCGAGCGCGCCAGCCTGCAGCGCATGGGGCTGGAGGTCGGCCCTGCTGCTTCGGCCCGGCTCGACCGCGAGCTTGCCGCCATGGCGAGCGTGCTGGAAGCGCCGCGGCGCTCACTGTGGGTCAGCGCCGTGCAGGAGCGGGAATCCTACTTTTTCCACCGGCTGACGGAGCTGCAGCCGCAGGCGGTGCGCGGGGCGACGGATGAGGCGCTGGTGCTGCGCGCGCCGCAGGCCTATCTGGAGCGCTGGCTGCCCGCCGCGGGCGGCCTGCTGCAGGAGCCGATGTTTGCCGGGGCTGCCGCGCGTGCGGAGCAGGCCCGGACCTATTCGCCCGGCTCGCTCCGGCCGGAGACGGCGCGGGCGCTCTATGGCGCGGAGCTGCACTTCTCCTCTTCGCGCATCGATGTGCTGGCCGGGTGCCACTTTGCGCATTTTCTGCAGTACGGCCTGCGGGCGCAGGAACGCGAACCGGCGGAATTCGACAGCCGGTTCTACGGCACGTTCGTGCACGACGTGCTGGAGTATATCGTGCAGCAGACGGAGCGCGAGGGCGGGTTTGCCGCCGTGCCGCGCAGCCGGGTGCAGGAACTGGCGCAGGAGCGCATGGAGCAGAACGCCCAGACCCTGCTCGAGACCTTCCCGGACTCGGGCCGGACGGGCTATCTGCTCCGGCGGACGTTTGACGAAGTGACGCAGGTCGTCGACGAGCTGTATGACGAGCTGTCCGTCTCCGCCTTCCGCCCGAAATTCTGTGAGCTGGAATTCTCGGCGCGCGGCGCGCTGCCGGGTGTGGCCTTTGCCGGGGAACGCTGCCGCGGCGTTGTGGAGGGCTTTGTTGACCGTGTAGACGTCTGGCAGAGCGGCGGACGGCCCTATGTCCGCGTTGTGGACTACAAGACCGGCAAAAAGAGCTTCGATTATACGAACGTGCTGCACGGGCGCGGGCTGCAGATGCTGCTGTATCTCTTTGCCCTCGTCCGGCAGGGCGGACATCTGCTCCATGGCGAGCCGCTGCCTGCGGGCGTGCTGTATTTCCCGGCGCGCATCGAGCGCGTCTCCGTGCGCGACCGTCTTGCGCAGGCCGAGATCGAAAAGGAGCGCCGCAAGCAGCTGCGCCGCTCCGGCGTGCTGCTGAACAGCGATCCGGTGCTCGAGGCTATGGAGCCGTGCGGCGGGAGCCCGCGTTTTTTGCCGTATACGCTTGACAAGGAAGGACGGAAAACGGGCGACCTTGCCTCGTTTGCCCAGCTTGCCCAGCTGGAGCGCTTCGTGTTCCGGACCGTGGCTGCGCTCGGCGACGAGCTGGCGGACGGCCGCATCGACCCGGATCCCTGCATCCGCGATGCAAAGGACAGCGCCTGTGCGTTCTGCCCCTATTCGGAGATCTGCGCCGGACATGAACAGCCTCGCTGGCTGAAGAAGATCACGGCGGAGGAATTCTGGCAGACGCTGGAAAGGAGAGAGCATGGCTGAGATCGTGTTGACACCCGGACAGCGGGCGGCGGTGGAGAGCCGCGGCTGCGCCCTGCTGGTCGCGGCGGCCGCAGGCTCCGGTAAGACCCGCGTCTTGATCGATCGCGTGCTCGATCAGGTCATCCGCGAGGGCAGGCGCGTTGACGAATTCCTGCTCATCACCTTCACGCAGGCGGCTGCAGCGGAGCTGCGCGGCAAGCTGCTGGCGGAGCTGAACCGCCGCCTTGCCGCCGACCCGGAGAACCGCCATCTGCAGCGGCAGCTCAGCCGCGTCTATCTGGCGCAGATCTCCACGGTCCACAGCTTCTGCGCGGCGCTCCTGCGGGACTATGCCCACGTTCTGGAGCTGCCCGCCGATTTCCGCCTTGCAGACGAGCAGGAGGCAGCCGCCTTGCGGGAGCGCGCCGTGCGCGCCGTTCTCGAGGAGGCCTATGCCGATCCGTCGCCCGCCGTGCGCGCTGCGCTGGATCTGCCCGGCGCAGGACGGGACGACCGCGCACTGCAGGAGTTGATCGTGCGCGTCTACACGAACCTGCAGTGCTATCCCGATCCGGCTGCGACGGCGGACCGCTGGGAGGTCATGCTGGATGTGACGGACTGCACGGACCCCGGCCAGACGATCTGGGGCGAGTGGCTGCTGCGGGAGCTGCAGCGCGGCCTGCAGAGCGATGCGGCCATGCTGCGCCGCGCGCTGGCGCTTGCTGAGGAGAACGAGGCCGTTTCCGCCTATGCGCCCGTGCTGCAGGCCAATCTCCTGCTGCTCGAGGCGCTGGCCTCTGCCGGATCGTGGGAGGCGCTTGCGCGCATCCCGCCGGATTTCGGCCGTTTCCCGGCGATCCGAAAATGCGCCGACCCGGAGACGCAGGAGCGCATCAAGCGCCTGCGCACGGACACCGTCGCGCGCGTGCGGCGCAGGCTCGAGCCGTTCTCTTTGCAGCCGGACGAGACGCTGCGGGAGCTCAGCGGAAGCGCGGAGGCGCTGCGCGGACTGCTGGCCCTGACGCGGGCATTTTCCGCGCGCTTTGCGGCGGAAAAGAGCAGAAGGCACCTGCTCGACTACAACGATCTGGAGCATTTTGCCCTTCGCCTGCTGACGGACCGCTCCGGCGCGCCGACGGCGGCCGCCCGCGAGGTGGCCGGGCGCTACGCCGAAATTCTCGTGGACGAATATCAGGATACGAACCGCGTGCAGGAGGCAATTTATTCCGCGATCTCGCGGGAGGGACGCAATATGTTCCTTGTCGGCGACGTGAAGCAGTCCATCTACCGCTTCCGTCTGGCCGACCCGACCATTTTTCTGGAAAAATACCGCACGTTTGCGGAGAAGCCTGCTGCAGGAGAGCCGCGCCGCATCCTGCTTTCGGATAATTTCCGTTCCCATGCGGAAATCCTGTCTGCAGCGAATGACGTTTTCCGCCTGACGATGACGGAGCGGACCGGCGGCCTTGTCTACGGCGATGCCGAGGCGCTGCGCGCCAACCGGACATTCCCGGACATGGGGCAGCCTGCCGTAGAACTGCACGCCATCGACTACAGCCCGGCCGGGGACGGCGCGCCGCCGGACCGCGCGGCGGCCGAGGCGGAATTTGTTGCTGCGCGCATCGCGGAGATGCTGCGGCAGGAGGAGAAGATTCCAGACGGCGACGGACTGCGGCCCATTGGGCCCGGAGATATCGTCATCCTGATGCGCTCGCTCTCCGGCCGGACGCAGACCTATCTCGACGCCCTGCGGCGGCACGGCATTCCGGCCTCCTGCGGCAGCGACGACCTGTTTGCTGCGGAGGAGATCCGCTTCCTCTTCGCACTGCTGCAGATCATCGACAACCCGCATCAGGATATCCCACTGCTGACGGTGCTGCTCTCACCGTTCGGCGGCTATCCTGCCGACGCGTTGGCCCGGCTGCGCGCCGGGGACCGGGACGCTGACCTTTACACGCTGCTTTGCGAAAGCAAAGCGCCCATCTGCGCCGTGCTGGAGGACCTGCGCCGCACGGCGCAGGAGGCGCCGCTGCGCACTCTGCTCGAGGAGGCGGAGGAGCGGCTCCTGCTGCCCGCGCTCTGCGCCGCTCTGCCGAACGGCCCGCAGCGTCAGCGGAATCTGGCGGCGTTCCGCTCGATCGCGGATTCCTATGAGCGCGCAGGCGGCTGCGGTCTGCCCGGCTTCCTGCGCCATCTGGAGGGCCTGCGGGAGCGTGGCGTGCCGTCAAGCGGCGGCGCGGCGGCCGGGGCCGTTCGGCTGATGACCATCCACAGCTCCAAGGGGCTGGAATTCCCGGTCGTATTTCTGGCGGACCTTTGCAAGTGCTTCAATCGGACGGACTCGCGGGCCAATGTGCTCACCGACCCTGTGCTGGGGCTTGGCTCAAACTGCTATGACCCCGCAGCGCGTATCCTTTGCCCGACCATTGCGCGGCAGGCCATTGCGCGCAGATTGGATCAGGAGGCCGTTTCGGAGGAGATGCGCGTGCTCTATGTCGCCATGACGCGGCCACAGTACCGCCTGATCATGACCTGCTGCGCCGCCCGCCTGACGCGCAGGCTCGAGAGCTATGCGCAGGGACTGAGCCTGCCGCCGGATGCCGCCCTGCTGGAGGGCGCGGATTCCTTGGGCGACTGGATCCTGCTTGCTGCGATGACCCGGCCGGAGGCGGGCGAGCTGTTCGCTGCGGCCGGGCAGCCGGACTGTGCACTGCAGGGCGGCCACCCGTGGCGCATTCAACTCCATACTGCTGTGCAGGCCGCCCCGGAGGCGGGGACTGCCGCATCGGCCGAACCGGCGTGTGAGCAGCCGCCGGAGCCGCGCTTCCTTCCACCCTATGGCCACGCAGCGGCGGTGACGATGCCGACAAAGCTGACAGCGACGCAGCTCAAGGGCCGCGAACTGGATAACGAGGCGGCCGAGCAGACCGCACAGGCGCCGAAGCTTCATTTCCCGGTCCCGCGCTTCGAAGAGGGGAGAAGGGCATTGACAGCGGCGGAGCGCGGCACGGCGCTGCACCTTGCCATGCAGCACCTGAACTATGCCGCCTGCGCAGACGAGTCAGGGCTTCGTTCGGAACTGGAGCGGCTCGGACGGCAAAAATTCCTGACGCCGCAGCAGCTTGAGGCCGTCGATCCGGAACGGCTGCGCCGCTTCTTTGCCTCTCTGCTGGGGCAGCGTGTGCTGCAGGCCCCACAGGTTGTGCGGGAGTTCAAATTCTCCGTGCTGGACGACGGCGCGAATTATGATCCGGCGCTGGCAGGGGAGAAAATTTTACTGCAGGGCGTTACGGACTGCTGCCTCATCGAGCTGGACGGCCTGGTCATTCTTGATTTCAAGAGTGACCGCCTGCGCCCCGGTGCGGAGCGCGAGCGCGCGGAATACTATCGCGGTCAGCTTGATGCCTACAGCCGCGCGCTGTCGCGTATTTTTGAGCTGCCGGTGTCGGAGCGCATTGTGTATTTCTTTGCAACGGACACCGCCGTCAGCCTGTAAAGAAGGCAACACCGCATAATTGCAGCTTCGGCCTTCGCCGGTTATTTTTTGCCGATCCATCAGTTCGAAAAGTTTGAGGTACACAAAGTACATCTGCACTTTTCAAACTTTGTCTCGACAAAAAATCCCTCGGCGAATGCTCTCGCTGAATTATGCGGTGCTGCCTGAAAAATCCCGGCCCTACATGGTGATCTTCCATGCAGGACCGGGGAATTATTCTGATATTACGCCTTTACCGCGCGGACAAAGGCTGCGGGGTCGGCGGCCTTGAAATAGGCGCTGCCCGCGACGAGGACGTTCGCGCCGTTATCGCGGCAGATCTTTGCCGTCTCCACATTGACGCCGCCGTCAACCTCCAGCTCGCAGGCTGGGTTCTGCTCGTCGATCCACTGGCGGATCTGATGCAGCTTCGGCATGGTACTGTGCAGGAACGACTGTCCGCCAAAGCCCGGCTCGACTGTCATCACAAGGATGAGATCGCACAGCGGCAGGAACGGCAGCACGGCCTCTGCAGGGGTGTTCGGCTTGACGGAAATGGCAGCGCGCACACCGTTTTCCCGGATGCGGCGCAGAGCCTCGAGCGTGTTTTCCTGCGTGTCGGCCTCAACATGGAGCGTGAGGATGCTGCTTCCGGCCTTGCAGAACGCGTCAACATAGCGGATGGGCCGCTCGATCATCAGATGGACATCCAGCGGCAGGGGGGCGATGCGCGAAATGGCAGCGACGACCGGGATGCCGATGGTGATATTCGGAACAAACATGCCGTCCATGACGTCGACGTGGACATAATCGGCTCCTGCGGCGGGCAGAGAGCGGATATCTCGCTCCAGATTGACAAAATCCGCGGACAAAATGGACGGTGCGACCTTGATCATAGTGTAAATAACCTCCTTGCAGTTCTTCCTGAATCTCTGCTCTTCATTATAGCGGATTTTCCGGGGCTGTCAATTTGAAAATGGATGGAATTTCCATGATTTTTCCCGGCGGAGCGGCGCAAACTAGGCTCGAAATCAAGCAAAGGAGGAACCGTTCATGAGCTGTGATTGCCATGCCAACCATTGCATCCAGTGCTCCGTTACCCAGTGCCGGAACCACTGCAGCGACGAAAACTACTGCTCGCTCGAGCGCATCCAGGTCGGCACCCACGAGTCCGATCCCACGATGAAGCAGTGCACGGACTGCATGTCCTTCGTTCGCAAGTGATCCTTCTGCAAGCCCGCTGTCCGGCAAACCGGACGGCGGGTCTTTTTTTCTGCGTGGCGGCATAGGCTGGAACAGAACAATGGGAGAGGGGATCGCCATGGGTGGAAAACAGGGAAGGAAGAAACGAAATTGGATGCCGCTGCAGCTGGCGGCGGCCATGCCGCTGGCAACGCTGGCGCTGGCCGCATTGGCTGCGCGCCTGATCCTGGGCGGGAAGCTGCCGGAAAGCAGTCTGCCGGTCGCCGCGGGCGTGATCGCGGGGCTGGTCGCCTTTCTTGGTGCGCTGATCGCAGCCCTGCACAGCGGACGGCGGAAGCTGCTTTGCGGGCTTGGGGCGGCAGGGGGCTATGCGCTGTTTTTGCTGCTGGGGAACCTGCTGTTCTTCGGCGTACATTACGGGGAAGCACTGCCGGTCCTGCTGCCACTGGCCGGTGCGGGGCTGCTCGGCGCTCTGCTCGGGGCCGGGCGCCGGAAAAAGCGCCGCTATGCATAAATCGAAAACGGATAAATGCAGGAGAACTTGCAAATATGCAAAACACAGCATGTGGTGAATATGCAGATAATGAATACAACATCTGGTGGAATATGCAGATGAGCCGCTGAATTACGATGTCTCCGTTGCATTGGTTAACATAATATTGTTAACATAATTCTTGAGCATAATATACAAAGTTTTCCTCTCCGGGCCGGAAAGGATTGAAATCTGGGAAAATATGCGTTATTATATTCTACACTGCCAGAAATGTTTTTTGCAGAACGCTCCGGTTGCCTCCTGTATGCGCCGGGCCGCTGCGGCATAGTTTTTTGCTGGCGAGAGGGAACGCAAGATGGGAAAGCTCGTGGCTGCATATGAATCCTACCTTATGAATATCAGGCACGCATCGGACAATACGGTCGCTTCCTATCTGCGCGATGTGCGGCAATTCACCACCTATCTGGAGCAGACGGACGGCCCTGCGCTGGAGGCGTGCACGCAGGAGACGGTCTGTGCCTATGTGCGCCATCTGACGAGCATCGGCAAGTCGCCCGCAACGGTCTCCCGGTGTGTGGCGTCGCTCAAGAGCTTCTATGGCTACTGCGTCTCCACCGGCGCGGTCGCGCAGTCTCCTGTGCACGATATCCCACAGCAGAAGGCAGAAAAGCGCCTTCCTCAGATTTTGACCGGCCGCGAGGTCGAGCTGCTGCTCGAACAGCCGAAGTGTACGGATATGAAGGGCTACCGCGACAAGGCCATGCTCGAGACGCTCTATGCCACCGGCATGCGCGTCAGCGAGATGATCGCCTTGAACGTTTCGGACGTCAGTCTGGCAGGCGGCTTTGTCCGCTGCACCGGGAACGGGAAGTCCCGCATCATCCCAATCTACCCGGCGGCCATCCGTGCCCTGACGGCCTATGTGACGGATATCCGGCCGAATATGATCGCCGAACCGGACGAGCAGGCCCTGTTCGTCAACCTGAACGGCGGCCGCATTTCCAGACAGGGCTTTTGGAAGATCATCAAGCACTATCAGCAGACCGCGCAGATCGATAAGGAGATCACGCCGCATACGCTGCGTCACAGCTTTGCGGCCCATCTGCTCGAAAACGGCGCGGACCTGCATTCCCTGCAGGAGATGCTCGGCCACAGCGATATCTCCTCCACGCAGGTCTATGCGCAGGTCGTGAAAAAGACGCTCAAGAGCGTCTATGAAAAATACCACCCGCGCGCTTAAAGAAAAAGCTTCGGAGCTGGTGAAGTGATATGCTCCCTCTATGAGACGATGAAAGACACCGTCACATAGGGGGAGCATTTTCATGCCGCGCAGGAAGCAGTCCCGGTGCTGCGCGGGGATACTCTTATGAGAGGAGCCCATACCCCCGCAGCACTGCCCGCAGGCGGCTGCGGTGCGGCTCCTCCAGCGGTGACAGCGGCAGGCGGAGCGTCCCGCCGCATAGGCCGAGATCCTCCATGGCAGCCTTGACCGGGATGGGGTTCACGACGCAGAACAGCGCCTCGCACAGCGGCAGCAGCTCCAGCTGGCGGCGCGCACCTTCGCGGAAATCTCCGGCAAGGCAGGCATCCGTCATGGCAACGACGGCCTCCGGCGCGACGTTCGACACCACGGAGATCACGCCGCTGCCGCCGAGCGCCATGATCGCGGCTGTCTGGTCGTCGTTGCCGCTCCATACCGGAAGTCCGCACCGGGCCAGTAGCTGTGCGGCTCGGCTGATGCTGCCGCAGGCTTCCTTGATGCCTGCAATATGCGGATGGCGGGCGAGCGCCCGCACCGTCTCCGGCAGGAGGTCGACGCCGGTGCGTGACGGAACATTATAGAGCACGAGCGGCAGGGGAGACGCGTCCGCGATCGCGGTATAGTGCGCAAGCAGGCCTGCCTGCGTCCCTTTATTATAGTAGGGCGTAACGGCCAGCAGCGCATCCGCGCCGTTCTGTGCCGCAAGCTCTGCATTTTCTACGGAGCCTGCCGTGCAGTTCGTCCCGACGCCCATGATAACGGGGCAATGGCCGCAGGCAGCCTGCTTTGCGCGGCGCAGGAGTGTCAGCCTCTCGTCCTGCGTCAGGGTCGCAGCCTCGCCGGTCGTGCCGCAGACAACGAGCGCCGCGATCCCGGCATCCAGCTGCCGCTCAAGCAGGCGGTCCCATGCCGGAAGATCGATGCTCCCGTCCGGCCGGAACGGGGTGAGGAGCGCCGTGGCGGCGCCCCGAAAGATCGGCAGCATTCCGATCACCTCCGCGTCATCCTATGCCGCACCGCCTGCAGGGGTGAAATCCCGGTCTTGCAATTTTCGGGGCGCAATGGTATAATCAGACATTGAAATACAATAGGAGCAATCTGTCCATATGTATCTGAAACAGCTAGTCATTCAGGGCTTCAAATCCTTCCCGGACAAGACGGTCGTGGGATTTGGCCATGATATCACCGCCATCGTCGGGCCGAACGGCAGCGGAAAATCCAATATCTCAGATGCCATCCGCTGGGTCATGGGCGAGCAGAATTCCCGCTCGCTGCGCGGCCAGAAGATGGAGGATGTCATTTTCGGCGGCACGGAGAAGCGCGCCCCCGTCGGCTTTGCCGAGGCGACGCTCGTGCTGGACAACAGCGACCGCGCCCTGCATTATGACGCCGACGAGCTGATGGTCACGCGCCGGTATTACCGCTCTGGCGAGAGCGAATACTACATCAACAAGCAGAGCGTGCGTCTGCGCGACGTCAACGAGCTGTTCATGGATACCGGTCTCGGCCGCGACGGCTATTCCAACATCAGCCAGGGACGCATCGACGAAATCCTGTCCCTCAAGAGCACGGACCGCCGCGAAATTTTCGAGGAGGCAGCCGGTATCTCGAAATACCGCCACCGCAAGGAGGAAACGGAGCGCCGCCTCGCCACGACGCAGGACAATCTGACCCGCATCGGCGACAAGATCTCGGAGCTGGAGCTGCAGGTCGGCCCGCTGCGCGATCAGGCGGAAAAGGCAAAGCGCTACCTGACCTACCGTGAGGAGCTCAAGGGCCTCGAGGTCGCGCTGTGGCTGCAGTCGCTCGAACGCCTGAGCGCCACGGCGCGCAAGGCCGAGGAGGACTATCATTCCGCCGCCTTCATCCTGCAGCAGGAGCACGACGCGCTGGACAAGCTCTATGTCACCTCGGAATCCCTGACGTTCGACCTCCACAACCGCGACCTGCAGACGGATCAGATCCGTGATGCGATCCGGCAGGCGGAGGCCGCCTCGCAGGAGCAGCGCAGCCGGATCGCCGTGCTGGAGACGAATCGCGGCAACGCGCAGAGCAACCTGAAGCGCGTGCAGCACGAGCTGGAGGATCAGGACAGCCGCAGCGGCAGCATCTCCGCGCAGATCGAAGCACTGGAGCAGCGCATGGGCGAGATCGACACTCAGACCGCCGCGCTGGCCGAAAAGCAGAAGCAGGCCGAGGAGGAGGGCCGCAGACTGGCGGACTCCGCCGACGGCATGACAAAGCGCTATCTCACCCTGCGCGATCTGCAGGGCCGGAAGCGCGAGGAGCTCTCCGCCCGCGGCGCGGACCTGACCGCCGTGGAAGAGAGTCTTGCCCAGAGCACGGAGCGGCAGACCCAGCTGGCACAGGATCTGCAGGCGGCGCAGAGCCGCTGTGCAGAGGCACAGCGCGCGCTCGAGACCGCACAGAAGCAGCTCTCCAAAGCGCAGGCCGATATCACGGCCGCGCAGAACCGCATCAACGGCTACCGTTTGCGCAGCCGCACCCGAGCGGAGCGGAGCGAGGCCCTGCAGAAGCAGGCCACGGACGCCGGTGTCCGGCTCGACACGGTTAGCTCCCGTCTGAAGCTCTTTCAGGAGATGGAGCGTGAGCTGGAGGGCTATTCCCGCGCTGTCCGCACCGTCATGCAGGAGAGCCGACGCGGCAAGCTCCGCGGCATCCATGGCGCGGTGTCCATGCTGCTGCGCACACAGGACAGCTACACCGTTGCCATCGAGGTCGCGCTCGGCAGCGCCATGCAGAATATCGTCGTGGAGGACGAGGGCTGCGCCAAGGCTGCCATCCAATATCTGAAACGCTCGGACAACGGCCGCGCCACATTCCTGCCGCTGTCTGTCATCCACGGTCGGCCGCTGAACGAGAGCGGCATCGAGCGCTGCGCCGGCTTCTGCGGCGTAGCCTCCGACCTTGTCTCGTGTGAGCCGCGCTATCGCGAGATCATCCTGAATCTGCTCGGCCGCACGGTCGTGGCGCAGGACCTTGACGCGGCCATTTCCATTGCCAACCAATTCGGCCACCGCTTCCGCATCGTCACGCTGGACGGGCAGGTCCTGAATGCAGGCGGCTCCATGACGGGCGGCTCCGTCTCCCGCAGTGCGGGCATCCTGTCGCGCGCCAACGAGATCGAGCGTCTGCAGGTCCAGCAGAAGGAGGCCGCCGCCGCGCTGGACAAGCTCCGCGGAGAGCAGAAGGAGGCGCAGCGCCTGCTGGAGCAGGCGAATTATGACCTGACGAACGCGGAGACGGACCTCCGCACGGCCGAAGACGCCGCTCTGCGCCTGCAGGGTGAGGAAAAGCAGCACCACGTTCTTGTGCAGGCCCTGACGGACGCGATCACCGGCTCGCAGCGCGAGCAGGAGCTGCTCGAAAAGCGGATCGGCGCCGACAGCGGCCGCCGCGCGGCGCTGCAGAAGGCCGTTGCCGACCTGCAGAAGGCACTGGAGGAGGCTGAGCAGGAGCTTTCCGTCGTTTCGGACGGCCAGAGCGTTGCTTCGGAGCAGAGCAGCCGCCTTTCGGAGCGCCTGACGGCGCTGCGCATGGAGGCGGCCAAGCTGGAGGCTGAGCGCGCCACGGCGAAGAGCTCCGCCGAGCAGCTGCGCGGGCTGGAGCATGCCATGCGCGGCGACCGCGAGCAGAAGCTGCAGCTCATCGACCGCTATACGCAGGAGGCCGCTGAGCTGGAAAAGACGCTGCAGGCCGAGCAGGACAAGCTGGCCGGGCAGGACGCCGCGGCGCAGGCCAGGCAGGAAGAGCTGCAGGCCGCGCTTGCCGAGCGTGCGAAGGTCGAAGCGCGCAAAACGGCAACGGAAAAGGAAGTACAGGAGAAAAACCGCGACATCCTGAACATGGAGCGCGAGAGCGCCCGTCTGGAGTCGCGCAAAAATGCCGCCGAGCTGGAGGAAAAGCAAATTCTCGACCGGCTGTGGGATACCTATGAGCTGACGCGCTCGAGCGCGCCCGCCGCTGCGGCGGAGCTGGAGAGCACGGCTGCCGGAACGAAGCGCGCCGCGGAGCTCCGCAAGAAGATCTCCGGTCTCGGTACGCCGAACCTCGGCGCCATCGACGAGTTTGCCCGCGTGAACGAGCGGTATGAATACCTCTGCGGCCAGCGCGACGACGTGCTGACGTCCAAGCGCGACCTCGAGGGCATCATCGGCGATATCACCGGCCAGATGACCGATATTTTCGTCACGGAATTCGGCCGCATCAACACCTATTTCGGCCAGACGTTCACGGAGATGTTCGGCGGCGGCAAGGCCTCGCTCGAGCTGGAGGACCGCTCGCAGCCGCTGACATGCGGCATTGAAATTCGTGTGCAGCCGCCCGGCAAGCAGCTCAAGACCATCACGCTGCTGTCCGGCGGTGAGAAGGCCTTTGTTGCCATCGCGCTGTATTTTGCCATTCTGAAGGTGCGGCCGACGCCGTTCTGCATGCTCGACGAGATCGACGCCGCGCTGGACGACCGGAATGTCGAACGCTTCGCGGGCTACCTGCGCGGCTTCAGCGGGAAAACGCAGTTTATCGTCATCACGCACCGCCGCGGTACCATGGAGGCCGCCGACGTGCTCTATGGCGTGACCATGCAGGAGCAGGGCATTTCCCGTATCCTGCATCTGGACCTGAATCAAATGGAGCATCAGCTCGGAATTTCGGAGGAGATCAAGTAAATGGGGTTTTTTGAAAAAATCAAAAACGGACTGAAAAAGACGCGCGCCGCCATGGCCAACACGCTCGGCGGCATCTTCGCCTCGTTCAGCGGCGCAAACGAAGAATTTTACGAGGAGCTTGAGGAGAGCATGATCCTCGCCGACATCGGCGTGGAAACGTCCTGCAAGGCCGTCGAGCAGCTCCGCACCGTCGTGAAGGAGCGCAAGCTCCGCACAGCGGAAGAAATTCACGATGCCCTGAAGGATATCCTTGTGGACATGCTGAACGTCGGCGACACGAGCCTGAAGCTCGGCACGCGCCCGTCCGTCGTGCTTGTCATCGGCGTCAACGGCGTCGGCAAGACGACGTCCATCGGTAAGATCGCGAATGTGCTCAAGAAAAAGGGAAAAAAGGTGCTGCTCTGCGCGGCCGACACGTTCCGCGCCGCCGCGGCCGACCAGCTCGAGATCTGGTCGGAGCGCGCCCACTGCGACATCATCCGCCAGCACGAGGGCGCCGACCCCGCCTCCGTCGTCTATGACGCCATCGCCGCGGCCAAGGCCCGCGGCAGCGACGTCATCATCTGCGATACCGCCGGCCGTCTGCACAACAAGCAGAACCTCATGAACGAGCTGAACAAGATCTCCCGCATCCTGGACCGCGAGCTGCCGAACGCCAGCAAAGAGGTCCTGCTCGTCCTCGACGGCACGACCGGCCAGAACGGCCTCCTGCAGGCCAAACAGTTCCAGGAGTGCGCGGGCGTCACCGGCATGGTGCTGACCAAGCTCGACGGCACGGCCAAGGGCGGCGTCGTCATCGCCGTGGCGCAGGCGCTGCAGATCCCGGTCAAATTCATCGGCGTCGGCGAGCAGATCGACGATCTCATGCCCTTTGACGCGAAAAGCTTCGCGGAGGCGCTCATATGAAAGTGATCCTGGCCAGCAAAAATCAGCATAAGCTCACCGAGCTCTCGGCGATCTTGTCCGGGCTCGGCTTTGAGATCGCGCTCGAGTCCGAATACGGCCTCGATATCGACGTCGACGAGACCGGCACGACCTTTGAGGAAAATTCCCTTCTCAAGGCCGAGGCCGTCATGAAGGCCAGCGGCCTGCCCGTCCTGGCCGACGATTCCGGCCTCATGGTCGATAGCCTGGACGGCGCACCGGGCGTCTATTCCGCCCGCTACGGCCACAAAAACTCCGATGCCGAGCGCATCGACTATCTGCTTGCAAACCTGAAGGACGTTCCGGCGGGCAGCCGCGCGGCGAAGTTCGTCTGCGTCATCACCTGCCTGTGGCCGGACGGCCGGAAGATCGTCGCCCGCGGCGAATGCCCCGGCGAGATCCTCTTTGCCCCGCAGGGGACCGGCGGCTTCGGCTACGACCCGGTCTTCTTCCTGCCGGAGCTCGGCAAGACCTACGCCGAGCTCACCCCGGCGGAAAAGAACGCCATCTCGCACCGCGCACGGGCCCTGCAGGCCTTCTGCAGAATCTATCAGGAGGAATTGGAACATGATGACAAGTAAAGAACGCGCCGCGCTGCGCGCGCAGGCCAATCCGCTGGAGGTCACCCTGATCGTCGGCAAGAGCGGCATTTCCCAGACCCTTCTGGACGAGGCCGTCATCCTGCTCGACAGCCACGAGCTCGTCAAGGGCCGCGTCCTCGAGACCGCCGGACTCACCGCCCGCGAAGCGTCCGACATGCTCTGCGAAGCGCTCGGCGCTGAGGGCATCGCCTGCGTCGGCACGAAATTCGTGATCTGGCGCAAGTCGGAAAAGCTCGCGCAGGAAAAGAAAAAGGCCGCGGCCAGAAAGCCCGCCAAAAAGAAGCCCTCCGGCAACGACAACCCCGTCAAGGCCGGCCTGCGCGCCCGCAAGCAGGCGGCCGAGCAGCAGCGCAAGCAGCGCAAGCAGTACTTCCACGACAAGGCGGTCGCCGCCGCGATCGAGCGCAGCCGCCAGCAGAAAGAAGAACAGGATTAACAAACCGCAGGGGAGGCACGGAATATGAGACGGATCGGCATTTACGGCGGCAGCTTCAATCCGCCGCATCTGGGCCA
>ERZ825137.1904-NODE-1904-length-25494-cov-3.940524_pt1 | contig 25494 bp, 25 predicted proteins | sample MGYA00519873_ERZ825137 | MGnify/ENA primary metagenome ERZ825137 (study PRJEB31778, sample SAMEA3449190) | human gut metagenome | biome: human gut; feature: human-associated habitat; material: faeces | place: United Kingdom | collected 2010/2012 ...
CAGTCGCCAAGGTCTCGTGCAAGCACGGACTTTGGCTCGTTGCTCGCGTAAAAAACAGGGCTGCCCTCTGGCAGCCCCAAATCTCAGTTCTACGATACGATGCTCTCGCATACGTTTTCACTTCTGAAATATCTTACTCTTTCTCCTTGAATTCTCTAAAAAATTCAGCAACGCCTTTCAAAACCTTTGCCACTTTCGGTGCATCTTCCTCGGCCAATGCACTTACCGCACGATCCGCCATCATCTCATGGAAGGCCTTATGGCACTGGTATGCGCGCTGGCCCTTTTCTGTCAGTTTGATGATCACTACGCGCCGGTCTGTTTCGCTTCGTTCACGTATTACATAATCCTTCTTTACCAGACTGTTCATCGAAGTGGAAAGGGAACCGATCGTTACCCCTCGAAGTCTGGCGATTGCAGACATATTCTTACCTTCACCCGGACCGATTGCATCTAGAATATGCATATCATTCACAGAAATGTTTTTGAATTCCCCTTTGATGATTTCTCGTTCTTCTAAATCCATGATTTCATTAAATAAATTCACTAAAATATCGTTGATCGTATTGCGGGTATCCACTCTCATTTCTCCTCATTCTTGCATCTTTTCCTTAGATTTCCTTCTTTTCATCATACTACGGGTTTTCGTTTATTTCAAGTTGAAACAACGAATCGATCACTTCTTGTACCGTTTCTATCCTCTGTGTCCGATATGTCTCTGCCCCGCAAAAGATCAGTCCATTTTCCACATCTCCTTCCACTGCACGAATTAATGCTTTGGTAATACAATATGGAATATTGGATGGATCACATTTTCGCAGACATCCATAGCATCTTTGGATTTTCTCTTTTTCACCTCGTTCTATTCTATCTGAAAAGTGATTTTTCATAGCTCTGCCCAGCATTCCGACTGGACTTTTTACTAATATAATATCTTCCTTTTTACACTTCACATAGGCTTCTTTATACAATATGTTCGCATCGCATTCTTCTGTAGCCACAAAACGACTTGCCACTTGTACTCCATCCACGCCTAATGCCATCACTCGTTTTACATCATCTGCATCAAAAATCCCACCTGCTACTACTACCGGAATCTGTTGATGGTATTTTTCTTCATAGCCTTTTACAACTTGTTGGATTTTTCTTATTTCTTCCTTGTACCTTTCCCATGTCAGATGTTGCACTTCTTCCTCTGAAAATCCGAGGTGCCCACCTGCTTTTGGTCCTTCGACCACAACAAGATCTGCTGTTCTTTCGTATTTCCTATCCCACATTTTTAAAAGGACCTGTGCCGCCTTTTCACTGGATACGATGGGTGCAATCTTGATTTCGTATCCGGATACCAGTTCTGGCAGTTCTGTGGGAAGTCCCGCTCCAGATATGATCAGATCCGCTCCTACGTCCGCCACCTTTTTCACATATTCTTTATAGTGATTCATGGCAACCATGATATTAAAACCGATTACGCCTTTCGGAGAAATCTTTCTGGCTTTGTCATATTCTTTTTCTATTGCTCTCAAATTGGCTTCTACTGTATTATTTTCAAAATCAGGCTCCCGATATCCAATCTGCGCCGCTGAAATAATCCCTACTGCCCCAGCCTTCGCAACTGCTCCGGCCAGATTTCCGAGACTAATGCCAACACCCATCCCCCCTTGTATCAACGGAACCTGCGATTCCAGATTTCCTATTTTCAATGGGGATTTATGTGCTGTTTTATTCTGTTTTTCCATTTACATTCTCCTGAATCTCTGATAACGCGCTTCTGTCAGTTCTTCCTCTGTCAGTGCTGATTTTTCTTTCAGAAACCGGTCCAGGACTTCCTCTATTTGTCTTTGTACCAAAGACATCTGATCTACTGTATATTCCTGCGGTTCCTCAATGATTCCTTCGATCATATGCATTTCCAGAAGATCATCTGCTGTCATCCGCATAACCGCTGCCGCTTCCTTTGCCTTGGAACTGTCCTTCCACAAAATGGTAGCATATCCTTCTGGCGACAAGATCGAATATACCGAATTTCTTAACATCCACACTTCATCCGCTACCGCCAGTGCCAATGCGCCACCGCTTCCGCCTTCACCGATAACAATGGAGAGGATTGGTGTTTTCAAAGATGAAAGTTCATACAGATTTCTCGCAATTGCTTCTCCTTGTCCACGTTCTTCCGCTTCTAATCCGCAAAATGCCCCCGGCGTGTCTACAAGACAAAGCACTGGTCTATGAAATTTTTCTGCCTGTTTCATCAACCGAAGGGCTTTTCGATAGCCTTCCGGTGACGGCATACCGAAATTTCGCTTGATATTTTCTTTCGTTTCTTTTCCTTTACACTGTGCGATTACCGTAACCGGACTGCCTTTGTAATACCCGATTCCGCCAACGATTGCGGTATCATCCCCAAAATAGCGATCCCCATGGAATTCCACGAAATGGTCCATCAGATGATCGATATAATCCTGCCCTACCGGTCGGTCTTTCTTACGTGAAATCTGTACTCTGTCCCAGGCGGAATGTGTTGCTTCATCTATTCCTGATGGAAACAGCGGCTGCACGTCCGTACACGCTTGCATGACATCCGCTTCCTTACTCCTGTGCATATCCAGAATCTGTTTCAAGGTCTGCTTCATTTCTGGTCTGGGAACAATCTGGTCTATGAACCCATGCTCCAGCAGAAATTCCGAGCGCTGAAAGCCCTTTGGAAGCTTCTGTCCAATTGTCTGTTCAATGACCCTTGGTCCGGCAAAGCCAATCAGTGCACCCGGCTCAGCTAAAATAATATCTCCAAGCATTGCAAAACTTGCAGTGACACCACCTGTTGTGGGATCCGTCAATACGGAGATATACAGAAGTCCCGCATCACTGTGCCTCTTCAATGCTGCAGACGTCTTTGCCATCTGCATCAGTGACACCATTCCTTCCTGCATTCTCGCTCCGCCCGAGCAGGCAAAAATAATCACAGGAAGTTGTTCGCGTGTTGCGCGCTCTACTGCCCTCGTGATTTTCTCCCCAACGACACTTCCCATACTTGCCATCATAAACCGACTGTCACAGACCGCAAGAACGACTTTATGTTCTCCAATTCTGGCTAAGCCACTTACCACAGCCTCGTCCAGCCCTGTTTTTTTCCGAAGTCCCTCTATTTTTTCTACATATCCTTTATATTGCAGCGGATTTACCGTATCCATGCCTTCATCCCACGGCTCAAATGATCCACTCTCGGTGATCATTTCAATCCGTTTCATCGCATTCAGTTTAAAATATCCTTTACACTTTGGGCAAATGTAATGATTGGCAATGACTTCATCGGTATAAATAGCAGATTTACACATATTACATTTTTTCAGAAGTCCTTCCGGAACCTCTGGCCCCGACGGATTGGATCCACCGCCAATTCTTGTATAACTCTTCTTGAATTTATTTACTAACAGCATCGATTACTCCATCTCACTTATCACTTCATATAAATAATCTACATTGGTGTCGATTCCCTCTATAACAATCTCGCCAAGCGCACTTTTCATCTTATGCAGTGCCTCTGAACGGTTTTCTGCATGCACGATCAGTTTTGCAATCATGGAATCGTAGTATGCTGGAACGGTGTACCCACTATAGATAGCGGTATCCATTCGGATACCTTTCCCACCTGGCAGGTACAAATCGGTGATTTTACCCGGTGATGGTCTAAAATCGAGCGCCGGATTCTCTGCATTGATCCTGCATTCAATGGCATGTCCTTCCAAACAAACATCTTCTTGTGTGATGGACAGTTTTTCTCCCGATGCAATGCGTATCTGCTCCTTTACAAGATCCACGCCTGTTACCCACTCCGTTACCGGGTGTTCCACTTGAATACGGGTATTCATTTCCATAAAATAAAAATCTGTTTCATTTTCAAGTAGAAATTCAATGGTTCCTGCATTTACATAGTCTGCGGCACGCGCTGCTTTTACTGCAGCGCACCCCATTCTTTCCCGTAGTTCCGGGCTGATTGCTACACAAGGTGCCTCTTCGATAAATTTCTGATGATTCCGTTGAATGGAACAATCCCTTTCTCCCAGATGCACAATATTCCCATAAGCATCTGCCAGAATCTGTACTTCCACATGTCTCGGATGTTCCATAAAATGTTCCATATAGACGGCATCCTCTCCGAAGGCCGCCTTTGCCTCTGCTTTTGCTGTCAGAAATGCCTGCTCCAGTTCTGCTTCAGAAAATGCGGTCCGCATTCCCTTTCCGCCTCCCCCGAGTGCTGCCTTTATGATAACCGGATAACCCAGATCATCTGCAATCGTTTTTGCCTCTTCCACCGATGAAATAGATTCATTCCAGCCTGGAATCACGCTTACACCAGCCTCCATCATCGTTGTTCTTGCCTCTGTCTTATTTCCCATTTTCCGTATTACTTCAGATGGCGGACCGATAAATGTAATTTTACATTTTTCACAAAGTTCTGCAAATTTTTCATTTTCAGATAGAAATCCGAATCCAGGATGAATGGCATCCGCGCCCGAAACCAGTGTCGCACTAATGATACTTTCCATATTCAGATAGCTGTCCTTCGATGCCGCCGGTCCGATACATACTGCCTCGTCCGCAAGCTGCGTATGCAATGCTTCTTTGTCCGCTTCTGAATAAACAGCTACCGTCTCTATTCCCATTTCCCGACAGGCACGTATGATGCGAACCGCAATTTCGCCACGATTTGCAATGAGTATTTTACGAATCATCACTCACCTTCACCTCCAGTTCTTTCTTAACCAACCATAAATGTAAGTTCTGCCGTAACCACGATTTTTCCGTCGACACTTGCAACTGCCTCACCGATTCCCATCGGTCCTTTGCTTTTTATAATCCTTGTCTCCAGTTTCAGCTTATCCCCCGGAACAACCTTGCCTTTAAATCTGCATTTATTGATTCCACCAAAGTAAGCTGTCTTTCCTTTATTTTCTTCCTTACTTAAAATCGCAACTGCTCCTGCCTGTGCCAGTGCCTCTACCGTAAGCACCCCCGGCATCACCGGTTCCTGCGGAAAATGTCCCTTAAAAAATTCTTCTCTATAGCTTACACATTTATATGCAACTGCATATTCCCCCGGGACATACTCCTCCACATAATCCAGCAGAAGAAATGGATGTCTGTGAGGAATGATTTGTTCAATTTCTTTGATTGTTAACATTATCTTTCTCCCATTTTCCTGTCTTCAAATCCTGCTTAGGAAATACGGAACAACGGCTGTCCATATTCTACCATCGCACCATTTTTCACACAGACTTCGACCACTACACCATCATATTCCGATTCAATCTCGTTCATTAGCTTCATTGCTTCGACAATTCCAAGTGTCTGTCCTTTTTTGACCTTATCTCCCACCTGAACATAAGGTGCTGCCTCTTCGGAAGGTGCTGCATAAAAAGTACCTACTAAAGGTGCCTTCACCGTCTGCGCATCGGAAACCGGAACATTCATCTGCTCTACAACCGGCTGCATCACTTCTTGTGAAGTCACAGCCGATTGTCTGCCAAATGCACTGATTATAACCTTGGTTTCCCCCTGCTCGTACTGAAAATCCGCTATATTTGAATCAGACACTGCCTGAATTAATTCCAATAGATCTTTTTGCTCCATTTCTATTCTACCTCCACATTACTCCTGGTATTTTGCGATAAGCAAAGATGCATTATGTCCTCCAAATCCCAAAGAATTACTGATGGCATAGTTCACTTCTTGACGGATGCCCTCGCCAAATACATAATTCAGATCACACTCTTCTTCACTTTCTCTGGAATTTACCGTTGCATGTATATAACCATCTAAAATGCTTTTCACACACACGATACATTCCACCGCTCCGGCAGCTCCAAGCAAATGTCCTGTCATGGATTTGGTCGAATTGACATACAACTGCTTTGCCACATCTCCAAACGCTTTCTTGATCGCACGTGTTTCAAACAAGTCATTATGATGTGTGCTGGTTCCATGGGCATTGATATAGGTAACCTCTTCCGGTCTGACCCCAGCCTCTTCCATAGCAAGATGCATCGCCATAGCTGCACCTTCGCCATCTTCTGATGGGGAAGTAATATGAAACGCATCACAGGTTGCTCCATATCCTGACACTTCTGCCAGAATCTGCGCTCCTCTTTGTTTTGCATGTTCCAGTTCTTCCAGAACCACAACCCCTGCGCCCTCACCAATTACAAAGCCGCTTCGCTCTTTGTCAAACGGAATCGATGCCCGATTCGGGTCTGTGCTGGTCGTAAGTGCTGTTAGCGCGCTAAATCCAGCAACGCCAATCGGTGTGATAGCACTTTCGGTTCCTCCTGCAACCATGATATCTGCATCTCCATATTGGATCGCACGCAGCGCATCCCCAATCGAATGGGAGCCTGTTGCACAGGCAGTCACAACATTGACGCATTTTCCTTTCAGCCCTAACGCAATCGCTACATTTCCTGCTGCCATATTCGAAATCATCATTGGGATTAAAAATGGATTCACTCTTGTGGGTCCTTTTGTCAGAATCTTTTCATGTTCTGACTCCATAATGCTTAATCCTCCAATACCAGAGCCGATGCTGACTCCCGCCCGATACGGGTTCTCCTTTGTCATATCAATCCCCGCCTGTGCAAATGCTTCCATTGCCGCTACAACCGCATACTGTGAAAATAATTCCATACGCTTTGCAGTCTTGAAATCCATTCTTTCTTTTGCCACGAATCCTTTTACTTCTGCCGCTAATTTCACTTTATATTCTGTGGTATCAAATTTCGTAATAGGTCCAATCCCTGTCACGCCCTTTTTCACTGCTTCCCAAAACGTTTCTACATCATTTCCAATCGGGGTTACAGCACCCATTCCAGTGATCACTACTCTTCGTTTCATTCTGCAACAACCTTTCTACATGGCCATTCCGCCATCCACGCAAATGACCTGCCCTGTTAAATATCCTGCTTTCTCTGATGCCAGGAACGCAACCGTTTCTGCTACCTCTTCCGCCTTGCCAAACCGGCCAACTGGAATCTGTCGGACTGCATGATCCCGAATCTCATCCGAAAGCACTTCTGTCATGTCTGTCTCGATAAATCCAGGTGCCACCGCATTAACCGTCACTCCCCTGGAAGCAAGCTCCCTCGCCATCGATTTGGTCAATCCGATCAGCCCAGCCTTAGATGCCGCATAATTGGCCTGACCTGCATTTCCCAAAATACCAGACACTGAGGAAATATTAATAATTCGTCCATTTCTTTGTCGCATCATTTGCCTGCTGACAGCCTGGATCGTGGTAAATGCCGCTTTTAAATTCGTCGCAATTACCTGGTCAAAATCTTCTTCCGGCATTCGCATGATGAGTCCATCTCTCGTAATACCGGCATTATTTACCAAAACATCTATCCGACCCAGCCGATTTATCAAGGCTGTGACTGCTGCCGACATTTCTCCATGCTTTGCCACATCACACTGCATACATTCCCCTTCACTTCCGGCTGCCTTTACCAGATTCAGGGTTTCCACTGCGGCTTTCTCACTTCCATTATAGTGAACCACAACGTACATTCCGTCTTCTGCTAGTTGTCGCGCAATAGCTCGTCCAATCCCGCGTGATGCCCCTGTAACCAGTGCTACTTTTCTATCTGACATATCACTTCTCCTATTTGATCTATCGTTTCTACATGATACATATGGACTTCGCCGTTAATTTTTTTAACAAATCCTGACAAGGTCTTTCCAGGCCCGATCTCCACAAATGTATCCACACCTTCCGCTATCATTTTCTCAATACTCTGCATCCATCGCACCGGAGAAACCATTTGACAAACCAGAAGGTCTTCTATTTTTTCCGCCTCATGTATATATTCCGCAGTTACATTTGTTACATAGGGAAGTTCCAATTCCTGAAATGGAATCTGTTGCATGTGATCTCTCAGTTTTTCTGCTGCTTCTTTCATAAATTCTGAATGAAACGGTCCACTAACCTTCAATCTGATACATCTTTTTGCCCCCGCTGCGACCAGATCTTCCATTGCCTCTTCCACAGCGTCTTTCATACCGGTAATCACAATCTGGCCCGGACAATTATAATTTGCAACGGACACATCTGCTCGTTCCTTTATAAGTTCTTCTATCTTCCGGGCATCCATCCCAAGAACCGCTGCCATGGCACCTTTCCCGTCCGGCACAGCCTCTTCCATCAAAATGCCTCTTACACGCACCAGATGGATCGCATCTGCATAAGACATTCCACCTGCTACAGCTATTGCTGCATATTCGCCAAGACTCAGACCCGCAGTAACATCTGGTTTTATTCCATGCTTCAAGAATTCCGCAGTCATCGCAAGACATGTTGTCACCATAGCCGCCTGCGTATATGCTGTCTGATCCAACAGGGGATTTTCCTCGAAGCATACTTGCTTTACATCGAAATCCAGCACCTGATTAGCCATCTCAAACAGTTCCTTGGCCACACTGCTCTGTTCATAAAAATCCTGTCCCATATGTACCTTCTGGGCACCTTGTCCGGGATAGAGAAATGCTATTTTCCCCATATATTTCCTCCCATGCATTGTTCTGCCTCATCCATGATTTGAGTAATGTACTCCTTACAAGTATATTCGTGTTTCACAAGTCCGGCACTTTGTCCTGCCATCAGACTTCCATTTACTACATCGCCGTCCACGACAGCTCTGCGGAGTCCACCCAAAGACAACAGTTCCAGTTCTTCCACACTTGCGCCTTCGGCTTCTCTTTTCAGATATTCCCTTGTCATCTGATTTCGAATACACCGCACCGGATGTCCGGCACTGCGTCCGGTTACCTTCGTATCGATATCGCTCGCCTTTAGAATTGCATTTTTATAATTCGGATGCACGATAGATTCCTTAGCTACCACAAAATGCGTTCCAATCTGAACCGCTGAAGCGCCCAGCATAAATGCTGCCGCCACACCTCTTCCATCTGCAATTCCTCCTGCTGCGATGACTGGAATCTGAACAGCATCCGCAACCTGTGGCACCAACACCATAGTTGTGAGCTCACCAATATGGCCGCCTGCTTCTGTTCCCTCTGCGATCACGGCATCCGCCCCGACACGTTCCATTCGTCTGGCAAGTGCAACGGAAGCTACTACCGGAATCACTTTGACGCCAGCTTCTTTCCATAATTTCATAAATTTTTCCGGATTCCCGGCTCCGGTTGTCACGACCTTCACGCCTTCTTCTACGACCAGCTTCGCCACATCCCCCGCATTTGGACTCATAAGCATGATATTCACACCAAACGGTTTTTCTGTCTTATGCTTCATTTCACGGATCTGTTCCCTTACCCATTCGATAGGCGCATTTCCAGCCGCAATAATTCCAAGTCCACCTGCATTTGACACAGCTGACGCCAAGTGATTTTCTGCCACCTGCGACATTCCTCCCTGAAAAACCGGATATTCGATTTCTAACAGCTCTGTCACCTTACTTTTCACAGCTTCTCTCTCCTTGTCCTACTTGTTTGCTTCGATATAATTCATGATATCCTGCACCGTCTGCATCTTCTCCAGTTCATCTGTTTCAATCGATACACCAAACTCATCTTCAAATGCCATTACAAGTTCAAACAGATCCAAAGAATCTGCTCCTAAATCTTCTTTAAATCTGGATTCTGGCAATACCTTTTCTGCCTCAACTCCTAAACCATTTGCTACTAATTCCTGAATTTTTTCTAACATGTTCTTGTTCTCCTTTTCTTCACTATATTTTTCCTCACTATATTTCCGCATAAGCTGCACCCCAGGAAAGTCCGGCTCCAAATCCCGCCAGAATCAATCTCTGTCCTTCATGCAAGTATCCTTTTCGATTCCATTCATCCAGTAAAATGGGAATGCTTGCCGAAGATGTATTCCCATATTCTGCAATATTGACCGGCATTTTTTCATGCGCAATCCCAAGCCGCTTTGCCACAGAATCCAGAATTCTTGCATTTGCCTGGTGAAATAAAAAGAAATCAATCTCCTCTTTTTTCAGCTTCATCTTCTCAAGCAATTCCTCCACACACTCTGGAACTGCCCGAACCGCAAACTGAAACACACTTCTTCCATCCATATGCAGCTTTCCATCTCTGGTACACCATAATGCTTCTCCACCATTTCCATCTGAATGCATTACCATCTGGCACTCTCCTTCCACAGCAGAAATCACTGCTGCTCCGGCCCCATCTCCGAACAGAATACAGCTTCCACGGTCAGACCAATCGACAATCTGAGATAGTTGCTCACACCCCACAATCAGTGCATACCTGATGAATCCCATGTTCATATAGGAGACTGCTGTATTATAAGCAAACACAAATCCAGTGCAGGCTGCATTCATATCATAAGCAAAAGCATGTGTTGCACCAATTGCCCGCTGTACTTCACAGGCTACGGCCGGAAGCAGCAAATCTGGTGATACGGAACATACAAAAACCGCATCAATATCTGCCGCACTTTGCAGTTTTCCTTGGTTGATTGCCTGTTCCAGTGCCTGCTCTGCCGCCTTGACCGACATCGAAACAGTATCCTCCTGCTTTGCGATATGCCGACGCGCAATCCCCGTCCGTTCACGAATCCATTCATCACTGGTTTCCACCAGTTCTGCAATCTTATGGTTATCCCAGACAGTGTCCGGAACATAAGAACCGGTTCCTATTATCTTTCCTATCATTTCATTTTCCTTTTGTCTTAAAATATTTTTATTCTAAAATGTTTTGACTATCAAAGTATATCACAAAAAAAAGTGCTGTCAACTACTTTTTTCGTTTCCAGCACTTTTCGTTCTCTGTCATTGTTCTATATTTTATATTCCTATGTACTATGATGCAATACTTCCGCACACATCTTCAGATGCTTTTTCTTCTTTTTTCGAAATGATAAAATATTCCATATCCAGAAGGGAACGAACCCGTTCAAAATAACTCATATAATTATTATGCATCCCTTTTTTTACCCAATCGGTAATAATTCCAACCAACGCATATGCATTTAATTTTGCCATCAGATCCAATTCCTCTTCTGAGAGTTGCACATTTGACTGCATATAACGAGTTTCCAGATTCATTTTCCACAGCTCATAATAGAGCCCTTGCAAGGTTTCAAAAAGTGAATTCTGTCCTACATACTGGAAACAGGCAAAATAGAATTCCCGTTCTTTATACAGGCACTTGCATACATTCACAAAGCTGTCCGTCAGCTTCGAAGGGTCATCAAATGAATTGACATTCCGAATCATATCATCATAGAAAATCCAGTTAATCAGCTCATATTTATCCTTGAAGTGATAGTAAAATGCATTCCGGCTGAGCTCACACTGTTCCGTAATATCTTTGACAGAAATTTTCGTGAGCGGTCGTTCCTGCAACAATTCTTTTAATGCTTTTGCGAATGTCTCTTTTGTAATCCTGTTATTTGCCATATCCCATCATCCATTTCTAAACTAAGAAGTTTCCCGATGTAGAAACAGCTTTAAAATACTTCTGCCGGTTCTACTTCAGCATCAAATTCGTCTTCCATATACTCAACTAGTTCCTGTGCAACGTCCAGATGTTCTGCATCGGCTTTGACAGAAATTTCATTTGGTTTGATATTCAGATCTTTGCATTTTTCTGTTGCATATTTGTAAGTTTTTGCAAGTTCATCAATATCTTCGGCCTTCGGGCAGATATAAACCACTTTATTTTCCTCACAATATGCTTTCAATTCGCCTAATTTGGCATATTCTTCATCTATTTTTCCACCGGTAATGTAAATAACTGCCGGACGTGGATTGCATTTTGCCATCTGTTTTCCAATCAGAATGACTGTAATCTCTTTCATATCACTTTCTGGGTCTACTACATAACCAAGGTCTTCATAAGGATAAAATTCTACCATGATAATTGCCTCCTTTAATTCTTCAACTATTGATATACTATTCTTTTTATTCGCCAAATTTTTCTTTGAAAGCTGCTTTGTATTCTTCTACAACCCATGGACGACGGAGGTCGTAACGGAAGCAGTCTTCTAAGTTTGTATCAAAGATTTTTCCTACTAACATGGAATAGTCGTTCGGTTCTCCAACACCTTTCACAACTGAGAATACTCCATTGTTATGATGAGCACCACCATATACATGGTATTCTGCAAAAGAATGTGCCTTCAAAAGTTTTGTATAGAATTCTACGTTATTAAGAATATCTGGGTCCAATTCACTCTGATGCATGAATACTGGTGGGTATCCGATACAATCTTCTACTGTTGCATGATTTGGCATTGCTTCTGGACCAACTTTATTAGATGCAAAGTTTCTTCCCATGTACTGAAGAAGTCCATCATGCTGTTCTACAGAATCCCATACACCACTGTAGTTTGATGGGCCGTCTTTTTCTCTGTCATCAGTCTGAGCGGAAACAGTTACGATACCTCTTGGATTATAGCCATATCTCTTAAGACGGAATCCGGCACCAAGTGCAAGATGACCACCTGAACTTGAACCACTAAGAACAACTTTATTTGGGTGAATACCAAGCATATCTGCATTGTCAACCATCCATTTGTATGCTGCATGACAATCGTTGATTGCTGCCGGGTATTTCGCCTGCCATGACAATCTGTAAATAGGAACGATACCTACACACTTATGTTCTTCACAAAGCTTTTCGATTGGATAAGCGTTTGGATTCAGGGAAACCAGTGCGCCACCTACGATATAGAATAACACTCTGTTCTTTCTAGGTTTGATGTTCTTTGGTTTGATTACCCATACTTCACATTCTGTATCCGGTTCTTCCGGGCATCCTGGAACCATATATTTTTCGCATGTACATGTATGTTCTGTGTTCCACCACTGTTCCATGTAAGCAGCCTGACGTTTGTTTCCTAATGCCAGTTTTTCTTCATCAGAAACTTCTGGGTTATATAATGTAGCTGTATCAATATTAAGAGCTGGATCAATATACCAGAAATCACGTCCATCTGGATGTCCCCACTTAGGATCTGTAATATCCGTTACTCTGCTTGCTTCAGCAATCAGATTTTTCTTATCCTCACGATTTAATGCTTCAAAATTTCTTGTAGCCATAATAACTACCTCCTTGATTTTATGAACTTTTTTGTCAGTATGTTATCTCTCATAACATCTTGCCTCGCCTTTACTAATTACAATTCTAGCAGAGGTTTTCTATATTTACATCGTGATTCCATCTAAAAGAAGTTGTTGCTTTTGTACGAATGTTCAACTATAATCATTCATATAGAGGAGAGACTTGTATGATTTTAGGCAAAACATCAATTCAGAAGCTTGCATTACACTTATCCGGATTTTCTCTTATTCTGATAGAGAATAACCCTTCTGAGCGCATTCGTCTGAAAACTTTTAAATTCATAGACGCTTCAAACGAATTGTTTGACAAAAATATAATTTATGTAATTACTCTGTCTGATTTGAATGATTTGTATATACTAAAAAATGAGGCAAATTTCGTGATTTTAACAAAATTTGAACGAGAAATACAGAGTCATTTAGGTCCGGATTCCAATGCAATTGTTCTACCGGAAAGCACAAATTCCATTGCACTGTCGAATTATATACAGGGATTTTTCAGTGCAAGTGCCAGTTTCAACGAATTTGGAGCACTGTTATTGTCAGAACTTGAACATCAGAACAAACTAAGCAATTATCTGAATCTGTTATCGAATTACATCGAGCACCCAGTTGCTGTCTATGATTCTTCTTTCCATGTGATTTCGCACAGTACCAATGAAGATGTTTCCGACCCAGTCTGGGATATGCTCTTGAAGAAACAGAACTCCGGTATTCTAGAAGAGACAAAACGGTATATGGAAGAAGATTTGCCTGATATCCTTCCACGTATGGATTATCCGCTGTTTTACGAAAAACCATCTTTGCCGAAGCGTATTCTTTCTGGATTGAAGGTCAATAACACCAATTCCTATATGCTGGAAATCCTGGAAAACGGAAAACCGCTCCATAATTCGGATCTGGCTTTCGCCTTTTTCACGGCTTCTTTCCTTCAATATTATATGGCTTCCCAGTATCACAATTTCCGGCAGGATAACATCAACATCCTGATTGAAGACATTATTTCCGGGAAAGAGACCGATACCTTCCGTATGTACAATCGTGCGGAGGCACTGAATCTTATGTTGGACTCTGAGAACTATATGCTGCTTATTTATACGGATAAAAATATTGGTTTCCGCCAGTTATTGCACAGTGTCCATGAACTGCGTCAGCTTTCCATGTCCACTACGATTTTGCTCGGCTCAGAGATTCTGATGTTGATTTCAGGAAAGGGTTATCAAGAACTTTTAGACAAAAAAATCGTGCCTTATATCAAAGCACAAAAATGTTTTAAATGCAGTATTTCTGCCAGATTTAATGGGATTTCCACACTCAAAAATGCCTATGAGCAGTGCTGCGCTGCCAAATCACTGGGCGCAATTATGGATGTAAACGGCACCTGGTTTGACTACGAAGCTTACCGCGAATTCCATTTTGCAAACAAATACTTATCCGACGAGGACGTAGACTTCTTCTGTACACCGGTTGCCAAAGAAATTGTCCAGCATGACCGTATGCACAAGACCCGCTATGCATACACCCTCATGCTCTACATCAAAAACTTTAAAAATGCTGCCACCGTTGCAAGAATTATGCATACGCATAGGAATACGATGTTCTATCGTCTGGAAAAGATTGCGGATCAGTTTGATCTCAACTATGACAACCCGATTCAGATGAACAACCTGTCCTTGTCATTCAACATTCTGGCAAGCCGGTATCCTGATATATTTAGCTAGTACACATAAATCAGATTATTCTGGCAAAAAATACGGAAAGAATTTTTCAATTCTTTCCGCATTTTTTCATTATGGATTTAAGGGGACATAACAAGACCGGAGGGATGTTTTGTTATTTTGCCATAATTTCCGGCATCGGATTCACTCCTGCCACAATAAAGATTCCAACAATGAGAGCAACGATTCCACAATAGATCAAAGCAGGAATAACGTTGGTTCTCAGTAATTTTCCTTCGTTTCCGTTTGTACCAGTTGTTGCACATACAGATACGATATTATTTACACATACCATATTTCCGATTGCTCCACCCATGTTCTGAAGTGCTACGATAAGTACCTGTGATAATCCTACCAAAGTAGCTGTCTCAAACTGCAGAGAGGAGAACAGCGTATTGGAAACGGTACATGAACCTGACATAAATGCGCCAAGCACACCGATGATTGGTGCTACGATAAAGTATGCACTCTTGAATACATTTGCAAGGGCATCTGCCATGATATAAAGCATAGAACTATTTGTATTTGTGAATTCTCCTGCAAAATCTGCTCCTACAACAGTTGCTCCAATCTGAGCATTGCAAGTATATCGATACAAGTTAACCATTGCCACACCAAACAAAAGCGCAATTGCTGCACCAGTGATTTGCTTACACGAAATCTGTAATGCCGTTTTTGCTTCCTCCTTCGACATCTTGTGAAGGAAGATGGTCAAAATTGCAACGAACAAGAATGGGAAAATTCCAGGATTCCACATAAATTTAAAGTTCCAGTTGATATTCTCAAATCCCAGGATATTATGAACCTTCAACATAAATGTATCGCTTGTTTCACAGTTGAAGATTTTCTTGAGACCAAATATTTCTACTCGAGAGAGTACCAGCAAAAGACCAATGATTACATATGGAAGCCATGCAAGAACTGCGCTCATACCTTTATCTTTCAGTTCTTCTGTCTCCTGGCTAGACATCCATGCAGGATCTCCCCATTCTTCCATTCCGTCAAAAGTCCAAACTTCTTTTGGCACTAAAATTCCACGTTTTGCAAAGAAAATCAGGATTGGAAGCGCTCCAAGGAATGCCACCATAGAAGTCAATTCCGGTCCTACAAACCAAGACATAATCAAATAAAATACACCCACGCTGACACCAGTTGCCAAACAGAATGGAATCATTGGCAGTGCATCCTTAAACGATTTGTTCTTTCCAAATACCTTACATAATACTGCAACTCCAATAAATATGATTGCAAATCCACCAACAAGATGTGGGATACAAGACCATCTGGTAAGTAAGGTAAGGAACTTATCCGGGCTTCCGCCAAGTGACTCTACTGCTGAAGAAACTGTACTTGCTGCTGTAATAGTAGGGATACCTACAGGTCCAGGCACAACCGGAGTAGAGTTATAAATCAGACATACTGCTGCTGCCGCAAGTGGTGGAAATCCTAACCCGATCAGGATTGGTGCTGCAAGAGCTGCAGGAGTTCCAAAACCAGCTGCTCCCTCGATAAATCCGGCAAATACATAACCAACAATTACAGCCTGCACACGTGCATCTTTTGTAATTCCAGAGAAAATTTTGTTAATAGAAGCCATCGCTCCTGATTGTTGGAGTACATTCATAAGTAAGATTGCTCCAAAAATAATACTTAAGGTTTCAAATGCACTCAGGAAACCTGCCAATGTCTGGGCCGCAATTTCAAGAAGCCCCATCTTCCACACCGTCGCCGCAATAACTCCTGCTACTGCCCACGCAGTTGGAAGTGCTTTTTTAGCTGGCCAGTTAAAGCCTGCCATTAAGATGATCGTCAACAAGATTGGTACTGCTGCTATAATCGCATACATGACCGTCACACTCCTTCTAAAATAGTCTCATTTCGTTTTCGTTAGTAAATAGGCTTAGACGTACTTTCGATAACTTTATGCTCTTACCTTAACAGACGTGGCGAAATATTTCTATTTACGAAAAGCCCTTGTGTTTAAAATATGTACAATTTTAAAATGTGTAAAAATATCAGTCATATATTTTTATTGTGTCAGACTTTTTAGCTTTTTGTTTCTAATACAGAAATAACTTATTTGATATTTTTTCTTTAAACGAGAGCAATTCTTTACACTCTTCAATATTGTAAAATGAACTTTCTAAGCGAACCCTCTATAATAATTTTAAAAAGACAGGTAGAAAAAAGAAAAAGGATGTGGAACATTATGACAGAATCCACCAGATTCACTTATTCTCTTTCGGATGCATCGACAGCCGAAACCACGAACAACCTCATACCGTTTATCAATTATCAGACTCCTGCCCCTCGCAGATGTCTGGATATGCTGTTAGCAAAATACCATCACCAGAATTTTCAATCTGAGGTTCTAATGCCATCTCCGGAAGAGCAGTTCATTCCTTCGTTAAAGCATCCTTTATCCCAAACCACATTACTTGTGGTCACAGATGGCGGACTGGTTCCTTCCATGAACCCGGATCGGATTCCTTCCACCTCTGCCGACAGCTTTGGCATCTATTCTATAAAAGGCAAACAATCCTTGTCTTCCGATGACTTTGAAGTCAGTCATCAGGGATATGACAACTCCTATGTGGAAGAAGATCCGAACCGTTTAATTCCACTAGATGCACTTCGTGAATTAGAAACAGAAGGCGTTATCCAGAATATTTACCCATATTTCCTATCTACAACTGGTGTTATGATGCCACAGAAAAAATGTGAACAGCTTGCCACTCGCATCGCTTCTTATGTTTCTACGCATTCCATCGGCGCAGTACTGATCATTTCTGCCTGCGGTACAAGCACCCGCAGTGGCAGTATTATCGGTACAGCAATCGAAAAAACAGGTATTCCCGTTGTCCAGATCACGAACCTGACCCAGATCGCACAAAATTATGGGATCACCCGTGTGAGCAAAGGACAAAACATCTGTTATCCATGTGGAAATCCCGAAATTTCCAGAGACATGGAATTCGCTTACCGGCTGCAATTAGTTGAGTCGACCTTGCATTTACTGGAAGAAAATTCAGATTAAGTGTATAGTAAAAGTAAAATTGGCGGGATACACAGCATTTTGTGTTCCCGCCTGTTTTTATGACAACATTAAATATTTTCCATCTACGATGAAACATTCCCAGTTTAACAGCATTGCATTTTTTTCACTGTAATTCATATAATCATCTTTCATGCCTTTCTTGACCCAGTCTTTGATCATATTGATCATCGCACGTGTATTCATCTTCGCCATGATCTCAATTTCTTCATCTCCCAGATCAATCTTCAGTTCATCATATCGCTTTCTCAGATTACCCACCCACAATGTCATGTACAAATCCCGCAATACATCAAACAATGAATTTTGTTCCACATACTCCAGACATTTTTTGTAGAAAGCTCGATTTTGATACAGACAATCACAGATACAGCTGAAACTTTCCTCCAAAAATTTCGATGAATCTTCATACATTTCTACACGTTCCGATATATCATTGTAGAAAATCCAGCTGATTAGTTCAAATTTATCCTGAAAATGATAATAAAAACTGTTGCGGCTCATACCGGAACGTTCTGCAATATCTTTGACCGAAATTTTATCAAAAGGCTGTTCTTTCAATAACTCCTTCAGTCCTCGTGCTAATGCTTCCTTTGTAATTTTTTCATTTGCCATATGACTCCCTCCTGTCTATGATTTTTATTCCATTTGCATTTTTTGAATTTTTGTTTTATACTCTTATCAAATTTGAGCAAATGGAGATAATGGCATGGCATTTTATAATTTGTACTTCACAGCAAAATCCGAATCTGCATCACATCTGCATGGTCAGGTAACTCTTTCCGGACCCAATGCGATCGAATCCTATTTTGACATATTGAAAGTACCCTCTTACAATCCATATCCATTTTCTTTAACAATGGTCTCGATTGATCACACGAATGTATCGACTCCCTATTGTTTTACTGTTTTTACCTATGATTATGTTTTGAATATTGCCATGAACGAGGAAGAAATAGAACTTTTTAACGAATTTACCCTTCCTCATTATCACAATCATAATCAATTGATTTATGTATTGAGCGGCAATTACACACCATATATCGAGCAGGAGCAGCATTCCTACGCAACCAATGATGTATGTTTTCTGAAACCGGAAACCTTGCGCTCTGAAGACTTTTCCAAGGATTATTCCATCATAACTGCCTCTCTTCCAACCGAATATCTCACGCGGATTCTGAGAGATGAAAAATCCATTCTGAATACTTTCATTCAAAAGGATTGTATTGATTTTATTTTCAGTTCTCCCTACCGCACGTTCGACTTTACCAAAGATCTACGCTGGTATTATGCCCAGGCTATCGAACTGATGCTTTATCCGGCTTTTGCAAACGATACCGTGATCGAAGTATATATGAGTAAGCTTTTTGTCTCATTGATAAATTATCCGGAGTACAAGGTAAACTCCTATCAATTTGATAAAAATGCTGATTTTCTGATTTTCAAAGAGATCACTGAAATTCTTCAGGCAACCTATGGAAGGATCACCCAATGTGAACTCGAAGAAAAATTACACTATTCTGGTGGATACTTAAACAAACTGATCCAAAGATACACCAACCTTAACTTTTCACAATATAAAAATACGTTCACAATGGCACGGGTCGCATATCTTCTGGAAGAGACCAATCTGACCACCTGCGAAATCTGCGATGAACTTTCCATCCAGAACCGGACGCATTTTTATAAACAATTTAAAGAAAAATATGGGAAAACCCCAAACGAATACCGAAAAAGCATTCACAAGTAACCTTACATAAACAAAGGACAAGCCAATGTTATCACTGAAAATTTCATTAAATACCATCGAAAAAATAAAACGTTTCATCAATGATATCCATAAACTGAACATAGACTTCACGCTGGTATCCGGCAGACATACGATTCAGGGAAAAGAAAGCACCTTTCTTTTCTGTCTGAACATCTACGAGCCAATTACCCTGAATATACAGACACTAAATGAAAATCCGGATACCATCCGCAAAGTATTAGAACCCTATATTTGTAAATAGCAGTTATCTACTGCACAGATCCGGTAACCGATTCCTGATAGCGTTCCCAGGTCGTCTTATCACTCTTTCCCAGACCAAGTGGGGAAAATACCGTATAAATCATTAAGATTATCAAAAGCGTTAATAAAACCGCAAATTTTCGATGTTTCCACGGAGTCATATCCATATTTTCCGGTGGATTATTTGGAAGTTCAAACTCTTCTTTTAACGGATTTTTCTTTGTCATAATCCATACAACTCCAAAGTCTACAAAAAACAGTACAAAAGTCCAATATAAATAATGGACTTTTCCAAAAAATCCAATAAATTTCGGCATAACATAACACAGCATCACATACAGCACTACATGAACAGGCACCATCACTTTGGCGATATTTTTCGGTGCCCGCTTCGAATACAAGGCAACCAACGTCAAAACAAGGATCGGACAGTTAAAAATTCCAAGTGCTGTCAAAATCCATGTGGAAAGGCCCTGCGCAAAGATCAATAGCGGAGATATGACTGTTGCTACGACTGCAACAACGATCCCACATGTTTTTCCCACCTTTACGACTTTCTGCTCGCTTGCATCAGGATTGATATTTTCTTTGTAAATATTATATGCAAAGATGGTACTCGCAGAATTCAACATACTGTCATAAGTGGACAAAACCGCTCCGAAAATGCAGGCTGCAAAAAATCCAAGAATAGATTTGGGGAGACATGCTGCGATCAACATCGGAAATGCAGTGTCCCCCTGTGTTACCCAGTCTGTTCCTGGGAAACTGAAATTCGCAATAATTCCCGGTATAACAAGAAAAACAGGTGTCAAAAGAGATAACAGACCTGCATAAAGCAAACCTTTTTGAGCATGTTCTAAGCTTTTTGCTCCAAATGCACGCTGCATCATCGCCTGGTCACAGCCAAAATACTGCACATTCATCACAGTCAGTCCTGTAAACAGAACCGGCCATGGCCACCATGGTTCATTCGATCCTGCTTCATTCCATGCATTTAGCATAGCCGGGTCTGTTGTCACAAACTTTTCCAGTCCATCCAGAAATCCACCACTCTGGGACAAAAACCGGATACCAAAATAAGTGACCAGGCATCCTCCGATCATCATTCCAATTCCGTAAATCGTATCTGAAATTGCAATCGCCTTTAAACCGCCCAGTACCGTATAAACAGTTCCTATGATGGATATTGCAACAATAATAACAAAAATCGTCTGAAACTCAGAAAGCCGCAAATATTTGCGAATATCAAAAATAGTCAGAAAAACCTGTGCACCGGCATACAATGCAGTAGGAATCATGATCACCGTATAATTCAGAATCATAACCCCCATCAGTAATGTTCTGGTGAATTTATCAAAACGAAGACTGTATAAATCCGGAATCGTACTGATTCCCGCCTTTAAATATCTCGGCATCAAAAAAATAGCCGTTATCATAAGCCCCGTACATCCAAGGCCCTGTGTTGCAAACACCCCCATCCCCACACGAACGGATTGTCCATTATTTCCGATCAGCTGCACTGCGGATAAGTCTGTCATGATAATGGAAACAGCAATAACAATACCGGACAGCGATCTGTCAGCCATAAAATACCCTTTTCCACTATCTTTATCCGTCTCTTTACTCTTAAAATATGTCAGCACTGCTACCAGACATGTCAGCACCAAAAATGTCAAAACAGTCGGATTCGCAATATGAATGCCTCCCATACTGATTCCCTCCTTCAGATTATGAAGCAAGGATTGTTACAATCTCCTCTAATCATAACAATCCTAATACAACGAGCTTCGTTTTCTCTTATAGACTTATTGCCTAGACGCTTGTACCATTTGCAGCATTCTTTTGTGTTGCTTTTATGAAAATCAGAATTGCCACAATACATAACATCGGAAAAGCGGTAGTAGCCAGAATACCATATTTTACATTATCATGAAACTGTGCAGCAACCATTCCCGCAATACTTGGTCCCACCGTACATCCAAAGGCACCTACCAGCGCGAGTACAGAAAACATAACGGTAGAACCATTTGGAATATAACTTGTGGCAAGACAGATTGCTCCTGGCCACAACAAAGAGACCGAACAGCCACAAATTGCAAATCCTGCGATAACAAGAATTGGTGAAGCAGATAACGCAATACACAGATAACCGATCGTCAATCCAACCGCACTGATCGCTACCGCACGTCTCATATCCCAGTTCAAACCAAATTTCGTGTAGATCACACGGACAAGTCCTTCAAAAACAGCAAAAGACATAGGACCTGCAAGGTCGCCCACCGTTTTATTCAAATTCAGGCTGGTTTCCATAAATGTGGATCCCCACTGACAAACTGCCTGTTCACCTGAACCTGCACACATAATGATGACCATGCAAAGCCAGAATAATGGATTTTTCAACAGTGCTCCGAGATTTGCAGGTTCTTTGATTCTTGCTCCAGGTTCCGGCACCGGATTTCTTGCAAATAAAATTGCATTGGTAATTGGAACGATCGCCCATAAAACTGCTGCGATTTCCCATCTTCCAAGACCGGCCACGTTGAAGAAAATCGTGGTTATAAGTACAACAAGCACCTGTCCCCAGCAAGAGAATGACATCAGAAGATTGATTGCTCCATCTTTTTCCTTCATATCGGTAATACAGCCGGTGATAATTGGGGAAAGTAACACTTCATACATTCCATTACCAATTCCATAAATGCAGGCTGCGACGATCAGGCCCATACCCGGGCTTGGGAAAATTCTCGGAAAAACAACTAATCCCAGCAGACCGATTGCATCGCAAAGATTGGCCAGAACCGCAGAACGTTTATATCCGATTGCATCTATAAACTTAGGTGAAATTGCAGTGATTAAAATTACCGTTCCAAAATTTGCTGTGGAAATCATGGTAATCTGATCTAACGGAATAGAAAACTGACTCTGAAAATGTACATACAACAAAGGGGCAAAGTTGTTTACAATCATGGAAACAATGTAGCTCATGTAACACGCAGTCTTCGTTTTCTTGTAACTTGTACTACTCATTTGTATATCCCTCCTTATAATATGATATCCTTTAGATTCCATATATTCTTTCACAAAAGGGAATTCCTACATCTGCCTTTTCTTAACATCCGTATGAATTCCCTTCAACAATCAGTTATTTAATTATTTTTCAAGGAATTTATAAACTAATTCCCGAAATCTCTGATAGTAATCCATCTCATAATAAAGTCCGTGTCCGGCACCCTTAAATGTGTGTTTCTCGGATCCTTCCGGTAACTGCTGAAGTAATTTCTCGTAAAGCTCAGGTGTTGTGTATACATCATCTGTACCTCTTACCATAATGGTCGGGCATTTGATCTTTGTACCATCGATCAGCCATGCATCAGGTGGATTGTCCAGGCACTCTTTGGTTCCTGCTTCCGGACGCGGATGAGCGCAGTCATGCGTAAATGCTTCCTGGAACTCCAGTGCAACAACAAAACGGTCTGCCGTTGTATAATCGATTTCATCTCCCTCGATCGGATTATCGATCGTGGAAACTTCATCACCACCTGAAAGTGTATGGCGGAACAATCTTGCGATTCCAGGAAGTGTGATCCATGCCTTTGGCTCTGTGACAGATACTCTTGGCTTTGGTCCTCCACCTGTAACCGGTGCGATAAGAACGAGTCTGCGGAACAGGTCCGGTCTCATTCCGGCTGCTTTGGAAGTGGTCATTGAGCCCCAGCTCCATCCCATAAGATTAATCTGGGTTGTATGCTGTGTCTCATTAATGACTTCCGCAGCTGTGATGATATCTTTCGCTGCATTTTCAGTCGTACAATCCCATCCATTCTCATATTCTTCTGAAAAACCGTATCCACCGATATCAAGGAGCCATACGGTATATCCCTGCTTACAGAACCATCTTGCAACACTGTAATCTTTATAATCGATGTCAAATACGTGCTGTGTCAGTGTAAGTCCATGGATACAAAGAATGTTCTTGTCCTCATAGCTTGATTCACACTGGAATCTTCTCAAATATAATTTTTTTCCATTATCTTTTCTCTGACAAGGTATTTGTTTGATGTCATATTTCATACTATATATTCTTCCTTTCTTCAGTTCATGCACAAACTTTATACGGCCGCTATTTGTCATCTGCCTAGATTATATATAGTTTTTTTGTTTAATAAAATATCAAATTTGTTCATTTTATCTTGTTTTGTATCCTTTTCGACACTATTTTCTGATTTTATTTATATTTTTCTTGAATTTTGTACTCTTTTTGTCGTCGTTTGATTTTTGTACAAAAACACGTTCTTGCACAAACACAAGCATATTTGGACGCGCTACGATATAGACATGAAATAAAACCGAAGATAAATAAATATATTTAAGGAGGAAATGACTTATGGGACTTGAAAAATTTAGAATTCGTGACGATGCAAAATGGGGACACCCGGAGCTGGAAGTAGCTTATTCCCTGATGGGTCAGTCAGTAGGTTATGCAGAAGTGCTTTTAAATGATGACCTTTCTTTCGAAGAAAGACAGGAATTCGCAGCACATGCAGAAGATGGATTTAAAGAATTCCTTCCAGATTATGACTGGTCGCGTGTAACAGAATATGAGGCTCCTGGATGTGTGGACGAACCAGATGCACCTCCGGTCAAATTATTGGTTGCCAATCCAAGAGAAGGAAAATGGCGTTATAAGAGAAACAGTCCTTGTATTATGATTATTCCTGGTGGCGGTCTTACAACATGCTTCCGTTTTACAGCAGCTATCGAAGACTGGGCAGACAAATATGGTGTGCCTGTTGCAACATTTAACTACCGTGTACTGACTCAAGGTGCAAAATATCCGGAACCAGTCAACGACTGTGAAGCTGTTTACAATTATCTTGCTGAACACGCAAAAGAATTAAACATTAGCGCAAACAAGATTATCATCCATGGTAACAGTTCCGGTGGACATCTTTCCCTTGCGCTTTGCCACAGACTGAAAAAACGTGGCATCACTCCTCGTGGATGTCTGGTATGGGTACCAATCATTGATGACCGTCCATTACCACAGTACCGTTCAGCAGCAATCAACTCTGCTTTCTGGGGATCTTCCGATGCAGCACAGTCTGCCCGTCAGTACCTCGGAAAATTAAACAATATGTATGATGTTCCGGCAGAAGCATTCCCAGGACGTGCTACCGTCGAAGAATGCGTAGGTCTTCCACCAACATTTATTCATACTATGGGAAATGATAATGGTATGGATGCTGCTTATGATTATGCAAGTAAACTTGCTGCAGCAGGTGTTTATGTAGAGCTTCACTCATGGGGTGGAAGTCAGCACTGCTCACTTACAACAGCAGCAAACGTTCTTGATAAAGATGATCCAACCGCAGAATACGCTCAGTTGTTCAACTCTGTTTGTGCAAAAGAATTTAAAGATATGTTTGAATATGATCTTCGTCGTCCTTGGACAGTTGAAGAATTCAATTCATAGAACAAAAATAATTCCTACATAAATGGAAACGAAAATAAAAAGAAATGAGGAAACAATTATGGCAGTAGAAGTATATGGATATGAAGAACTCGGTATCATTATCGATCCACCAAGCGATACAAAGGAAGTATTTATCC
>ERZ825137.1910-NODE-1910-length-25433-cov-8.104736_pt1 | contig 25433 bp, 21 predicted proteins | sample MGYA00519873_ERZ825137 | MGnify/ENA primary metagenome ERZ825137 (study PRJEB31778, sample SAMEA3449190) | human gut metagenome | biome: human gut; feature: human-associated habitat; material: faeces | place: United Kingdom | collected 2010/2012 ...
CCGCACCAACACCGCCAAGCTGCTGAAGCACCGGCGGATGATCCTGGAGCTGCTGTTAGCGTCCCACGACTGCTCCTGCACCACCTGCGCCAAGAGCGGCAACTGCCGCTTGCAGGAGCTGGCACAGCGGTTCGGCGTGCGGCATATCCGCTTCAGCGACACACGGCCACGGCGGGAGAAGGACTACACCAGCGACGCCATCTTCCGCGACCCCAACAAGTGTATTCTGTGCGGCGACTGCGTCCGGGCGTGTGAGGAGCTGCAGGGACAGGGCATACTGAACTTTGCCTTCCGGGGCAGTGAATTGCAGGTGATGCCCGCCTTTGACCGCAAGCTGGAGGCCACCAAGTGCGTGGGCTGCGGCCAGTGCGCCGCCGTGTGTACCACTGGCGCGATCACCGTGAACGATCAGATCGGTACGGCCTGGCGGGCGCTCCACGATCCGCAGAAGCGGGTGGTGATGCAGATCGCTCCGGCGGTGCGGGTGGCCATCGGCGAGGCCTTTGGCCTGCCGGCGGGCATGAACGTCATCGACCAGCTGACCACGGCGCTGAAGCTGATGGGAGCGGACGAGGTGTACGATACCAATTTCGGCGCGGATATGACCACCATCTCCGAGGCGGAGGAATTCCTGCAGCGGCTGAAGACCGGCGGGCCGTTCCCCATGTTCACCAGCTGCTGTCCCGCGTGGGTCAAGTATCTGGAGCTGAACGACCCCAAGTACCTGCACAACATCTCCACCTGCAAGTCCCCCATGGAGATGTTCGCCGCGGTGATCCGGGACAAGTACGCCGCCAAGGACGCGGCGGACGGACGCACCACCTATCAGATTGCCATCATGCCCTGCACCGCCAAGAAGATGGAGGCGGCGCGGCCTGAGTTCACCCACGACGGGCGGCCCGACGTGGATCTGGTGCTGACCACCCGGGAGCTGGTGGATATGATCCGCGAGGCGGGCATCCAGCTGCCGGAGCTGGAGCTGGAGTCCCCGGACCTGCCCTTCGGACTGGGCAGCGGCGCGGCGGTGATCTACGGCGTCACCGGCGGCGTGGCTGAGGCGGTGGTCCGCCACTGTCTGCCGGATAAAAGCAAGAACGCGCTCCGGGCCGTGCGGGTCACAGACCTGCGGGGCGACGGCGCGATCCGGGAGGTGACGCTGACGGTGGAGGGGCAGGAGCTGCGCATCGCCATCGTCAACGGGCTGATCCACGCCAAGGAGCTGATCGCCGACATCGAGGCGGGGAAGCGCTTCTACCATCTGGTGGAGGTCATGACCTGCAAGGGCGGCTGTGTGGGCGGCGCGGGCCAACCCTACGGGCTCAGCGGCGTGAAGAAGCAGCGGGGCGAGGGGCTGTACGCCGCCGACGCCTCCGCCATGTTCAAGCGGGCGGAGAAGAACCCCATCGTCACCGCCATGCTGAAGGAGTACGGCGAGGAGCGCTGTCACGAGCTGCTCCACGTGCACTACGGGGCGTGAGCGGTTGACCTTTTCCTCCCGGGATATTATAATGGGTATATCAACCATCGGGAGGTACATTGCCATGCGCTTTTCCGACACGCTGAAGCAATACGCGCTCATCACCGCCGGCTGTGCTCTGTACGCGCTGGGCTTTTGCTGGTGCTGCCAGCCGCAGCATATGTCTATCGGCGGCCTGACCGGCGTGGCCCAGGTGCTCAACGTATTTTTTCCGTCCCTGCCTGTGGGCACGGTGACGCTGGTGCTGAACGTCCCTGTTTTCGCGCTGGGACTGAAGCTGCTGGGCAAAAAGGTGCTTATCAGCTCCCTGTACGCCATGGCCGTCAGCTCCCTGATGATCGACGGCATCAACGCCGTGTACCAGTTCCAGCCGTTGGAGCCGGTGCTGGCGGTGGTCTACGGCGGCGTGCTGTGCGGCGCGGCCATCGGACTGATGCTGTGCCAGGGCGCGACCACCGGCGGTACGGAGCTGATCGCACGGCTGCTGAAGCTGAAATTTCAGCAGCTGCCCATCGGCAAGCTGTGTATGCTGGTGGATCTGGTGGTCATCATCACCTACTCGCTGACGTTCCGCCAGCTGACCCAGGTGCTGTACAGCATCGCCATGCTCTATATCCTTACTTTCCTCATGGATAAGGTGGTATATGGAGGCAAGGCCGCCAAGCTGTCCTTCATCATCAGCGCCCGCAGCGAGGACATCACCCGGGCGCTGCTGGAGATGGACATGGGCGTTACACTGCTGTCCGGCACGGGGGCGTACAAGAACCTGCCCACCCAGGTGGTGATGTGCGCCTTTGGCCGGGGGTATATCATCCCGGTGAAAAAGCTGGTGCAGCGCATCGATCCGGACGCCTTCGTTATCGTGTGCGACACCCATGAGATCTTAGGGGAGGGGTTCGGCACATACGACCCCACCGGGCTGTGACGGCAGGGGACACTTCAAGACATAAAAAAGCACCCGTGAGGGTGCTTTTTTATGCTGTTATCATACGATGGGCGTTTCTTTTATATGGGGCTATTCCACGATCAGCTCTGCCAACTGGGCCGGGGTCACGTTGTGGATGTAGGTTTCCAGGTCCACGGTCTCCAGCCGATGCAGAACGTCCTCCCGGCGGTAGGGGCAGCCCAGCAGCAGTTGGGAGAGCCGGGCGGTGTCGCCGCTGCCGAAGAAGTCGCCGAAGAACTGGATGTCCGCCAGCTTGCCCTGTGCCACGGAAAGGGATACCTCCACCTGGCCGCAGCCCTCGAAACGGCAGCGGCGGCGGTCGGTGTAGGCGGGGGAGCGGCCGTAGTTCCACTCCCAGGTGGCGTAGCGGGCGGCGCGGATGGCCTCGATCTGCGTCTCGTCCGCGGCGGTGAGGGTCAGGGTATGGAGCGGCTCGGCAGCGCTGAGGTATTCCAGCAGGCGCTGCCGGAACTGCTCCAGCGTTGTGCCCTCCGGCATATAGGGCCGCAGGTTGGTCACGCGGCTGGCCACGGACTTGATGCCCTTGGACTGGATCTTGTCGCGATCCACCTGGAGGGCCTGGGTCACCGTGGTCAGGTCGGAGTCGAACATGATGGTGCCGTGGTGCATGACACGGCCCTCGCGCACGTACTGGGAGTTGCCGGAGAATTTCTTGCCGTCCACGGTGATGTCGTTGCGGCCGGAGATCTCCGCCTGTACGCCGAAGGAGCGCAGCGTTTCCACGATGGGGACGCAGAACATATGGAGGTCGATGCCGTCCATCTTGTCGGCGTCGGTGATGAACGTGAAGTTCAGGTTGCCCATGTCGTGATAGACCGCGCCGCCGCCGGAAAGGCGGCGCACCACGTTGATGTCATGGGCCCGGACGAAGTCACTGTTGATCTCCGCCACCGTGTTCTGATTTTTGCCGACAACGATGGTGTTGTGGTTCTGCCAGAGCATGAAGTAACTCTTGCTGCGGTCCAGGCTGTCGAACACGTACTGCTCCAGAGCCAGATTCCAGCAGGGGTCGGTGCGGGGGGAGTTGATATATTCCATAGGATACCTCACATATTCCGGGCGGCAAGGGACTGGAGAACCGCGTCGGCCATGACGCGGCTGCCGGCGGCACTGGGGTGCATACCGTCCTCCTGATACAGCTCGCCGGGCAGCGGCGCGGCGGCAAAGGCCGCCGCAAAGTCCACGCGGCGCAGGGAGATGGCATCGGTGAGGGCGCGCAGCCAGCGAATATAGCGAAGGGAGGCGCTGCAGGCGTTTTCCACGTCGCAGACGGCCTGCCAGCGCTGGGGGATATTGCGGATGGGGAAGGGAATGCCCACCACGGGCTTTACGCCACGGGCCGCGCACTGGTGCAGCATGGCCATGAGGGACGTTTTGGCCTGCTCCTCCGAGCCGGTGAGCATGATGTCGTTGTCGCCGCCCATGAGCAGCACCATATCCGGCTGCTGGGGCAGCACCTCAGTCTGAAGCCGCACCAGCAGGCCGGTGGAGGTGTCGCCGCTGACACCGGCGTTGATCCAGGTGTGGGGCGTTTCACGGTTCAGGATCTGCACCCAGCAGTCCTCAGAGGACAGGCGGTAGCCGGCGGTCAGGCTGTCGCCGAGACAGACGATTTTCATGGCGTCTCCTTTCAGACGGACAGGCGCTCCACACCGGGATGCTCCTGCATGAACCGGAGGGCTTCCTCATAGGTGATGGGCTCGGCCAGCCGGACAGTGAGCTCCATGGCGATATGGACGTCGTCCCGGGACAGAGCGCTGTCGGTCACGCAGCCGCCGTGATCGTTCAGCAGCCGGGTCAGCGCCTGATGCAGCTCCGGGGTGTCGGCCATGGACACCGCGAGCTCCTGGGTCACGGCGGCGTCGCCGGCCACGGGGAAGCGGTGCAGCACCACCTGGGCCACCATCATGATGACAGTGGTGATGAGGCCCACCCAGTACATACCCGCGCCGATGGCCATGCCGATGGCGGAGGTGGCCCAGATGCCTGCCGCGGTGGTCAGGCCGCGGATGGAATTGCCGTTTTTGAAGATCACGCCTGCGCCCAGGAAGGAGATTCCGCTGACCACCTGGGCCGCGATGCGGGCGCCGTCAGCGCCCCGCGAGCCCAGCACATCAGCGGGATCGACAAAAGCATATTTGGACAGGATCATGAACACGGCCGCCGCGCAGGCGATGATGCAATGCGTCCGGATACCGGCCTCCTTCTGCCGCTTGGTGCGCTCCAGACCGACCAGAGCGCCCAAGACGGCGGACAGGAGTATGCGAATGAAAAATTCTAAATTATCGTAGGCCGTCAGGGTGACCTCCGGGAGAAATTCCGTCAGACCTGTTAACATACCGAGTCACCTCCTGACTGAAAAAGGGTCACATATACAGGCCGCCGTTGACGTTCATGTAGTCGCCGGTCACATAGTCGGACAGGTCGCTGGCGTAGAACAGCACGGCGTTGGCAATGTCCTCCGCCGTACCGTAGCGGCCGGCGGGGATATACGTCTTGGGATCGACCTTGGACCAGGAGAGCGTCTTGCCCATGGGGGTGAGAATGTTGCCGGGGCAGACGGCGTTGGAGGTGATGTGGTGCTCCGCGCCCTTGAGGGCAAAGCACTTGCTCAGGTTCAGAATACCGGCCTTGGCGCAGGCGTAGGAGGCATCGGAGCTTCTGCCGCCGCGCAGAGCGGCCAGGGAGGACATATGGACCATCTTGCCGTAGTGCTGGGCCTTCATGACCTCGAAAACGGCCTGGGTGACGAAGAACATGGACTTGAGGTCGATGTCCATCATGCGGTCCCAGCTGGCGGGGGTGATCTCCTCGATGGGCGTAGAGCCGGTGATGCCGGCCACGTTCACCAAAATGTCGATGCGCCCGTAGATGGCCTTGGCAGCGTCCACCTTCTGACGGATGGTGTCGAACTCGGCCACATTGAACTCCAGCGCGGTGGCCTCCATGCCCTGATCGCGCATGGATCGGGCCGCCGCCGTGGCGGTGGCGATGTCCAGGTCAGCCAGGATGACCTTTGCCCCGTACTCGGCAAGACGGCGGGCACTGGCCTCACCGATGCCGCGGCCACCGCCGGTGACCAGGGCGACTTTATCTTTCAACATTTCCTGCAACATGGTATGCAACTCCTTATCCTTTATGAACAGACTTGCCGAAGGCGTCCAGCGCCGCTTCGCGGACCATCTCGCACAGGGAGGGGTGGGCCACGATCATCTTTTCCCACTGGTCGGTGGTAAGGCCGTCGGCTACGGCGGAGGCGGCCATGGCGATCATCTCGGAGGAGTTCTCGCCCACGATGGTCACGCCCAGCGTCCTGGTGGTGGCCTTGTCCGCCACCACGAACACCGCGCCGGAGGCGCCCTCCGCCAGGGCCATGCCGTTGGCGCTGTAATCAAAGCTGCCCAGCACCGGCTCGTAGCCGGCGTCCTTGGCCCGCTGGGTGGTCAGACCCACGGAGGCAAAGCAGGGGATGGTATAGGTGCAGACGGGGACGGGCATCGTGCCGTAGGGACGGTCCTCGCCCAGCATATCCGCCAGGGCGGCCTCGCCCTCGGCATAGGCCGCGTGGGCCAGCTGGAAGCCGCCCACCACGTCGCCGATGGCGTACACGCCGGGAAGGCTGGTGCGCTGGTGGGCGTCCACCACGATGCATTTCTTGCCGTCCAGCTTCAGGCCCAGCGCGTCCGCGTCGATGCCGGAGAGGTTGGTCTTGCGGCCGGCGGCCATGAGCACCTGCTCGCAGTCGGTGGCCTCCTCCTTGCCGTCGATCTCGTAGACGGCGCGCAGCAGGCCGCCGTTTTTCTCGATGCGGAGCATTTTCGCGCCGGTCTTCAGGGCGATGCCTTGCTTTTTCAGGTCGTTGACCAGGATGCGCACGGCTTCCTTCTGGTCGTGGGGCATGAGCTCGGGCATCATCTCCACCACGGTGATCTCCGTGCCGTAGGCCGCGAAGGCGCAGGCCAGCTCCAAGCCGATGACACCGCCGCCCATGACCACCATGCTGCGGGGCAGGCTGGACAGGTTCAGCGCGCCGGTGGAGTCGATGCAGTACTCATGGCCGGGGATAGGGATCATCATGGGGACACTGCCGGTGGCGATGACCACATACTTGCCCTGATAGTCCTTGCCGTTGCAGGAGACGATTCGGTCTTTCTTCAGCACTGCCTCGCCGCGGACGATCTCTGCACCGGCCTTCTTCAGCAGGAACTGGACGCCGTTCACCAGCTTGGCCGTGACCTCGCCCTTGCCCTGCTGGATCTTCTTGAAGCTGAAGCTGCCGGCGTCGCGGAAGATGTCCTTCTTTACCAGCGCACGTACCTTTTCCATGGCGTTGGCCTTGTCTACCAAATATTTGGTAGGGATGCAGCCCACGTTCAGGCAGGTGCCGCCCAGGTGCTCCTTTTCAAACAGGGCCACCTTCATGCCCTGCTTGGCGGCGGCAATGCCCAGGGAGTAGCCGCCGGGGCCGCCGCCGATCACCAATACATCATATTGTTCCATGATCTGTTACCTCATCAATACAGCATCAGCGCCGGGGCTTCCATCAGCGTTTTCAGCTCCTGGAGGAACTGTGCGCCGTAAGCGCCGTCGATGATCCGGTGGTCGAACGAACCGGTGACGGTCATCATGTTGGCGGGGACGAACTTCTCGCCGTCCCACTCCGGCTTCACCTTGATCGAGCCGACGGCCAGGATGCAGCTCTCCGGGGGGTTGTCGATGGCGATGAACTGCTCCACGTCGTACATGCCCAGGTTGGAGATGGTGATGCTGCCGCAGCCCATATCGTCGGGCAGCAGCTTGTTCTCCCGGGCCTTGGCGATCTGGGCCTTGTAGTCGCTGGCGATCTCCGTAAGGCCCTTGGCGTCGATGGATTTCACCACGGGGACGACCAGCGCGCCGTCCAGCGCCACGGCCAGACCCACGTTGGTGTGCTTGTAGACGCGGACCTCGCCGTTTTCGTACCGGGCGTTCACCAGGGGGAACTTCCGGGAGGCCACGGCGATGGCCTTGGCCATCATGTCGTTGTAGGAGAGCTTGACGCCCTTCTTGTCCTTATAGGTATCCCGCAGGGCCATGCAGGCGTCCATCTTGATGGAGGTGGTGCACTGCCAGCAGGGGATCTCGCTGAGGGACTCCTTCATGCGCTTGCCGATGATCTGGCGCATACGGCTCATGGGCAGGACCTCGTACTCCACCTCTGCCGCGGAGACCGCGGCGGCCGGCGTGTAGCGGGCCACATCGGTGCGGGTGACGAACTGGCCGTTGGCGGCGGGGACAGCGCCCACGTCCACACCCATTTCACGGGCGGCCAGCTTGGCGTTGGGCATGGCGGGATAGGCGGGGTGTGATGCGGGAGCGGCAGGAGCGGCCGCAGGGGCGGCGGGGACGGACGCGCCCTTGATGATGGGCAGGTATTCGTCCTGCTCCGTCACGGGGGCGGCGGGGGCTTCCGCGGCGGGGACGGGCGCGGCAGGGGCTGCCGGGGCGGCGGCCTCGGGTGCAGCGCCGTAGGTCTCGCCGGGCTTGCCAACGGCCACCAGCACCGTGCCGGCGGTGACGGTATCGCCCTCGTGAACCAGCACGGCCAGGGCCGTGCCGGCGGCGAAGCTCTCCACGGGCAGGACGGCCTTGTCGGTCTCCGCCTCGCACAGCACGTCGCCGCGCTTGATGGTGTCGCCTACCTTTACGTGGACGGCAACGATGGTAGCCTCGTCGGTGGTCTGACCGGCGCTGGGCATTTTGATCTCAGTCATAGTATGTTCCTCCCGCTTACAGCTTGGCCAGCTTACGGGCCTCGTCGGCGATGCGCTCCACGGAGGGGATCACGAAGCTCTCCAGCTTGGGGGAGAACGGGGTGGGCGTATCGGGGGCGGCCACACGGACGATGGGAGCGTCCAGAGACATGATGGCGTGCTCGGCCACATAAGAGCCCAGCTGTGCGCCCCAGCCGCCGGTGTAGTTGTCCTCGTGGACGATCATGAGCTTGCCGGTCTTGGCGATGGACTCGAGAACGGTGTCGTAGTCGAAGGGGACAAGGGTGCGGGGATCGATGATCTCGCAGCTGATGCCCTCCTTCTCCAGAATGTCGGCGGCCTGCATGGCCTTGTACCACATGAGCATATTGGCAACGATGGTCACGTCCTTGCCCTCCCGGCGGATGGCGGCCTTGCCGAAGGGAATGGTGTAATCCTCCTCGGGGACTTCACCCATGGTGCTGAGCTGGCCGGCCTCCTTGCGCTTGCCGCCGTAGAGCAGCTTATGCTCAAACACCAGCACCGGGTTGTCGTCGCGGATGGCCTGCTTCATCAGACCCTTGGCGTCGTAGGCGGTGGAGGGGCAGATGACCTTCAGGCCGGGGCAGTGGATGAAATAGCTCTCCAGAGACTGGGCGTGCTGCGCGCCGCGGTTGGTGGCGCCGCAGGGGGCGCGCATGACCATGGGGACATGTACCGTACCGCCGGACATATAGCACATCTTGGCCGCCTGGTTCACCAGCTGATCCATCATGCAGAACAGGAAGTCGCCGTATTGCAGGTCGGCTACGGGACGCATACCGTTCATGGCAGAGCCCACGCACACGCCGGCGATCAGAATCTCAGAGATGGGGGTGTTGATGCAGCGGATCTTGCCGATGTCCTGGCCCTTCATCTCAAAGCCGTTTTCCTTGGCGACGCGGACGTTCGCGCCGAACTCGTCGCCGATACCCTTGGTGACGGTGAACGCACCGCCCATACCGCCGGGGATGTCCTCATCCTCGCCCAGCACGAAAACGCTGGGGTCTCTGCGCATTTCCTCAGCAATGGCGCTCTTATAAGCGTCAGCAATAGACATCATAGCCATGGTTCTCAACCCTCCCAGAATACGTTGTGCAGTGCGGACTCGTTCTCAGGCAGCGGCGCGGTCTTGGCGTACTCCACCGCCTCGTCCACCTCGGTCTCCACCTCGGTCTCCAGCTGCTTCAGCTCGTCCTCCGTGGCAGCGCCTTCCTTCAGGATGCGCTCACGGAACATCTTCACAGGATCGTGATCCTGTATCCAGTGCTTTTCCTCGTCCTTGGGACGGTAGCCGCAGGCGTCATTGCGGGAGTGACCGCCGTGACGGTAGGTCTTCAGCTCCAGAATGGTCGGGCCTTCGCCGGCGCGGGCGCGGGCGATGGCACGGGTGGCAGCCTCGTTGACGGCCAGCACGTCGTTGCCGTCCACCACCTCGCTGGGGATGCCGTACACGGCGGCGCGGTCGGCTGCCACGTTCTCCTGGCAGCAGGTCAGGGAGATGGCGGTGTTGGCGGAGTAGCCGTTGTTCTCGCAGACGTAGACCACCGGCAGCTTCCACAGGCCGGCGGCGTTCATGGTCTCGTGGTAGGAGCCCTCGTTGGACGCGCCGTCACCGAAGAAGCAGACCACCACGTTGTCCTGGCCGCGCATTTTGAAGGCCAGAGCCGCGCCGGCGGCGATGGGCAGGTTGCCGCCCACAATGGCGTTGGCGGTCATAGCGCCCACGGAAATGTCACCGGTGTGCATAGCGCCGCCGATGCCATGGCAGCAGCCGTCCGCCGCGCCGAACATCTCGCACATCATGGCCTTGACGGAGATGCCCTTGGCGATGTCGTGACCAGCGGGACGGTGGGTGGAGGCCATCCAGTCCTCCTTGCGCAGATCGTACAGCATACCTACCGCGCTGGCCTCCTCACCAGTGGACTGGTGGATCGTGCCGGGCATGATGCCCTCCAGGAACAGGTAATAGATGCTCTCCTCGTACTTGCGGATCTCGTACATCTTCCGGTACATTCCGAGAGCTCTTTCTTTTGCGGGAAACTTGCTCATGTGCTTTATCCTCCTCGTTCGCGGCCGCGTTTCCGCCGCCGCGCAGTCTATTTCTTATTTCAGGATCTCACGGATGGGCTGGCCGTCGGCCCAGGGCATCTCCTGCCCCAGCAGGGCGGCGAAGGTGGGCGCTTCGTCGATGACACGGCCGCGGCCAAGGGCTACGCCCTCACGGATGCCGGGGCCTTTGGCCACGAACACCGGCTGCGGGCCGTAATCCGGCATATAGCCGTGGGTGGCGCGGCCGAAGCGGTAGTCGCTGGCGTCGAAGTTCTGGACCAGCGGACGGACGGCCTTATCACCGAAGGAGGTGTAGCCGTCGGACTCGATGACGAAGGAGAAGCCGCCATACAGGCCCTCCTCGTCCCGGGCCTCCTGGGCGGAGTAGATGCGGCCGATGCCGAACACGCCCTCGTCCTGCAGAGCCTTCAGCTCATCATACACGCGGGAGACAAGAGCCTGGTCAGAGGGGTCTTTCACATAGACCAGGCTGGACATGGCGTTGGAGAAGCAGTAGGCCTGCCAATCCGTCACCTTGCCGTTCTCATCGGTGTGGATCAAGCCGGCGTCCGCCAGCTTCACGTTCAGGTTGATGGCGCGGTTGATGTCCCGCTGGCCGTGGTCGCTGACCATGATGAAGTTGGTGTCCTCCAGCAGGCCCAGCTCCGCCAGGGTGTCGCCCACCTGGCCGATGTAGCGGTCCAGATCGGCGCGGCAGTCGTCCAAATAGGAGCTGAACACGCCGTGGTGGTGGCGGGTGATGTCAAACGCACCGGTGTGCATGAAGGTGACCTCCGGACGGAACTGGCGCAGGATGTCACAGGTGCAGGCCACGATCCAGCGGTCCACCTGCGGCCACTGCATGAAGTGCTTCTTGCCGCCCAGCTCCCAGCCCTCGCCCAGCAGGTCGGTGTGGCTCTCCATGATGCGGATGACCTCGTCGCTGCTGCCGGCCCGGCGGAAGCTGCTGGCCAGCGTATCGCCCGGCAGGGGCATCCAGTATTCGTCGATGAGGTAGTCCACGTTGGGGTTGCAGCCGGTGACGGGCCAGGAGACGGAGGCGGTCTTGAGACCGGCTTTCTTGGCCACGGCGAAGATGTCCTCCACCTGGATGCGGTCGCTGAACCAGAGCCAGCTGTCGTCCTTGTTGGTGGTGGTGAAGTCGAAGTTGCTGGTGATGCCGTGCTTGCCGGCGTAGCAGCCCGTCAGGATGCTGACGTGGGCGGGGTAGGTGACGGAGGGGTAGATGGTGCGCATACCGCCCTTATACTCGCTGCCGCCGGCCAAATACTTCTGAAAGTTGGGCATACTGCGCAGCGCGTCCACGTCCTCGGTGACCATGGCATCAACGGAGAAAACAAACAATCGTTTATTCATTCTATCAATTCTCCTTTTTTCGAGAGATTTGGGCCTATATACAGCCACCCGGGAGGGCAGCTGGGTTCATCCGCCGCGCCCATCCTGCACCGCAGGAGGACGCGCCGGTGTGTTTTCGGTTTCAGGGGGTCGTGCCGTCATCGCCGCTGTCCGGCTCGTCAGGCCATTGAGACAGCACCAGATCCCACAGGGGCTGGTAGCAGGCGGCCACGGTCAGCGCCGCCATGCAGGAGAGGACGACTACGATGCAGGGGATGAGGGAAACGGGGTAGAGCAGGAACATACCGTAGGCGATGCCATAGGTGAACAGCACCGCCAGCAGGGAACGGGGCAGACGGCCCAGGGACAGGCAGACAGCGTTCCACAGCGCCTCCCGCAGACGCATGGCGTTGGAGGAGGCCAGCAGGAGCAGCAGCCACACGCTGACGGCGGCCGCCAGAAATGATACGGACAGCGCGGCGATCCACAGCAGCTGCGCGCCGTCACCCAGCCTTTCCGCCAGGGAGAAGCACCACAGCAGCATAGCGCCGTAGGCCGCGATGAGCAGCTCGGCCAGGATGCCTTTGCCCAGATTGGCCTTGAACAGCGCCCAGTAGGTTTTTTTGCGGTCCAGCTCGCAGCGGCCGTCCAGGATACGGATCAGTGTGCCCCACAGGGCGATGACGGCGGGGACGAAGGTGATGACCGGCAGGGAGCAGGCCACCGTGAGCAGGTTCAAAATCAGCAGGTTGCCGAATTCCTCGCCGAACAGGCGCTTGAGAATGGATGTCATGGCCGGGCCTCCTTGGTCACGTGATGGAGGGGGCGGGGGGAGGGGGGGGGGGGGCGGGGGATGCCCCTCCCCCCTACAAAGAAGAGTTTTTGCTCTGTACAGCGAATTAGTCCTTCACGGGGTTGGACATATTGTAGAGGTCAATGGCCTCCTGAATGTCGGTGTAGCAGGTGTGCAGAACATCGGCCACGTTGGCATTGGCATCGTTGGCCACCGTCTCCACGGCCTGCTTGTTGGCGGCTTCCATCTCGGAGGCGAAGCCAACGAACGGGTTGCGGGCGGAGTCATCGGAATTGGCCAGGCTCTCGTACACGGTGGACACGCCGGGGAACACGTTGGTCAGGTAGTTCTGATACACGTCGCTCTCATAGGCCACGCTGGAGGGTGCCAGATAGCCGGTGGAGGCGGCGAAGTCAGCGGCGTACTCAGCCTTGCTCATGAACTTGATGAACTCATAAGCGCCCTGCATGGCCCACTTGTCGCCGTTGTCGCAGATGAAGATGCCGGTGCCGCCGGCGGGCTCGCCGGTGCGCTTGCCGTCAGCGGTGACGGAGGGCAGAGGCATGATGCCCAGCTCGAACTTGCCCTCGATGCTGGTGAGCAGCTTGGTGGTCATGGACACGACGCCCACGAACATGGCGCAGTCACCGGAGGCCATCTGGGGGATGATCTCGCTCTGATAGTTGGAGCCGTAGGGGATAGCCAGCTTGTTGGCGTACAGCTTCTGATAGAAGCTCAGCAGGTTGGTGACAGCGGTGTTGACGGTGCTGTCGGACTCGTACAGGCAGTTCTCCACGCGGCCCTCGTAGCCGTTGCCGGCGTCATAGAGCTTTACGCCCTCGCGGCCCAGCATGGCGTTGAAGTAGAAGCCGGAATCGTGGAAGCCGATGCCGTAGGTGCAGTAGCCGCCCTTGACCAGCGTCTCGCAGGCGTTGTAGATGTCGTCAACGGTCTTCAGGCTGGCGGGGTCGATGCCGGCTTCCTTCAGCAGGTCGGCATTGTAGTACACGCCGCCGTAGCTGTAGCCGTTGGGATAGCCGATCAGGTTGCCGTTACCGTCGGTGTAGGAGGCACGCAGGGAGGCGTAGGTGGCGTCCAGCTCGGGCCAACCCTCGGTGTCGGCGTCAACAAACTGCTGCAGGGGGGCGCAGTAGTCGGCATCGGCGCAGATACCAACGCTCTGGACAGAGCTGTTGAACAGGGCGGGCAGGTCGGCCTGAGCGGTGGACTGCACCTTGGCCTTCAGCTCAGCAGCGCTGCCCTGATACTCAATGGTAACGTGGTAGTCGCTCTGGCTGGCGTTGAAGGCGTCAATGGTCTTCTGAAGGTAGCTGATGTTCTTGTCGCCGTAGTTTGTCCACCACACGACCTCCACAGTACCCTCGGGCTTCTGCTCGTCCTCGACCGGATCGGGCGTTTCGTCCTTCTTGCCGCAGGCAACCAGGGAAAGCGCCATCACCAAAGCCAGGATCAGGGAAAGAATCTTCTTCATGGTCATTCTCCTTTTCGTTTTTGTTTATATAAAGCGCGAGGCGCGCTTCATATACGGAATGTGGGGGGATGCGCGCCGGGGGATCAGCCCTTGATGCCGCCGGCGGTCATGCCCTTGATGATATAGTCCTGCCCGAAGATGTACGCGATGACCGAGGGCAGGATGGCCACCATAGCGCCGGCCAGGATCTGACCGTAGCTGATAATATCGCCGGTGACCAGGAAGGAAATACCGATCTGAATGGTACGCATGGTGTCCTTGTTCGTCACCAGCAGCGGCCAGAAGTAGGCGTTGTAGATGTGGACGAACAGGTATACCGCCAGCGCGGAGATGGTGGGAATGGACAGCGGCGTGGCCACCCGGAACAGGAAGCCGATGTCGCCGCAGCCGTCCAGCACCGCGGCCTCCTTGAAATCCTTGGGCAGTTGCATATAGTACTGGCGCATCATGAAGATGGCCGTGCCGGAGATCATGGAGGTGATGAACAGACCCGCGTAGGTGTTGATGAGGTGCAGGTTCTGGGCGGTGACGTAGTTGGTGATGACCACCACCTCGCCGGGGACCATCATGGTCATGAGGATCAGCGTCCAAAGCTGCTTTTTCAGGGGGAAGTCAAAGTACACGAAGGCGTAGGCTGCCAGGCTGGAGAACACGATCTGTGCGCAGATGGCCACCACGCACACCACGGCGGTGTTTTTCAGGTAGTGCAGCAGGGGGACCTTGCGGAACACCTCGATGTAGTTTTCGATGGTGGGGTTCTCCGTGATGAGACGCAGCGGCGCCGCGCCCAGCTGGGAGTCGGACTGGAAGGAGAAGAGCAGGCCGATGATCATGGGGGAGATGAACAGCAGACCGATCAGCACCTTCAGCGCATAGGAACCGCCGCCCCGCAGTTGACGTTTCTTTTTGCCGGTCATCATTGATAATGCACCACCTTTTTCTCCAGCATGAACTGTATTCTCGTCAGGATGAAGATCATCAGGAACAGGAAGATCGCCTGTACGCAGGCCGTTTCAAAGCGGCCGTGGCTGATGGCGTTCTCGTAAATGTAGTAGATCAGGGTCTTGGTGCTGTTGGACGGGCCGCCCTGGGTCAGCAGCTTGATCTGGGCGAAGCTCTTGAAGGAGCTGTTGATATTCAGGAACAGCACGAAGAAGATCTGGGGGGAGGCGATGGGAATGATGATATGGCGGATGCGCTGCAGCGGGCCTGCGCCGTCCAGCCAGGCGCTCTCCAGCAGGTCCTCCGGTACGTTGCGGAAGCCCACCAGCAGGAAGATGAAGCTGGTGCCGATGTGCATCCAGATGGTCATGCCGCACACCGCCCAAATGGCGTAGGACGAATCCGTGAGCCAGCCGATCTCCGTGCCCAAAATGTTGTTCAGCAGACCGTTCTTCTGCCGGTAGATGAACAGGAAGATGGCGGCGGCGGGGGAGGAGGCGATGGCCATCGGCAGGGCGTACATGGTCTGATAGAGCTTGGAGAAGCGCACCTTCTTGGTGGCCAGCAGGGCGAAGATCATGGCGATGCCGAAGGTAAACACCAGGTTGATGGCGGCCATTTTCAGCGTGACGCCGATGATGTCCCAAAAGGCGTCCTTGGACAGCACGCGCTTCCAGTTGGCCAGCCCCACCCACTGAGAGAAGTTGCCGGTCTTGTCCGTCAGGGCAAAGGAGAGGACGATCGTCCGGATAAAGGGGTAGATCGTGAACACGGCAAACAGCAGGATCGCCGGGGCGATGCAGAGGTAGGGGAACAGGAGCTTCGCCCGTTTCCGCCGGGCCAGCACCGGCTCTTGCACAACAGTTTTATTACCCATCTTGCTTCCTTTCCGGACACGCGGGCGGCGTGTCCTTTTCAGTTTGTGCCAGCGCCCGGTCCATACGCGCCAGATCGGAGCGGAGCTGCTCTACATTGACGTGAGGGCCGGATACATATTCAAGGATCAGGTCTGCGTCCGGGCTGTTCTCGGAGATGCAGCCCAGCAGCGCGTCCATCTGCTCCGGGGTATAGGCAAGTCCCGGTTCAAACATGGGGCGGTGCAGGTCTTTCCCGTAAACGGAGTTGTGCAGGTGGTATCCCCGCAGCCGCGTTCCCAGCCGCCGTACCACCTCGAAGAGATCCCAGCCGTTGGCCAGGGCATGGCCGGTGTCCAGCAGCGCGCCCACCTCATCGGGCAGCTGGTCGAACAGGGCGATCCACTGCTCCTGGTCGAACAGGACGTTGTGCCGGCCGGGGTAGCCCACGTTTTCCACCGTCAGGTGGACGCCCTCCCGGGCGGCCCGCTCCGCCACGGACAGGATGGCCAGCCGGGCGTTCTCCCGCATGGCCTCCGCCTGGGCGGGGTCAACGGCCTTTTCGTGGGTGTGCATCACCATGGAGGTGGCGTGGAACTCGTGATACCAGCGGAAGGCACGGTCGAAGGCCGCTTCCATGATCCGGCGCTCCTCGCTGTCCGGCGCACCGCTGATCTCTACAAACGGGGCGTGGATCGTCACCGGGTACTGCTGGAAGCGGGGGATCTGGCGGTCCAGCCGCTCATTGAAGTCCGGCAGCTTATCCCAGCTCGTCCCCAGCTCCACGCCGGCCACATAGGGGGAGACGCCCCGGCACAGGGACTCAAGAAGGTCGTAGTCCTCAAACCGCACGCAGAACGAGGACAGGTATACAGGCTTCATTCGGGCATTACCTCCTTAAAACAGCAGCGGGTAGGGGCAGGGCGGCGTGAACAGGTACAGGGAACGATATGCGCCGCAGCCCTCCGCAGCCGTATAGCCAAAACGTGATGCGAGACGCTCCACGTCCGGTGAGCCGTGGGCGGGAAGCAGGGCGGTGTCTACGATCCGGGTGTAGCGGAGCTGGTGTACCGCGTAGCCGTACAGCTGCTCGCAGAAGCCGCGCTCCTGCAGCTCGGGGATGACATAGATCTGACGGATCAGGGCACAGCCAGCCGGCAGGCTGTCCTCCAGCTCCATGCGGACGAAGCCGCAGGGCCTGCCGTGGAGATAGCCGATGGCGAGGAAGTCCGGGTGCTGCCGAAGCAGCGCTTCCGCCCCGTGCAGCCACTGAGGACCGTCGAAGGCGACGCCCCGCTGTGCGGCCTCCTGGGAGGCCAGGTCCAGCAGTATGTCCGCCTGCTCCGGCAGACGGGCGGGGTACACCGCCACGTTGATGTCAGCAGGGGGGATGCCGATATGCTCCTGGCGCAGCTCCGGGGGCAGGTGAGACACGTCATTCCGGTACGCCACCCGGATCGTGCCGTCCGCGTCGAAATGCAGAAGGGAGACGGAGGTGTTCTCGCCGTGGCCCATCTCCTTCATCTCGGTCATGGGCTTTTGCAGCATCAGGCACTGGGCGGCCTTGATGGCGCAGGAGTGGGAGGCGGCCACGGCCACGCCGTCCGGCCCGATCTCACGGGCGATGGCCCGCAGACCGCAGAGCAGACGCTCGCCTACCTCCTGAAAGCTGCTGCAGCCGGGGGTGGCCAGATCCCAGGGCGTCTGCCGCCAGCGGCGGTAGGCCTCGGGGTATTCCGCCATGATGTTGCCCCAGGCGGTGTCCTCCCAGACACCGGCGGCAATCTCCCGCAGAGCCAGGCTGACCCGCAGGCGCAGGCCGCGCTCATCTGCCAGCGGCAGGGCCGTTTGGATGGCGCGGAAGGCGTCGCTGCTGTAGACGGCATCGATATGCACGCCCTCGAAACGGCGGCGCAAGCATTCGCACTGCGCGTAGCCCCGGGCGGTGACAAGCGCCTCGGCGTTGGCCTGCATACGGCGGGTCACGTTGCCCTCCGCTTCGCAGTGCCGCACCAGATATATCTTCGCCATCTGCGCCTCCTCATCGGTGATAATATTACTAATAAATTATGGAAAATTTCAATGAATGAGATGTCTTGATGCAAGGTGAGTGTACCGCATTTTGTGGGGGAAGTCAATATAATTTTCACATATATCGCGGAAATCCTCGTCATTATTTTGACGAATAGGTGATTTGCACAAGGAGCGAACAGGGGATTTGTGGAAAATATGCAAACGGTCCGCGTGCAAAATATTAGTAAAATATTTGAGAAGTTTTTTATTGCTGAGAGTTTTTCCTGATTATAAAATGAATGCTTTACCGAACCTGTGTTTTGTGGTACAATACCAAAGCGGGCTGTTATGCCGAGCAGCCGATTTTTCGGCCTAAGATACGCGAATGACCGGAAAAACGGCAATTCTGTCACACAATAGGAGGGGCTATGCGCAGAAAAGGAACGACGATGCAGGACGTTGCGAAGGTCGCCGGGGTGTCCCAGTCCACGGTGTCCATGATCCTAAACGGCAAATCCTCCGGTTTTCCCCATACCACCGTGGAGAATGTGCTGGCCGCGGCGGCAGCGCTGCAGTATAATTTTCGCGGCGCGGTCACGCCCGCCGGCGACACGGTGCTGGTCATCGCCACCCAGCTGACCAACCCCTTTTACACCGCCATCATCCAGGAGATGGACCGGTTCGCGGCCAAGCACAATATCCGGGTGACCGCCGCGTGTACGTACCACGATCCGGCGCTGGAGAGCGCCTATCTGTCCACGGCCATGAAGCGCCACTACATGGGCGTGGTGTTTCTCTATCCGCCGGACAACCAGGAGCTGTATGTGACCCGCGGCACGCAGATCCCCATCGTGACCGTGTGCGACCGGCGCAGCAGGCAGGGCGACATCGTGGAGCTGAACAACTTCGAGGCCGGCGCGTTGGCGGCGGAGCACCTTTTGCAGCTGGGCCACACCAATATCGCCATCCTGACCCATTCGTCGGACCGGTCCAACACGCCCCGGGCCGAGCGCGTGGCGGGGGCGCTGTCCAAGATCACGCCGGTGCTCAGCCAGGATCACCTGCTGATGCTGACCAGCAACAGCGCCCGCAGCGGGTATCTGGAGGAGACGGCGTTCCACTACCATGTGGGCTATTCCATGGCCCAGAATAAGAAGATATTTCAGAACGACATCACCGGGCTGATCTGCGTCAACGACCTGATGGCCTACGGCGTGATGGACGCGCTGATCGCCAAGGGATACCGCATCCCGGAGGATTTTTCCGTCATCGGGTCAGATAATCTGCTGTTTTCGGGGATGTCCCGGGTATCGCTGACCTCCATCGAGCATCACACGGACATTCTGGCCCAGTCGGCGCTGACGACGCTGCTGAACCGGACACGGATGCTGGAGGACAATCAGGTGTCCTCCGCCGCCGCGCGGTTTCAGGTGAAGTGCCAGCCGTCGCTGGTGGTGCGGAGCTCCACCGGCGTGGCCCGAAGCGGGCCGCTGCAGCGGTGACGGAGGGAGCATACTGCGGAGTGTAAAAAAGGAAGAGCGTCCCGGCAGAAATGCCGGGACGCTCATATTCTTTGCGCACATATTTACATATTATATATCTTCGCTGTATGCTTTCACGATGCCTGTCAGAATATCCACCACAAGATCCATTTCCTCCGCCACCGCGTACTCATACGGGCCGTGGAAGGCGTAGCCGCCGGTGCCCAGATTGGGGCACGGCAGTCCGCGGAAGGACAGCTGTGCGCCGTCCGTGCCGCCGCGAACGGGGTTGGAGACGGGGGTGCAGCCTGCGCTCTGGATGGCCCTCCGGGCGTTGGACAGTACCTGTGGGTACTGCCGGATGACCTCCGCCATGTTGCGGTATTGATCCTGTACCGTCAGCGCGGCTGTCCCTGCGCCGTATTTGGCGTTGATGGCCGCTTCGATGTCCGCCATGCGCTGCTTGCGCTGGACAAAACGGTCGGCGTCGTGGTCGCGGATGATATAGTCCAGCGCGGCGGAGGCTACTGTGCCCTCAATCTGCAGCAGGTGGTAAAAGCCCTGGCGGCCCTCCGTGTCGCGAGGCGTCTCGTTTTGCGGCAGCATACCGTTGATCTCCGCCGCCACCAGCGCGGCGTTGATCATGGTGTCCTTGCCCTCTCCCGGATGGACGGACACACCGCGGATCTGCCATTTGGCCCGGGCGGCATGAAAAGTCTCATACTCGATCTCGTTGGGTGCAGAGCCGTCCACGGTGTAGGCCAGCTCCGCGCCGAAGCGATCCAGGTCCAGCAGGGCCGCGCCGTGGCCGATCTCCTCGTCCGGCGTGAAGCAGACGCAGATCGCGCCATGGGGTGTATCTCCGGCAAGAACCCGCTGGCACATGGTCATGATCTCCGCAACGCCCGCCTTGTCGTCCGCACCCAGCACCGTTGTGCCGTCGGTGGTGATCAGGGTCTTGCCCTTCAGGGTGGTCAGATGGGGGAAGCTCTCCGGCGTGAGCTGCAGGCCGCTGCTTCCCAGGGGGATGCTGCCGCCGTCATAGCTTTCGATGACCTGGGGCTTGGCCGCGCCGTGACAGGCGTCCGTGCTGGTGTCCAGATGGGCGATAAATCCCACGCGGCAGCGGGTCTCATACCCAAAGGAGGCGGGGATCTTGCCGTAGACATAGGCGTGCTCGTCTACGTAGACGTCCGACACGCCCAATTCGCGGAGCTCCTCCGCCAGCTTGTCCGCCAGCACGATCTGCCCCGGCGAGGACGGCGTTACCTCGGATGTCTCGTCGCTGCCTGTATCGATGGCCGCGTACCGCAGCAGCCGTTCATAAGCTCTTGTCATGGGGTTTGTCCTCCTTGTTTAATTCTGATATAGACTCACGGGTTTCTGCCAGGAACATGGCTGTTCCGGCTGAACGAACGAATACTGAAACACTATTATAATTATAATGTGCCGCGCGTATTTTTGCAAGCGGGCTCGAAACAGTAAAGCCACCCGAAGGGGGTGTGAGGGGGAAACCTTTGACGGGTTCCCCCACTCGCGTTCAATCACCCGCCCGCAGGCGGGCGACGAGGCTCGACTCGCTACCGGCATCCCGCGAATGGCAAAGCCATTCGTGGGAGCCCTGCCGGACCTCTGGATTTGACGCGCATCGCGCAGGTCGAGGCAGCGAGTTCAAACCTGCCCGCTGCCAAATTCCAAAAAGAAACACCATCCTTTCGGATGGTGTTTCTTTTTGTATGCTCAGAGCGCCGTGGATGTCAATTTTATCGCAGGATAAGCGCAGGTTTTTTATGTTCTTCGCCTTTTTAAAAACTTTTTCACAGCTATAATCTGTGGCTTGCCGTCGCTGTTCCGCCGTGGTACAATGTGGACTGTTCCAACATCATGCCGCAGGAGGTCATCCATGAATCAGAAGGAACTCAACGAAATTCGCCGGCGCTTCAAGCTGGATAAGAACGCCATCAGCAAGATCTACGGCTGTTACGTCAACAGCAACCGAGAGATCATCTCCTACATCGACGCGTCCATGGGGCTGATGTCCCAGGAGGAGCAGGAGATGTATCTGGGACTGCTGAAAAAGTCCCTGTCCGGGGCGCTGGGGCGGAATCTCATGGACATTGAGTTTTCCACCGCGCAGGTGGCGGACAGCGAAGAACACCGGCTGCTGCAGACCATCCGACAGACCGGATTGCAGGATAAAAACTCCCGTGAGGCGCTGTGCCGCCGTATCATCGACGCCACGGACATGGGCGAGACAAACTATCTCATCCTGCTGGCGGCGGACACCTACGATGTGCCGTACCGGGGCAGGGATGATGAGCTGATGGACGATGCTTCCGAGACGGTATACAAGTACTTCGTGTGCAGCATCTGCCCGGTGAAAGCCCCCACGCTGGAGCTGAAATACAGCAATGAGGACAGCGGCTTCCACAGCGCGTCCACGGGGCATATCGCGCTGGCGCCGGAGCTGGGATTCCTGTTTCCGGCCTTTGACGGCCGCGCTGCCAACATCTATAACGCCCTCTTTTACAGCAAGAACGCCGCCGAGCTCCATCAGGAGGTCATCGACGCGGTGTTCCGCACCCAGCCGCCCCTGTCCGCCGAGGAGCAGAAGAACGTGTTCAGCACGGCGCTGGGGGACACGCTGCAAAAGGATTGCAGCTACGACGTGGTGCAGTCCGTCCACGAGCAGCTGCGGGAGCGCATCGCGGAGCACAAGGAAAGCAAGGATCCGGAGGTGCTGACGCTGTCCATCCGGGAGGTGGGAGACGTGCTGGCCAACGGCGGCGTGTCCGCCGAGAAGGTGGAGGCGTTTCAGCAGGAGTGCCGCAGACAGTACGGCGAGGATGCGGCGCTGAACCCTAAAAACATCGTGGAAAGCGGCAAGTTCCAGATCACCACGCCGGAGGTGAAGATCGCCGTTGCGCCGGAGTACAGCCACATGATCGAGGCCCGCGTCATCGACGGCCGGCGCTACATCCTCATCCCCGCCGACGAGGGCGTGGAGATCAACGGCATCGGGGTGAATATCCCCAACCCGCAGGGAACGAAGGAACCGGAATAACCGCAGGAGCGCAAAGAGAAACACGGCGATAGGCCGGACTTCTCTTCGCGCTCCTGTATTATGTCAGGCGCTGTATGGCTTCGGTTCCACTTTTCAGCCGAACCAGCACCTCATCCTTGGAGAGCACACGAACGGATGCCACCAGTGCGCGGATCTGGCACTCGTTCCATTCAGAGATGGCAGCATCGGCCCGTTCCATGACTGCGGCAGCGTGATCCATGCGGCGGGCTATTTCCACGTTCTCCGCCTGCCGCTTTTCCAATTGTGCGCGCTTGGCTTTCAGCTCAGTCTGCTGCGCGAGGATCGCTTTGAAGCGTTCACTGTAGTCACCGCTGTCCCCGGAGGCGGCAGCGGCCAGCGCGGTATCAAATTCCAGCGCCAGCGCTTCGAGCTGCCGGTCAATAGCAGGAATGGTCAGCTCACCGTCTTTTGGGGGAGATAGTACCAGATAGAGGCTTTCTGCGACCTGCTTCATCAGTGTTTCTTTGTCTGACATGACGCCGTTGATGGTTCTCAGTATTGCCTGCTGAAGCTGCTGTTCATCTACCGATGGGGAGTCGTGGCAATACCGCCTGCCGTAGTCCATACGACTGATGCAGCGCCAGACCACATGCTTTTTCCCGTGGTTGGACCATGTACAGCGGCGGTACGGTGTGCCGCATTCACCGCAGATGACCCTGCCCGACAGGGCATACTTCGGCGAATAGCAGCTTCTGCCGCTGGGCGTGCTTTTCTGTGTGGTACCCGGCAGGGCGTTGCGCCGTGCCAGCTCTGCCTGTGCAGCATCGAAGGTCTTGCGATCCACGATGGCCTCATGGTGGTTCTGAACGAGGTACATGGGGAGCTGCCCTGTATTGCGGACGATCTTTCGGCTGATGCAATCCTGCCGGAAGGTCTTTTGCATCAGAACATCGCCCACGTATTTTTCATTGGTGAGGATACCGCGGACGGCTGAGTCGGTCCACTTTTGCCCGCCGACAGCATTGGGGATCTGACGCCGTTCCAGATCCTTCTGTATCATGCGAAGGCTTGCGCCGCGCAGAAACTGGTCATAGATCTCGCGGACGATGATCGCCTGTTCAGGTATAATTTTCGGCTTATTGTCTGCGCCTCTCTCGTAAGCATAGAGGTGCTTATATTGGATGGAGGCCTCGCCTCGCTGCATGGCGTACCTCTTACCGGCCCTGATATTGCCGGAGATAGATTCGCTCTCCGCTTGGGCAAAGGCTCCCATCATAGTCAGCATCAGCTCCGTGGATTCGTCCATGGAATTGATGTTTTCTTTCTCAAAGTAGACGCTGATGCCCAACGATTTCAGCATACGGATATAGTTCAGGCAGTCTACGGTGTTGCGGGAGAAGCGGGAAACGGATTTTGTGAGGATCAGATCGATCTTACCCTGTTTGCACCAGCGCATCATCCGCATGAAATCCTCTCGCTTTTTGGCTGATGTGCCGGTGATGCCCTCATCTGCGAAGATATCGGCCATCGTCCACTTTGGATTTGCCATGATTTTGTCGGTGTAATAGGTTTTCTGCGCCTCATAGCTGTTGAGCTGATCCTCCTCTTTTGTGGATACCCGACAGTAGGCGGCCACCCGGAGCTGCCGTTCTGTGCTCTGACTTTCCTTCTGCCTTGCCGGCAGTGTAATGACTTTCGGTGTGTTCTTCTGCATGGTCATGTACGCTCCTCTATTATTTGTCCGTTTTTCAGCAGCAGGCTGGTCTTGCCTTCCTTTATATAGATTTGTGATACCGTTTCCCGCAGCAGTGCCGCATTGATCTCGATCATTGGGGCAGATGCTGTGAACAGGCGGCGCAGGCGGTAGGTTTCGTACTCGCTGCCGCCTATGCTTTCGTAGGATGATCCCGCTAATTGCGCTGCCAGCGATCTTGCCTGCTCCTCATTCACCGGGCTTTCTGTCAGCTTATCGGCAAAGCGGCGCTCTGCCTCGGCCAACCTGCCGCGGTCAACGGACTGTGGCTGCGGTACGATCTGCTGCGGTTGGGCGGCAAGGCGGTTTAGCAGTGTCAGCACCTGCTTGGTCACTGCCTTGCTGGGCCTGCCGTTACACAGGCGACGCAGTACCTTCTGTACTTCCGTTCCCTGCGTGGCCGGTTTTCGTTCCGCCCGCCGTGCCGACGCCTGTTTGAACTCCGATGCCGTGAGGATAGCCTGAAACCGTTCTGTACCGGTATAACGGCTGTCCTCCAATATCCGCGCCACCATATTTTTATTCCACGTTTTTCCTGCGTCATAGGCGGGGCCGTTGCTTTGTAACCAGTCGGTGATGTCACCGAAGGATGCTCCAGACAGATAGCGTTGAAAGATTTCCTGTACCGTCTGTGCCTCCCGCAGGTGGATGACCACCTCTCCCATGGCCATTTTGTAGCCAAAGGGTTGCTTTCGATTGCTCATTACCGCACCGTCCTTTCTATGCTTTCCCGCAGCTCCACCCCATTTTTCAGGCGGAATCGCAGGCTGGTGTTGGTCTCAATGATGACCTTGTCAATAAGCCTGCCAAACAGCTCTGCGTCAAAGGTCTCCAATGTGTCCGGCCCCGATGACAGGACAGCGATAAGCTCTTTTGTGCGGGCGGAGGTATCATCACCCGCATCGTCCATGACGCGGGTTTTTGCTTGCTTTGCCCCTTGGAGCTGCTGGGCCATGGCGTTGCTTTTGGCGATAAAAATGTCAGGGTCAACGCAGCCGCTTTGCTTCAGCGCGGCCAACAGTTGCACCTGACGGTTGATATCTGCGATTTTTTGATTCAGTGAGATAATGTCCTCGCTCCAAAGAAAGCGCCGCTCCCGAATTGCCTGAAGCCGATCCAGAAAAGCGGGTAGTATGCGGCTGCCCTGATGCCTGAGATTATAATACAGGCGGAGGAATGCCTGCTGGATCTGAGCCTCGGGGATCTGGGTAATGGCGCAGGCATTTTTATCTGCATCGTGGCGGCGGCATAGCCAGCAGCGCTCCGTTGAAGATCGCCGCACCCTGCAGGTCGACCCACAGGCGCATCTAACGATCCCGCTGAACGGGAACCTCTCTCTGGCAATATGCTTCTCTCTGCTTTCCAATAGATTTTTTGCTCTACGGAACATTTCTTTCGAAATGATGGCTTCGTTGCTCCCTGTGATATAGTGTGTTGCTCTCTCGCCCTTGTTCCGC
>ERZ825137.1915-NODE-1915-length-25413-cov-4.999014_pt1 | contig 25413 bp, 18 predicted proteins | sample MGYA00519873_ERZ825137 | MGnify/ENA primary metagenome ERZ825137 (study PRJEB31778, sample SAMEA3449190) | human gut metagenome | biome: human gut; feature: human-associated habitat; material: faeces | place: United Kingdom | collected 2010/2012 ...
TTTAAGTCTTCAGTATTCACTATTCATTCCAGCGACAGGATTTTCTAAATGAATACTGAAAACTTAAGAATGAATAATGAATAATAAATTGCCAAACTGAAAGATTTTCAGAATACCGGCAGCCGATTGTTGGGGCGGCATTGCAGACGTAGTAGTGAGATTAGAAGTCCGGAATTTTGCTGGTTGCTGATTGAAGATTTTGCGATTATCAGTATTCTAAGAGAAGAAATGGTCAGATGGCAATCCTGTATTTTCGCTTTGTATTCTTCATTTTTAAGTCTTCAGTATTCACTATTCATTCCAGCGACAGGATTTTCTAAATGAATATTGAAAATTTAAGAATGAATAATGAATAATATACTGCTAAATTGAAAGCCATTCAGGATACTCCATCCCTCTAAGTGACTGTAACTGCGGTACCACGGACGTGGCGATTCACGAGTTTATAGAAGATTGAAGGAATAATGCAATTGCAAAACCGGAGGACTTTTGCTATACTGCACTTGGTGATACTATGAAGGAGAACGTTCTGATCGAAAAGTCCATAGAGTTTGGTGCGCGGATCGTCAGGCTGCAGCGGTATCTTGTCGAAACGAAACACGAGACAGTTCTGGCAAAGCAGATCCTCCGCAGCGGTACCTCGATCGGCGCGAATATCAATGAGGCGCAGTACGGAAACAGCAGAGCGGATTTTATTGCCAAGCTGCATATTGCGCTGAAGGAAACGGCTGAAACGGAGTACTGGCTGCATCTGCTGGAAAAGTCTGACTATCTGGAGAAAAGCATGGCCGCTTCTCTGCTGAAGGACTGCCTGGAGATCAAGCGTATTCTGATCACCTCTATCAATACAGCAAAACAGAAATCCTGCCAGCGATGACCGGCAGGATTTTTCTTTCTGGTTTGATTCGTGAATAGGAATTGCGAAAATGGTCGTACTTCGCTATAATAATAGAAAAGAACGCATGCTTAAGCACGGGCGTCCTCCAGCACGCTCCATGCGCTTTCCGCAAGAAAGCGGGCGGCGGGGAGCAGAATGGAAGAGTCCGGACAGAACGCGGCGCTGTGCAGGCCCTCCGGGCTGCCGACGCCGAGTAGGGCGCAGCAGATCGGGACCTCGCTTCCGTAGCAGGCGAAGTCCTCGGAGATCATCTGCGGCTCGATCTGCACGCAGCCGCTTTTGCCGAACACGGAGACGGCGGCGTGCTCCATTGCCGCTGCAAGCCCGGCATCGTTGCACAGGGCGGGCGTTCCGTCCGTCCAGCCGACTGCGGCGGTGCAGCCCCACGCGGCCGCGATACCGGCCGTGAGGGCCTCCAGCCGCGCCTTTGCCTGTGCCCGCGTCCGTGCGGAGAACGTGCGGATCGTCCCGAGCAGGATACAGCGGTCCGGAATGACATTGTTGCAGGTCCCGGCCTGAATGCACGTCACGGCCGTGACGGCTGGCTCTGCCTGTGGCAGGTCGTTGGCGCGGAGCGTTGTGAGGGCCGAAGCCAGCGCAGCGCCCGCGGGGATGGGGTTGCAGGCCCGCTCCGGTGCGGAGCCGTGGCCGCCGCGCCCCGTGACGGTGATCTCAAAGCTGTCCACGGCGGAGAGGATCGCACCGGACCGGATGCCGAGCTGCCCCTGCGCCAGACCGGGCCAGACGTGCAGCGCCAGCATGCCCGCCATCGGAACGCGGCGGAACAGGCCCTGCTCCAGCACCTGCATGGCGCCCGTTGCGGCCTCCTCGGCGGGCTGGAACAGGAACAGGACGTTCCCGGCCAGCTGCTCCCGCCGCGCTGCAAGCAGGCGGGCTGCGCCGAGCAGGGCGGCCGTATGGATATCATGTCCGCAGGCGTGCATGACGCCGGGAACGCGGGAGGAAAATTCCGCTCCGGTGCGCTCCGTGATCGGCAGGGCGTCCAGATCGGCGCGCAGGCCGACGGTGGGGCCGGGCAGGGCGCCGCGCAGGAGCGCGGCAGTGCCGGTCGGCAGACCGAGCGGGACCGGCTCAAGGCAGAGAGCCTCCAGCTCCCGGCGGACGAGCCGGGTGGTCCGGTGCTCCTGCCACGAAAGCTCCGGGTCTTCGTGGAGCTGCGTGCGGAGCTTATGCAGGTGCGCCTGCAGCGCCGTCTCCTCGGGCGGTGAAATGATGTATGACATGAATGATTCCTTTCCGCACACCGGCTGTGCCGGGTGCATGGGCGGAGTTTGGGCAGCACCGCACAATTCAACAAGAGCATTCGGCGAGAGATTTTTTGTCGAGACAAGGTTTGAAAAGTGCAGATGTACTTTGCGTACCTCAAACTTTTCGAACCGATGGATCGGCGGAAAATTTCCGGCGAAGGCCGAAGGAGAATGGTGCGGTGTCGCCTAAGATATTTTCAGGAAGGCGGCGCTTGAGATGAGCAACTACTATATTCTGACGAACCTGCTCTCGGATGATGAGCGCCGGGTGATCACCAGCATCGTCCGGCATATCGAGCTTGGCGGGAACAAGGTCGGCATTCAGCAGATCGCAAGCGAAAACTATGTTTCAACGGCGTTTATCATGAAGCTGTGCAAGCGGCTGGGCTTTGCGGGTTACAGTGAGCTTTATTATAATCTGGCACAGTCCAGCGGCGAGGGCCACCGCTCCAGCGATCCGGACCCGCTGTGCGGCCTTATCGACGGCTATACGCCGGAGCAGGCCGAGCAGTTCTGCAAAATGCTGATGCAGTACAAGGAACGCAAGATCTTCGTCGTCGGCGAGGGCTTTGCAGAAGAGGTCGCCAATTACATCGTCAAGCGGCTCGCCATCTGCGGCTTCATGGTGTTCAACCACGTCCACTTCTATGACTATATGCTCTTCCGCGAGGAGGCGAACCGCCAGATCACGAGCAACGTGGAGTCCTCACTCATCATCGCCATCTCACAGAGCGGCGAAACGGAGGCCATCATCAACGACGTGCGCGAGGCGGAGAGCAAGGGCTTTTCCGCCATCTGCTTCACGCGCCGCTCGGATTCCAAGCTGGCGCGAATGTCGGACCTGACGTTCCTCGTCGACGCCTCCAACCAGACGCTCATCAGCGCCGTGCCGAACCAGTTTTTCGGCAAGGTCATCCTCGCGTTTGAGGAGCTGATGGGGCGGCTTTTCCGATAAGAAGATGCATATGTTTCATTTGAGCTAATTTGAGCCGCTGCGGTGCGCCGCAGCGGCTCTTTGCGTCATTCCGGTGTGCGGGGACTGCGCTGCGAATTCGCCGGAGCATTCCGGGAACAGAAGGTCCTCTGCTGCGAGATTGCCACGTCGCTTCGCTCCTCGCAATGACAAATCTATGGCCTTTTCCGTGCGCTCAATAGGGCGCGTGGTTGTTTTCCGGTTCGCCGGTCTCGTGCAGGCGCGGGTAGTCTGCGACCGTGAGCATGCCGAGGGACTTTGCATAGGCGCTGACGGCTTCGTGATAGTGGCGGCCGGTCGGCTTCCAGTCGATCTGTCCGGCAATGGCTCCGGTGTCATTGCCGCCGGAGGCCATATAGGCGCTGACCGTGACGCTGAGGCGCTCGTCCGGCGCAATGGGCGTACCGTCCGGCCGCGTGACAGAGAGAACCTTCTGCCCGCCGGGGCGGGTATGGTCCACTGCGGCGTGGAAGCCGGAGAAGGCGATGGCAGCATTATTGCCGAAGCGCTCCGGCTCATAGACGGCCTCGAGCAGGGCATGGAGCTGCGCGCCCGTGATGATCCCGGTGAACATTTCGTCGTCGAATGCGGCGCAGTAGAGCAGCTCCTCGCGCGTGATCTCACCCGGAAGCAGCTCGCCGCAGGCGCTGGTCGTGTTCATGTAGGACAGCTCCGTCTGCCCGCCATAGCGCAGGCAGTCCGCCAGAAAGTCGCCGAGCTTCGACTCGTGCGCCAGCGTCATGCGCCAGCGCTCGTTCAGGGACCCGAGGGGCTCCCGGAAATACGGCTCGAACGGGTCGGTGACGGAGCGGATATACCGGGTGATCTCCGGATCGGCCTGCCCGTTCGGGTCCGTCTGCACGACGGCGCAGCTGCGGTCCAGAATGCGGTGCGATGCGGCGTCCAGTGTCAGGCGGACATGCGCGATGCTTGCCCCGCCGAACCCGGCCTTGACGACGCAGGCTCCGCTGCGGACCTGCGCGCAGTCGCCGGGGATGTGCCCGCCGATCCAGACGTCCGCAGCGGGCGAGGCGTCGATCAGCTCCGGCAGCTCACCCGTGAGCGTGCCGTCCGCCGCCTGATAAAACGGCATGTGCGTCAGCACGACGACGACGTCCGCGCCCGCGGTGCGCATTGCCGGGATATGGCGCGCGGCAGCCTCGGCGGCGGAGGTCATCTCAAACGGGGCAAACGCGCTTTTCTCCACCATGTAGGGCGTGTATTCCGTCGTGAGGCCGAGCACGCCGATGCGAATGCCGCAGCGCTCGAGCAGGACCCACGGCTTCGTGCCGGGGACGGGCGCACCATCCGCTTTCCGGCGCACATTGGCGCAGAGGATCGGGAAGGGACAGGCGCTGATGCAGCTGTCCAGAAAGGCTGGGCCGCGGTCAAATTCGTGGTTGCCGAGCGTCATGACGTCCGTTTTGCTGCGGATCATGGCGCCGACGAGCGGCAGGCCGGGCCAATAGTTCGTGCTGAAGGCATCGCCCGCATCCAGCAGGAGCGTTCCCGCCGGATTCTGCGCGCGCAGCTTTGCGATCTCGGCGGAAAAGGCCGGGAAGCCGATGTCCTCGCGGGAGGGACGGATGCGGCCGGAGAAATCGGCGTGGCAAAGCAGGTCGAGGACGATCTTTCCCATGGCGCTCACCCCTTCAGGCCGCCGCGCGACACGCCGGTGACGATGCTCTTGCGGCAGAAGATGAACAGCAGGATCATCGGCACCACGACGATGGTTGAGGCGGCCATCAGGCGCTCGTAGCGGATGCCACTGGAGGTCATGAAGGCGTAAAGACCGAACGGCAGCGTGCGGACCTCCTTCGTGTTCGTGGCGATGACGGTCCACAGGAATGAGTTCCAGCAGGCAATGGCATCGAGCAGGCCGATCGTCACGAGGGCCGGTCGGGACATGGGCACCATGACGCGCCAGAGGTAGCGCCAGTTGCTCGCGCCGTCGACGCGGGCGGAATAATAGAGGCTGTCCGGAATGGCCAGGAAGAAATTCCGGAGGATGTAGGTGTAGAAGATGCTGGAGGTGAACGGCAGGATCAGCGCGATGAGCGTGTCGTTGAGCCCGAGCTTCACGATGGTCGTGTAGTTCGTGATGATGAGCATCTCGAACGGGATCATCATCAGCGAAAGCAGCAGGGAAAACAGCAGGTCACGCCCCGGGAATTTCAGCCGGGAGAACGCGAAGGCCGCGAGGATGGTCGTGAACATGGTGCAGGCAACGCAGACGATGGTCACGAGCAGCGAGTTGCAGAAATAGCGCAGGAACGGGGCCTTCTCAAACGCATAGACATAGTTTTCAAACACAAGCTCCTTCGGCCAGAACGTCGGGGGAGTCGTGTTGACCTCGGCGGCAGTTTTCAGCGAGGAGATGATCATCCAGAAGAACGGCAGCACCATGATGAGCGCACCGAGGATCAGAACGAGATAGGCAAAGGATTTTTGGCAGTTTTCATGGCGGTACCTCAATAATTCTTCCACTTGCGCTGGATGAAGAGCTGCAGCATGGTGAAGATCAGAACGATGACGAACAGCACGACGGCGCTGGCCGCAGCCGGGCCGAGCTGCCACTGCTTGTAGAACATGTCGAACAGGTAATATACGACGGTATACAGCGAGTAGGCCGAGCCGGGATTGCCATTGAACAGCGGGAACAGCTCCGAGAAGACCTTCGAAGCCGAAATGACGTTCACGATCATCGTCAGGCCCAGCGTCGGGGCGAGCAGCGGCACGGTGATGCGGCGGAAGATGCGCCCGGAGGACGCGCCGTCGATGCGCGCGGCCGTGTAATACTGCGGGTTGATGTTCTGGAAGCCGGAGAGCAGCAGAATGATCGTGAACGGCAGCATGCTCCAGATGCCGTAGATGATGAGGGCGGCAAGATTGTAGTGCGGGTCGTTCAGCCAGTTCACGGGGGAAACGCCGAACAGCGACAACGCATAGTTGATTAGGCCGTAATCGTAGTTGAACATCCATTTCCACACGAGGCCGACCGCCGTGACGGACGTGACCATCGGCAGGAAATAGCACGTCTGGAACAGACCCTGTAGCTTCGTGCACGAGTTGAGCAGCGAAGCGAGGAACAGGGACAGCACCGTGACGATCGGCACGACGAACAGAACGTACAGCGCCGTGTTGCGCAGACCGTTGAGGAAATTCGCGTCATGGAAGATCTCAGCATAGTTCCCAAGGCCGATGCCGGAGAATTCGCCGGTCATCAGGCTGTAGTCCTGCCGGAACGACAGCAGAATGACATTGATGAACGGATAGACGGTGAAGACCAGAAGACCGATGAGAAACGGGAGCAGGAACAGCCCCGGCTCCGCAAAGGTGCGGAAGGTCACGCGCTCGCCGTCTGCGCGCGTGCGCAGCTTGCGGCGGCTCATAAGTACCGCACCCCCGTCTTGGCGTCAAACAGGAACACGCCGCGCTTTTTCAGGCCGACGGCCAGCTCCGCACCGGGCAGGATCTCCAGCTCGGCCGGGACAAGACCGCGAAGCTCGGCGGGGCCGGCCTGCAGGCGGACAAGCTCGTCCTTGCCGAGGGAATAGCGCTCCAGCACAGTCGTGCGGAAGGCGGGCGTATCACCCTGCGGCAGGATGCTCTCGGCGCGGACGGCCAGAACGATCTCCTGCCCCTCTGCAAGACCGTCCGGCAGCGCCAGCGCAGCGGGGATGCCGCCGTCCAGCACAAGACGGCCGTTCTGCACAACGCCGTGCAGCTGGTTGATGGGAGGCGTGCCGAGGAAGTCTGCGGCAAAGAGGTTGACCGGGTTTTCATAGAGACCGCGGGCGGTGTCCTCCTGCTGGAGCACGCCGTCACGCAGCAGGACGACGCGGTCGGCGATGCTGCTGGCCTCCTCCTGATCGTGCGTGACAAAGACGGTCGTGATGCCGGCCTCACGCTGGATGCGGCGGATCTCCTCGCGCATCTCCACGCGGAGCTTGGCGTCGAGGTTGGACAGCGGCTCGTCGAGCAGCAGCACGTCCGGCCGTTTGGACAGGGCGCGCGCAATGGCGACGCGCTGCTGCTGGCCGCCGGAGAGCTCCGCGGGCTTGCGCTTGAGATACGGGGTGATGTGCACCATTTCCGCCAGCTCTTCGGCTCGGCGGATACGCTCCTTCTTGGGGATGCGCTGAATTTCCATCGGGAAGCAGATGTTCTGCAGGACCGTCATGTGGGGATAGAGCGCGTAGTTCTGGAAGACAAGGCCGATGCCGCGCTTCTCCGGCGGCAGGCTCGTCACGTCGCGGTCGTCAAAGAAAATGCTGCCGCCGCTCACGGGGAGAATGCCGGAGATCATGTTCAGCGTTGTGGTCTTGCCGCAGCCGCTCGGACCGAGCAGGGCGATGAGCTTGCCGCTTTCCAGTGTGATGGAAAGGTCGTTTACGGCAACGGTGTCGCCGAAACGCTTGGTCAGATGTTCGAGTTTGATCTGCATGTCCGTATCACCTCAGTATTTCGAAAATGGGTGCGCCGTCAACATCGGGCATCGTCAGCCCGAGCATGGCGGCCATGGTGGGCGCTTCGTCGACCATGGAGCGGCTGCCGTGCACCGTGCCGGGCCGCACATCCGGTCCGGCGGCGAAGAACGTTGTGACCTCCTCGCGGGCCGGGCTGCCGCCGTGAGTCGCCACGCCGGTCTTCTTGTCGCCCGGCTGACAGCTGCGCCAGAGCGTGTCGCCGGCCGGGTATTCGCCGAAGGCAATGGGAAGGCTGCTCTCCACGACAAAGTCGAACGGGCCGGACAGGCCGTAGCGCGCCTGTGCCTCGGCGGCATCGAGCACCATGCTGAGCTGTACGTCCGGGTCATGGCGCAGAGCCTCAAGCACCTCGCGCACGCGGGCCATCAGCGCGGCATCGTCCGGGTCGCGTACCTCAATGAGGGCGGCGAGACCGGTGGAGTGGCAGACGGCGTCGAACGAGGCGATCTTTCCGTCCGCATCGACGGTCAGAAGGCCGAGACGGCGGAAGTAGACGTTCATCAGGAAGGCATCGCGGATATCGGTCTGGCCGTGGTCGCCGAGGACGATGATGTTCGTCTCGTCCAGCGTGCCCTTGCGGCGCAGGCATTCCAGAATAGCGCCGAGCTGCTCATCGTGCATGCGCAGCTGCGTCTCGGCCTCCCCGCTTTCCACGCCGTAGGTGTGCCGGGCGGAGTCGAGGTCGCACAACTTGACGAGCATGATGTCCGGCTGCGGGCCGTCCTCCAGGATGTCCAGCGCCAGCGCCATGGTGAACAGGTCAAGGCTGCGCGTCGGTCCCATCAGGTAGCGGCCGTGTTTATAGAAGTAACGATCCATCAGGTTTGCAGTGGCCGTGTGCTCCAGCCACTGCTGGGGCTGGTAGCCCTGATAGCTGTATGGAACGATCATCGGCATATTCATGGTATAGTCCGCGCCGCCGGAGACGGGCCAGCTCAGAGAGCAGGTCGTCAGGCCGTTCTCGCGGGCGATGTCCAGCAGCGTTTTGCCGCGGACGTCCGATTTCATGCAGTACCACGGCGCGTCAAGATGGCCGCCGCGGGTCATTTTTTCATTGTGCACGATCCCGTGCCGCCCGGCATAGGTGCCGGTCAGGATCGAGGTATGGCAGGTGTAGGTCAGGGCCGGGAGCACCGGCTCGATCTTTTCGACGAGCGCACCGCGCTCCAGGATCTGCGCGAAGTGCGGCATGCGGCGCATGCGCGCGACGTCGGAGGCACAGAGGGCATCAATACAGAATACAAGGACTTTCGACATAGGTTCTCCTTCCTGTTGGAACGGCGGCGGGTGTGGGCCCGACCGGAATGCGCTGGTCTGCGTACAGGCGGACGTCCGCCGGGACGTCCGCCTGTTGGAATGGGCGGGTATTACTTTGCGAGAGCTTCGCGGCAGGCGGCCTCAAAGGCCGCATAGGCGGTGTCGGCGTCGCTGACATTGAGGGCAACGCTCTGGACCATCTTGTCGATCTCGGTGCGCATGGCCGCTGCGCCGGGGACGCTGGCCAGCATGCCGATGTCGTCGGCTTCCTCGGTCAGGGCCTTGACGGCGATGTTCGTCTCGGCGAACTGCTGGAACTCGGCGCTCTCGCGGGCTTCCTTATAGATGGGGACGGTGCCGAAGGCCTCGGCCCACTGCACGATGTTCTCGGTGGACGTGAGGAACTTCAGGAACAGGTAAGCGCCGCGGGCATGATCCTCATCGGTGCTGAGGCAGGCAAAGTTGTTGCCCCAGGAGGAGATGTAGCGGACGGGGCCTTCCTGCGGGATGGGCACACAGCCGATCTCGAAGGTATCGTTTACGGCCAGCTCAACATAGCTGACACCGGCGCTCGAGCCGATGTAGGAAGCGACGGCCTGGCTGCCGAACGGGCCGGAGAAGAAGACGTCTTCGCCGACAAGGCGGAAGTCGCCGGACTTCACAAGGTCTGCGAACCAGTTGAGCTTTTCCTTGGCGATGGTCTCGTCGATGGCATAGTTGCCGTCCTCGTCGATGTAGCCGCTGCCGGCCTGCATGATGAGGCACTGATAGGTGTCCACGAGGGAGTCGGTGCCGAAGCCGGGGATGCCTTCCTTCTCGTGAATGATTTTACTGCATTCTGCGAGCTCTGTCCAGGTCTTCGGGGCCTCGAGGCCATATTTGTCGAACATGGTCTTGTTGTAGAACAGGACCTCGCCCGCCGTGGTGCACGGGAAGACGTAGATGCCGTCGCCCCACTGGGTGATCTCGCTGTACTGACCGGCAGGAACGTTGTCCTTGAAGTTCGGGATGCCGATCTCCGGGTCGTTGATGTAAACGGACAGGTCGACAAGGCGGCCCTCGTTCAGATAGTTGACGGCGTCGGACGGATACATGTTCACAAGGTCCGGGCCCGTGCCGTTGCGGACGGCCTGCATGGTCTTGCTGTCGATCTCGCTGTACGGCTGCTGCTCGGCGACAAGCTCGTACTCATCCTGCGAGGCATTGAAGGCGGCTGCGAGCTCGAGGAACTTCTCTTCGTGCTGGTCGGTGTAGGAGTGCCAGTAGACGATCTTCGTCTTCTCGGTCTTTGCGGGCTTCGTGTCTTCGGTGGTCTTGCTGTCATCGGGGGTCTGCGAGGTTCCGGTGCTTGCGTCCGGAGTGCCTGTCTTCCCTGCGCTGCATGCCGCGAACAGGCTCGCGACCATGACCAGAGCAAGCAGAAGGGCAAGAATGCGTGCTTTCATGTGTTTTCTCCTCCATTGTCTCGTGTTTTTATCGGAACGTCGGATGACGCTCACTGCTCAGGAAATGGTGTCCAGGAATGCGGCAAGCTCCGCAAGCGTGTGGACGCACCAGGTATATTCCGGCTCGTGGATGCCCGGATAGGGGTCAATCCAGAGCGTCTGCCCGCCGATGGCAGAAATGGGCATCAGATCATTGAAGGCGTGGTCTCCGATGCTGATCAGGGCCTCCGGCCGCGCCAGCAGCGCAGGGTCAAGAGCCTGCAGGCTCGCGATCATGCCGTAGGGCTTGTTCGCACTGCTGCAGATCTCGCGGAACGCTCCGGCAAAGCCGAGCTGCCGCAGGAACTCCCGCACGGTCTCTTCGTAGGAATTGCTCAGCAGAACGACACGGCAGCGCTGCTCCAGCCGCATGATGGCCTCATAAAGCCCGCGGTCACCGTGCATCCCGGCCTGCTCCATCTGCAGGCGGGTCAGGCGATAGACCTCATTGGCGCGGTCGCCGTCCAGACAGCCGAGCGCATCGCCAAGGTAGGCCAGAACGGCCCACGCGTCGCCGAGATAGACCACGTCGTCGGCCTTCAGCGCCTCGGCATAGGTCATACCGGGCAGCACCCGCTTCCGCAGGGCCTGCACGAGCTCCGGCACGGTGGCGGCCTCTGCACGCCCACGGCGGTAAAAACGGTTCATGTCCAGCTCACGCCCGGCGAAGATCGCCTCTGCCAGCCGGACAAGGTCCGCCTCCAGCGGCTCGGCCCACGTCCCGGCAACAAGCGTCCGCAGATAGCCGCGGTGAAAGACGCTGTTCTGATAAATGGTTCCGTCGAGATCGAAGATGACGATCCGGTTTTGCATGGCGGGCCTCCCTTTGTGCGGCGGTTGGCAGGCTCGTGCGGATGATCCGGACCGCGCCCCTGCTGCCGTAACTTGATTATATCACAGGTTTGGCCGAAAAATTTTTTCGTTTGCGTGAAAATATGTCTTTTCGTCAGAAAAGCTCGGAAAAACATGAAAAAAAGACGATTTTACATGAAATTTATGCGGATTTAACACGAAGCCGGCTGGAATGAAAAAGAAAAGCACTTGTCAGAAGCACGCCGTGCCGTTATACTGGAAATAGAAACCAGGTGCGCACCGCGCACGAAAGGAGAACAACGATGCTGCTGATCCGCAACGCAAATATCAAGACCATGGCCGGGCCGGACCTGAAAAACGGCTGCCTGCTCCTCGAAAACGGGAAAATCGCCGCCGTTGGCCAGACGGTCGACGCGCCGGAGGGCGTTGAGACTCTCGATGCGCAGGGCCGCCTGCTCACGCCCGGCTGCGTGGAGGCGCACTGCCATATCGGCCTCGACAACGAGGGCATGCGCTGGGAGGGCATGGATTATAATGAGATCGTCGAGCCGCTGACGCCGCAGCTGCGCGCCATCGACTCCATCAATCCGCAGGACGAGGCCTTCGGGCTGGCCCTGCGCGGCGGCGTGACGACGGCCTGCACCGGACCCGGCAGCGCAAACGTCGTCGGCGGCACGTTCGCCATCGTAAAGCTGGCAGGAAAGCGCGTCGACCGGATGATTCTGCGCGCGCCCGCCGCGATGAAGTGCGCCTTTGGCGAGAATCCCAAGGGCTGCTACGGCCACGACAAGCGCCAGAGCCCTATGACGCGCATGGCGGTCGCCGCCCTGCTGCGCGAGCTGCTGCTGCGCACGCTCCGCTACCGCGACGACAAGGCGGCGGGCAAGAATCCGGCGTTCGACATGAAGCTCGAGGCCATGCTGCCCGTGGTCAACGGCGAGATCCCGCTCAAGTGCCACGCCCACCGCGCGGATGATATCCTGACGGCCGTGCGCATCGCGCGCGAGTTTGACCTGAAGCTCACGCTGGACCACTGTACGGACGGCGAGCTGATCGCCGATGAGCTGGCAAAGGAGCAGGTCCCGGTCTTCGTCGGACCGTCGTTCGGCGGCAAGACGAAGGTCGAGCTGCGCAACAAGAGCTTCACGACGGCGGGCACGCTGTACCGCGCGGGCCTGACGGTCAGCATCATCACGGATGCGCCGGTCATTCCGCTGCAGTATCTGCCGCTGGCGGCCGGACTGGCGGCTTCGGCCGGTCTGCCGATGGAGGAGGCGTGGCACGCCATCACCATCAACCCGGCCCGCAGCCTCGGCATCGACGCGCGTGTCGGCAGTCTTGAGCCGGGCAAGGATGCGGACCTCGTCCTCTGGACGGCGCACCCGCTTACGACGATCGGCGGCGAGGCGTGGATGACGTTTGTGAACGGCGAGGTCGTGTACCGCGCGGAATAAGAGAACATAAATCGTAAAAAATCCAGCCAAGGTGGGATCACTCCCAACCCTGGCTGGATCATTTTTATGCGTTCAGGGCCGTATCCCTGCGCTTACTTCAGCGCAGCCAGACGGGCCGTGATGGCGGCAAACTGGGCGCGCGTCGCGCTCTCACGCGGGGCGAGCTCGTTGTTGCCCATGCCGAGGATGATGCCGTTGCCGACAGCCCAGGTCATGGGCTCAGTGGCATAGCTCTGCACGCTGGAGGCATCGGTGAAGTTGCTCAGATCGCCGGTCGTCGTCGTGTCCATGTTCTGGGAGGCGGCGAAGCGATAGAGCATCGTGACCATTTCCTCGCGGGTGACGTCGTCATCCGGACGGAACAGGCCCTTGTCATCGCCGATGACAACCTTGGCCTCCTGTGCCCATGCGACGGCGTCAGCATACCAGTCATCCTTGAGGTCGGGGAAGGTGCTCGTGCCGGTGACGGCCGGGCTGCCCGCCTGACGGTACAGGACGGTGGCGACCATGGCACGGCTCAGCGCGGCTTCCGGACGGAACGTGCCATCGCCGAAGCCGACGAACAGGCCGTTGACCAGAGCGAAGTGGACGCTCTCGGCGTACCAGGCGTTTGCATCGAGGTCGGTGTACTGCTCGCAGGGATCCTCTTCTACAAGCTCGACCTTCACGCAGCGCTCGGTCAGGTCCAGCGGCAGCTTGCCGTTGTTGGCCTTGCCGATGGCGCGCAGAGCTTCGATGGCGCTGATGTTGTCAATGGGAGCCTCGTTCACGTTCTGCACGGGAGTCTTGTTCTCAAAGACGGAGCCGGGCAGGGTGGCGCAGTACTCGTTGACGGCAACGCGGTAGGTCTTCGTGTTGTCCTTGATGTCGACGACGGTGCCGTCATCGAGCACGATGGACACGACGGTGCGGGCACCGCGGACCGGTCGGCCGTTTTCATCCTTGCCGTCCGGCTCTGCCGTGTACTTTACGACCATGCCGGAGAACTGATCGCCGTAATTGCTGTTCTTGAAGGAATTCTCCACGGTAGCGGCAAGCTCCGCGCCGGTGAGGTCATAGGTGTAGAGGCGGTTGCCGAACGGGGTGATGGCGTAGATATCGCCGACGGTGACGGTGCGGGTCGTCTCGCCCTCGTTGGCCATGAGATCGCAGCGGATGCCGCCGCTGTTCGTGAAGGCGACGACGGTGTTGAGCTCCTTCGTAGCCTCGAGCATCAGGCCGGCCAGCCAGTTGCCCGCGATGGTGCTGCTGCTGTTGCCGATGGGTGCACGGCGGGTGATGCTCTGGTCGGCAACGCCGAGGACCTCGGACATGTCGCCCTTCACCGCATCCCAGGAGGCGTGGCTGATGGCGAGAACGGTCGGGTCGAGCTTCGTGTTGCCCTCGGTGTCATAGAGGTTCTGGGTGTTGTCGCGGCCGGTAGTGTTCACATAGCTCGGGTTCACGACCGTGACTTCCTTCGTCTCGGTGTTGAACTGGATCTTGGCGTTGGCATAGCCCTTCGCCTGGCAGTTGCCCTGAATATAGGCTACACCGTTGTCGGCGACGCCGTAGGAAACGCTGTGGGAGTGGCCGCCGACGACGAGGTCGACAAGCTCGGAGTTGACGCTGTTTGCAAGGCCGCGCGGGCTGGCGTGCGCCACAACGACGACGACGTCAGGGTTCTCGGCTGCAACGATGGACTCGATCTTCGCATTGAGCTTCTCAATGCTCGGGTCGATGTCATACGGGGCGATCTTGGCGGTCATGATATCCATGGAGTAGTCGGGGATGTAGCCGACAAGTGCGACCTTCACACCGGCCTTGTCAACGATGACATAGTCCTTGACAAAGGAGGCGCGGTTCGTCGTACCTGCATCATAGAGATTATAGGCCAGAACGGGGATATTACTGTCGCCCTTGAACTCACCGATCTCATAGGCGGGCATGGTGCCGTCCTCATCGGCGGCATAGGCCTTGACGTTCCAGTCGAACTCGTGGTTGCCGAGGGAGACGGCATCATAGCCCATGGCGTCGTAGGCGGCGCGCAGAGCGTTGCCGTAGGTCAGGTTCGAAACGGGAGTGCCCTGATAGATGTCGCCGCCGTCAAGCAGGAGAACGGCGTCGTTTTCGGCATTGGCACGCGCCTCGTTCACGGCATTGGCGATGTAGGCCATGCGGTACTGGAACGTAGACTCGTTGCCGGAGGACGTGTCGACAAGGTAGCCGTGCACGTCGGTGGTCTCAAAGACCTCGATGGTCTTCACGGGATTTGCTTCTGCGTGGACGGCCCATTTCGTTTCACGGCCCGGGGTGATGTCCTTGCCCTCGGCGGTCATTTCCTTGATGTATTCGCCAATGATGAGGGGCACGGAGCCGCCGACGTTGTTGAAGCGCTCAGAGACGGTGGCGTCCCACAGAGCCTCTTCGCTGCTGGAGGTGATGCCGGTGGAGGCAAACCAGCCGTAGGCATCGGAGTCCTTCGTGGCGCTCAGACGATAGGAGCTGAGGCAGGCGTAGATCGTGTCGTCATCCTTCACGGGCGTGCCGTCCGCGTAGGTGATGTTCTGCACGCGCTGGCCGTCGGGATTGCCGACATAGACGTCGTAGTTGACGCCGTAGAACGTGTCGCAGCCGAAACCGCCGCCGCCAACCTGACCGTCGTCATTGACACGGTAGTTCTGCGCCGTGCGCTGCATCCAGCTCTTGAGCTGGGCACCGGTCATCCGGATCATGTAGAGGGTGTTGTTGTCGTACTGATACAGGGAGTAGCAGTCGCGCAGGCTGATGTCGCCGGAGGTTGCGCCGTCGGCCAGCAGGGAGCTGACGCTCCAGCCGCGCTTTGCGACCGGCGTCGTCATGGAGACGACGTGCTCCTTCGTCGGGTCAATGTTGTTGTCGGTGCAGGCGGCCCAGATCTGTGCCTTGTGGACGAGATCATAGGAATCGCTCTGCTCGAGGTAGTAATTGGAGATGGTGTCCCAGGTGCCGGAGACCGTGCCGATCTTCTTGTTGACGAAGGCATCGGAGCGCTCGAAGAGCGGAGTGATGAGGTCCTTCAGACCGTCGTAGTTGGGGTCGCCGGACTTGAAATCCGGGCTGGGGACGCGGATGTCCTTGCCGTTCTCGTCCTTGCCGAGGGCAGAGTTCAGAGGATGCATGGTGGACTCGGCTGCGGTAACGGTGACCTTGCCGTCGGCGCCCTTCGTGAGGGTGAGGACGGTCTCGCCGAGGGTGGAGCCGCCGCCGTTCATGACGAGGACGTTCTCGCCGTTCTTGTTCTGCAGGGTGACAGCGTTTCTCTGATGGTTGTGGCCGGTCAGCAGCATGTCAACGCCGGTGGTATGCGTTGCAAAGTAGCCGCCCTGGTTCTCCTGATTGTAGACGTCAGGATTGCCCTCGCCGCTGTGCATGGCGACGATGATGTAGTCGCACTTCTCCTGCATTTCCTTGCCGTAGTAGTTTTCCCACTCATAGACATAGGACTTTTCGGCGTTGTCGGTATGGCCGAACGTGCAGCCCTCATAGTGGCTGGCGACGTCCCAGTTCGCGTTGTTCATGTTCTCGAAGCCCAGCAGACCGATGGTGAAGGTCGTGCCGTCCTCGAACTTGTAGGTGAAGGTCTTGTACGGGGAGAACACGGATTCGTTCGTCTCCGTCTCCACGACGTTCGAGCAGATGACGTCGACGGGCTGACCGGCGACGGCCTTGTCCGTGGAGGTCAGCAGATTGTAGTAGTTCCACTGAATCTGCGGCGCATAGTTGAACTCGTGGTTGCCCAGCACAAAGGCATCATAGCCAATGTAGCGCAGCGCAGTCGCCATGGGGCTGTTTTCGCCGCCCTCCTGGAGAATGTTGTAGCTGCTCAGCGCGCTTCCCTGCAGAATGTCGCCAACATCGATAAGAATGCTGTCGTCCACGGCGGCACGGCGCTCTGCGACGAGCTTTGCTGCCTGCAGGAAGTTGTTGCTCAGGGCGCTGTTCGTGTAGGAATTCCAGTCGTATGCACGGCCGTGCATATCGGTGGTCGTCATGATGCTGACGGTGATCGAATCGGACTTCGCCTCGAAGACGTCATCCTCGATCGGGGCATTCGTGTGGCCTTCGGCTGCGTAGGACGCGTAGACCGAGGTCAGCTTGGTCTCTGCCGCGCCTGCCGGGATCACTGCCACGGAAAGAACGAGGCAGACCACGAGCAGAAGCGAGAGAAGACGCTTTGCAATGTGTTTCATTTCAAGACTCCTTTGTTTGTAGTTGCAGCTGCGCTGCACGATTTTGGAAATCGTGACAAAATTCCACCATCCATCACTAGTTCCATTGGTAATATTCTAGCACTTTGTGAAGAAAATGTAAAGGAAACGGGGAGACCTGAGAAAAAATTGGGAGAACTGACAAGAAAGCCCCGTTACGGGTATCTGACTTTCTCTTTGTGAAAAACAGCAAAAACTGTGCAAAGCGCCGCTGTCGCAACGTTTTCCTGCAATTTTTGCAGCAGGGGGATATGCGGCGGGAACGGCGGAACAGTGACAGGAAAAACGGAGAAAATTCCGGATTATATGCTGCATATGCAATATAAAAAACGGGCTGTCCTGCTAGGGACAGCCCGAAAACCGCCTTTCGGCATTTTGACCATGTGCATGAAATCCTACATGGAATCGCGGCGGAAGCGGGCGCGATTCAGCCCAGCGAGACGTCCAGGATCATCATCACACTGAAGCCGACGGCGAAAAAGATCGTGCCGATGTTCGAGTGCTTTCCCTCGGACATCTCGGGGATCAGCTCCTCCACGACCACATAGAGCATCGCGCCTGCCGCAAAGCTCAGAAGATAGGGCAGGGCGGGGGCGACGAAGCGCGCGGCCAGAACGGTCAGCACTGCGCCGACCGGCTCGACGATGCCCGAGAGCACGCCGCCCGCGAAGGCGCGCATGCGGCTCTGGCCCTCGGCGCGCAGCGGCAGGGAGATGATGGCCCCCTCCGGGAAATTCTGGATGGCGATGCCGAGCGAGAGTGCCAGCGCTCCGGCGGCCGAGATCTGGGCCGTTCCGGTCAGATATCCTGCGTAGACGACGCCGACGGCCATGCCCTCCGGAATGTTGTGCAGCGTCACGGCGAGAATCATCATGGTCGTCCGCTGCAGCTGCGTGCGCGGGCCCTCGGCCTGACCGGCGTTGCGGTGCAGGTGGGGGATGACGCGGTCGAGCAGCAGCAGGAAGGCCACACCGATCCAGAAGCCGACGGCGGCGGGCAGGAACGAAAGACGGCCGAGCGTGGCAGACTGATCAATGGCCGGGATGAGCAGGCTCCAGACGGAGGCCGCGACCATCACACCGGCGGCAAAGCCGGTCAGGGCGCGCTGCAGCCGGTCGCCGAGCGCTTTGCGAAGGAAGAACACGCAGGCCGCGCCGAGCGTGGTGCCGAGAAACGGGATGAGGATCCCATAGAATGTTGTCATAGGCGCCTCCTAATTGGGTTAGTAAAGACTAACCACATAGTAGCATAAATCGCTGCAGGATGCAAGCCGGAAATCTAGGGACCTCTGAATAAATCGCCTGCGGTGGATGCCGGATCTTTTTCGTCAATCCATCGGTATGAAAAACTTGAAATACACAAAGTATTCCTGCGTTTTCCATACCTCGACTTGCCAAAAAATCTCTCGCCATCCGCTCTTGCTGATTGAATCAGTGCTTCCTGTTTTAGCATGGAACCCGGCATATTTCAAGAAACCGGCGGTTGAATCGGTAAAACCGGCCGCCGGAATGTGAATTTTCTGTTTCTTTCCCCGCATTTTACTTTTCTTATGTGGGGGATTGTGATATAATTTCGGATGAAAATCCGACGGAAAGGTCTTGCATCCTATGGGAATCATTCAAAAAATCTTCGGCACCCGCTCGGAGCGTGAGGTAAAGAAGCTTATGCCGCTCGTCACGCGCATCGAGTCTATGGAGGACGAGATGAAGGCGCTGACGGATGAGCAGCTGCGTGAAAAGACGGACGAGTTCCGCAAGCGCTATCAGGGCGGCGAGGACCTCGACGACCTCCTGCCCGAGGCGTTTGCCGTCTGCCGCGAGGCGGCGGACCGCGTGCTCGGCATGCGGCCGTACCGCGTGCAGCTCATCGGCGGCATCGTGCTGCATCAGGGCCGCATCGCGGAGATGAAGACCGGCGAGGGCAAAACGCTGGTCGCCATCCTGCCTGCCTATCTCAATGCCCTGACGGGAAAGGGCGTGCACATCGTCACGGTCAACGACTATCTGGCCAAGCGCGACTCGGAATGGATGGGGAAGGTCTATCGCTTCCTCGGCCTCACGGTCGGCCTGATCGTCCACGATCTCAAGCCGGACGAGCGCCGCGCCGCCTATGCTGCCGATATCACCTACTGTACGAACAACGAGCTCGGCTTTGACTATCTGCGCGACAACATGGCTCTTTATAAGAAGGACATGGTCCAGCGCGGCCATAACTTCGTCATCGTCGACGAGGTCGACTCCATCCTCATCGATGAGGCCCGTACGCCGCTTATCATCTCCGGCAAGGGCGAGGAATCGACAAAGCTCTATGAAATGGCCGACTTCTTCGTCTCCGGCCTGCGCCGCAAGGTGTTTGCCACGACGGACGAGAAGGAAATTCAGGACGACCTCGACTGCGATTACTATGTCGAGGAGAAGTCCCGCACCGTCTCGCTCACGGCCAGCGGCATCGCCAAGGCCGAAAAGTATTTCGGCGTGGAGAATCTGTCCGATGTGGAGAACACGACGCTCGTGCACCACATCAATCAGGCCATGAAGGCCCGCGGCGTCATGAAGCGCGATATCGACTATGTCGTCAAGGACGGCCAGGTCATCATCGTCGATGAATTCACCGGCCGCCTGATGTACGGCCGCCGCTATAACGAGGGCCTGCATCAGGCCATCGAGGCCAAGGAGGGCGTGTCCGTCGCCAGCGAGAACAAGACGCTTGCGACCATCACGTTCCAGAATTTCTTCCGCCTGTACGCCAAGCTTTCCGGCATGACCGGCACGGCCATGACCGAGGAGGAGGAATTCTCCGCCATCTACAAGCTCGACATCGTCGAAATTCCGACGAACAGGCCCGTTGTCCGCGTCGATCACAACGACGTCGTCTATAAGACGGAGGCGGGCAAGTTCCGCGCCGTCATCCAGCAGATCAAGGACTGCCACGCCAAGGGCCAGCCCGTGCTGGTCGGCACCATCTCCATCGAAAAGTCCGAGTATCTCTCGAAGCTCCTCAAGCGCGAGGGTGTGCCGCACACCGTGCTGAACGCCAAGCACCACGAGCGCGAGGCCGAGATCGTGGCGCAGGCCGGTAAGTTCGGCGCCGTGACGATCTCCACGAACATGGCAGGCCGCGGCACGGATATCATGCTCGGCGGCAATGCCGAATACATGGCGCTGTCCGACCTGCGCAAGCAGGGCCTGCCGGACGAGCTGGTGGCAGAGGCCAATTCCTATGCCGAGACGGAAAATCCCGAGATTCTCGCCGTGCGCGAGAGCTACAAGCAGCTGCTGGCGCAGCACAAGGCCGAGATCGCCGAGGAGGCCGCGCGCGTGCGCGAGGCCGGCGGCCTGTTCATCGTCGGCACGGAGCGCCACGAGTCCCGCCGGATCGACAATCAGCTCCGCGGCCGTGCCGGCCGTCAGGGCGACCCCGGCGAAACGCGCTTCTATCTGTCGCTCGAGGATGACATCATGCGCCTGTTCGGCTCCGAACGCATCATGAATATGATGAACTCGCTCGGTATCGACGAGGACACGCCCATCGATGCCAAGATGCTCTCCAACGCCATTGAAAACGCACAGAAGAACGTCGAGAGCCGCAACTTCCAGATGCGCAAGAACGTGCTGGAATACGACGATGTCATGAATACCCAGCGTCAGGTCATCTACGAGCAGCGCCAGAAGGTGCTCGACGGCGAGGACCTCTCCTCGACGATCGAGGGCATGATCCACTATGTCATCGACACCGAGGTCGAGGATGCCTTCGCCGGCGCCGACCACTGCGACGACCCGGAGAAGCTGACGCAGATCAACGCAAAATTCGAGGGCGTCTATTATCCGAAGGGCGCATTTGCCCCGCAGCCCGGCCTGAGCCGCGACGAGGCGAAGGAGCAGCTCTATCCGCTCTTCCGCCAGACCTATGCCGCGCGCGAGCAGGAGTTCGGCGCGGAGCGCATGCGCGAGATCGAGCGCATCATCCTGCTGCGCGTCGTCGACGAGTACTGGATGGACAACATCGACGCCATGGAGGACCTGAAGCAGGGCATCCGCCTGCGCGCCTACGGGCAGACCGATCCGGTCGTGGCGTATAAGCGCGAGGGCTTTGCGATGTTCGACGGCATGATCAACGCCATCCGCGAGGAGACCGTCCGCCGCCTGTATCTGTTCCGTCTGCGCACGGAGGAGGATATCCGCCGCAAGCAGGTCGCAAAGATCACGGCGACCGGCGGCGCTGCCGATAAGACCGTCAAGCAGCAGCCCGTGAAGAAGATCAAGATCGGCGCGAACGATCCGTGCCCGTGCGGCAGCGGCAAGAAATATAAGTATTGCTGCCGCGACAAGGACGAGGCCAAGTCATGAGCTTCCGCGTCCATCGAGAAGGAGAGCTGGAATACCTGACGAGCGATGTGCTGGACGGTGCGGCCCACTGCTTTTCCACCCGCTTCGGCGGGGTGAGCGAGGGCGCGCTCGCCAGCCTGAACCTCGGCACGCACCGGGGCGACCGGCCGGAAAACGTGCTGGAGAATTATGCCCGTCTCGGCAGGGCTGTTGGCTTTGCGCCGGAGGAGACCGTGTTCACGAAGCAGGTGCATTCCGCCCTCGTCGAGCGGGTCGGCCGCGCGGACTGCGGCCGCGGCCTGCAGCGGGAGGCGGAGCACGGCGTCGACGGCCTTGTGACGAACGAGCCGGGCGTTGCACTGACAATTTTCTCCGCCGACTGCACGCCCGTGCTGCTGTTTGACCCAATAGCACGCGCCATCGGCGCGGCCCATGCGGGCTGGCGCGGCACGGCGGCGGGCATTGCGGCCCGCGCGGTCGAGGCCATGCAGCGGGAGTTCGGCTGCCGCCCGGAGAACATCCGCGCGGCCATCGGTCCTTGCATCGGCCCGTGCTGCTTTGAGACGGATGCCGATGTGCCGGATGCCATGCGCGCCGCCCTCGGCAGCGAGGCCGGGCAGGCCATCCGGCCCGCCGGGGCGAAATTCTATGTCGACCTGAAGCGGCTCAATGCTATTTGGCTGCGCCGCGCCGGGGTGACGTGCATCGACGTCAGCGCCGACTGCACGGCCTGCCAGCCGCAGCGATTCTGGTCGCACCGCCGCGTGGGCAATGCCCGCGGCTCGCTGGCGGCCATCATCCGGCTGCGGGAGGAGGGCTGATATGAAGCGACTGCTTGCCCTCTGCCTGCTGCTTGCTCTGCTGCTGTGCGCCTGCTCTGCGGCCGGTCAGCCCACGCAGGCCACGGAGCAGCCGACGGAGGAGACTGCGGCAGCCCCGACGGAGACGGCGGCCGCGCCGAAGACGTTCGGCCTGTCCTACCTGCCGGAGCACGGCTTCAACCCCTATACCTGCACGGCAACGGTGAACCGCGCGGCGTTTTCGCTGCTGTATGAAAGCCTGTTCGTCGTTTCGTCGCATTTCCGCGCCGAGCCGCTGCTCTGTGAGAGCTTCACGGCCTCGGAGGACGGGAAGACCTATCGCTATACCCTTGTTTCCGGCGTAAGCTTTTCCGACGGAACGCCTCTGACGGCGCAGGACGCCGCCGCCTCGCTGCGCGCGGCGCAGCAGAGCGCGCTTTATTCCGGCAGACTGGCGCATATGCTGTCCGTCACGGCGGATGACGACCGCACTCTGACGGTCACGCTCGACACGGCGTATGAGAATTTTTCCCTGATGCTCGATGTGCCCATCGTCTCTGCGGCGACGGTACAGAGCAGCACGCCGCTCGGCACGGGACCGTATTATCTCGACGGCGAGGTGCTCCGGCGCAGCAGCCGCTGGTGGCAGACACAGGCCCCGGCCGTGACGGCCGAGACCATCGAGCTGCAGGCGGCCAAAACGCCGAACGACATCCGCGACAATTTCGAATTCGGCAGCACGGACCTTGTGTACTGCGACCCGAATTCCCCGGCAGCCGTCGGCTACCGCTGCGACTATGAGGCATGGGAATCGCCGACTCCCATTCTGCACTATGTCGGCTTCAACCTCTACAGCGGCTGGTTCACGAATGTCGCGCTGCGCCGCGCCTTCACCTACGGCGTCGACCGCGAGGCGATGACGAGCGCCGTCTATAACGGCTTTGCGCAGGCGGCGACGCTGCCCTGCTCGCCTGCCTCCGATCTATATGACGCGCAGCTTGCTGCGCAGTATGCCTATTCGGCCACGGCCTTTCAGGCCGCCATCCACAATGCCGGCGTGCCGACGTCCGAGACGGACTGTCCCGTGCTGCTTGTGTGCTCGGACGACCCGGCGCGCGTGCGCGCTGCGGAATATCTGTCCTCCTCCATGCAGGAAAACGGCTTCTTTCTCAAGGTCCGCTCGCTGGGCCGCGAGGCCTATGTGGCCGCTCTGCAGGCGGGTAATTACGACGCCTATCTCGGCGAGGTCCGCCTGACGGCGAATTTCGACCTGTCGGAATTCTTCCGCACGGGCGGCGCGCTCAGCTACGGGGCCGTGGCGGACGCTTCCCTGGCCGGCCTCTGCACGCAGGCGCTGGGCAATTCCGGCAGCTATGTCGACCTCTGCGCGCGCCTGCTCGACACCGTGCCGTTCTGCCCCATTGTGTTCAAGAGCTACGAGGTCTGCGTCAGCCGCGGTGCGATCGCCTCCATCTCGCCGGGCGTGGACTGCGTGTTCCACAACGCCGCCACGGCGCGCACGCTGGCCGATGCCGACCACTCCTATGACGGCGCGGCAGAGCCGTCCACACCGACGGATGTATCGGCCGACCCAGCCGAACCCACGGAGCCGGCCGATGCGGCGGACCCCACGCAGGAACCCTGATATCGATCCCGCCGGTTTCCCCGGCGGGATCGTTTTATGCAAAAAACGACGCAGAATTAAAATTGTAACAATGCAATGTACGAAAACGCTTGACGAACGGGGAAAAACGTGGTATCCTGCAGTCAGAAGGGAAACGAGTGATTTCCCAAAAAGAAACGGAGGGCCTGACCATGAGACGAACGCTGTTTTGCCTGCTTTTGAGCCTGTTCCTGCTCCTCGCGGCCTGCGCCCCGGCGACAGTTCAGACTGAGCCGCCTACGGAGGCCCCTACCGAAGCGCCGACGGATGCTCCTACCGAGGCCCTTACCGAAACACCAACCGAGCCTCCTACTGAGGCCCTTACCGAGGAGCCGACCGAGGCATTGCCGGAGGAGACGGAGGCCCCGACGGAGCCGCCGGAGCGTCCGGAGCATACTGTGAAGATTCAGGTTTCCGTGAACTGTGACTGCACGATCACCAACGCGGAGGGGCAGACTGTCCGGCAGGGGGATGACAGCGGACCGGAGGGCGATCTGGCGATTTACAGCACCGGTCTTTATGGCTTTTGTACCGGTACCCTGCCGATGAAGGTTTGGGAGGTTGCGGCCAGTGACAGTTTTACGATGGAGACGACGACGTCGCCCAGTGCCTTCTGTGCGGAGATCGGGGATGCATTTTATGCCGTGACGGAATGTACCGGCGTTACCCGCATCGAGTTCCGCGACGGCTATATCAAGCTGACCGGCTCGGAGATGACCTATACCATTCTCACAAACTCTCATGCGCGGGAGCGGCAGTATTTCCGCATCACCGGCACGGGCACGACGGAGATCGAGTTCCCGATCGAGGATGTCCTGGCCGCCAGCCCGATCGGCGAGACCTACCGCGTGGAGCGGTGTACGGTTTAAGAGACTGACATTCGGAACGTGGAGGACGCGTTATGAGAAAATTATCCGGAATTCTTGCGGCAGCCCTGTTGCTCCTTACAGCCTGCGCACCGGCGGCGGTTCCGACGGAGGCGACAACGCCCGAGACGCAGGGCGAGGAGCTCGTTTCCACGCTCAGCATGCTGCCGAAGCAGGCTATCTCCATCCACCGGGCCGACACCCCGGCAGAGGAGGACACGGAGACGGACAGGACCGATATCGTATTCGTGCCGTACTATGCGTCCGTTGAGCAGCTGACGAGCAACTCGTGGGTGGACCAGACGCATGTCACAAAGTCGACCGTCCTGAACCTGACAAAGACGGATGCCGTCGAGGTCAAATGGGAGGCAAACGCGCTCCTTGCGGGCGGCCGCTGGGTCACGTCGCAGGAGGAGCTGCAGACGGTCTGCTCCTATCTGCGCAGCCGCGCGGACGACGGCGTGCTGCACCTGACGGACGAGGCCTGCAGCGCGCCCGCGGAGGCCTTCGGCAGCGCCGACTTCTTTGCGGAGCAGAAGCTGCTTTTGATCGACCTCTGCCGTCTGGGCAGCGACACCCTGCTCGACCCGGTCGTTCTCCGCGCGGAGGACGGCACGGTGGACATTACCCTGCGGATGTCCGCGCCGACTGTCGGAGAGGTGCGCGGAAACGGCATGCTCTGCCTGATCCCCGTCCCTTCTGGCTGCACCGGCGCGGAGATCACGCTGTATCCTGAAGGGAAATAAGGAAATGAAACGAGCTGCGCCGGGAGGGATGCGTCCCTCCCGGCGCAATGCTTCCAACCGGCACAGGCCGACGACAAAACGGCACGCACCGATTGCGTCTGTAGCGGCGTTCCCTGAGCGCCTTGCAGACCAGCAAGTTATGTGGTA
>ERZ825137.1925-NODE-1925-length-25334-cov-37.808458_pt1 | contig 25334 bp, 33 predicted proteins | sample MGYA00519873_ERZ825137 | MGnify/ENA primary metagenome ERZ825137 (study PRJEB31778, sample SAMEA3449190) | human gut metagenome | biome: human gut; feature: human-associated habitat; material: faeces | place: United Kingdom | collected 2010/2012 ...
ACTAGGGTTTCCATAATTACGCTTTTTTGTGTCTACTTTTTGTTGACAACTTCAAATTAAATTTACAGCTTTTTTTGTTTATATTTTATAAATATATTTTCTTTACAATTAACCAAAAACATTGTACACTACTATTAATTTATTAAATGGAGCTATATATGGAAAAAAATCTTAAAATTTTAATTGAAAATGACTTATGTACTGCAATCTCAACTTTTCATGATTGCAATAGTGCTTCTGAAAGAAATACATTAGTTAAAAATTATACTATCAACTTCTGTAAAACATATAATTTAGATGTTATGGAAGTTATTGATTTTCTTATAGAATATTTTGATAAAAAAAGAAAAACAAATCCAATGTTTCCATATGAACATTATAAAAAAAATAGTTTGAAAAAAATTATATTAAAAGATGATGATTTTCAAAAATAAGTTGCTGTTAACATAATTTTGTGTTATAATTTTTTTAGGCTTGTCCTGAAACGCCACAGTTTGGTTCGACTCAAGGAGGTTTCTATGAAGAATAAGAATCATTCCCTTTCTGCTCTCAAGCACCAGCTGTTTGAGGAAAAGCGGAGAGGCAAAAAAGACAAAGTGCAGAAATTGCACCCGGAAGAAGTTGACTACTTGGCCCACTTCTTTTTGGTGGTCCCGTATCTCTATGAGGTTCGGGTAAGTTTTGCTCCGGGATTCGTTCCTGGAAAGACTACCGCTGGTATTATTAAGTCGTTGTACTATGACAACCGCAAGAAAAGAAAGGCTGTTGTATACAAGACTTTGAACGCCAAGCAGGTAAAAGCTTGCAAGGATTTTGGCCTTATAGTTAAGCCTTACAAGTACAAAATTATTCTCTAACCTGTTAACCAATCGCGGGAAATCCTATAAATAAGGCAATCAAATCTGTGGAAGTCCCCACCAAGTGTGGGGGCGATTTTTTATATTCTTTTTTCTATTTCTGATATTATTTCAATCAACACTTTTTTTATTAATTGGTAATTGTATGTATCATATGTCGCAAACAAAAATCTATTATTTATTTCTATTTGAAAACATGGTATTTTACATTTGTGAGAAATATCATATGAAATTACAGTTGACTTTGAAGCTTTAAATGGCATATCTACACTAACTTTATCTATCTTAAATTCATTAAATGTATTTTTTATTACTTCACAAAGATCCATTCTATTAAAAATATTCTCACCATTGTTTATGCCAATACAAATATCTTCTTCCCTATTTGCATTCATACTATGTATGTCAAATAGCAATTTTATTTGATTTTTATTTATATAATCCACAAGTTCTGCTCTATATGTGGATTTTTCATCACTATTTGGATCATTTTTGTAGAATTTAGTTTTATATATACATGGTAAATTTAATTGCTTTGAAACTTCTTTCACTAATATACCTGTTTTGGTTTCTCTTTTATACTTTCTTCCGTTTTTGTATTTTTGCCAGCAATGTGGTGCTGATAACATAATTTTATTTTCTCTATCTTCTATATTAAAATCTTCATATATTTTTTTCATAAAATCCCTCTATGTTTATATATAACATTAGTTTCTGAAATTATATATATTTTTTAACTAATTTTATTATTTTTTTAAATATTTTTAAAAAATGCTTGAAATTGTAAATAAGTTGTGCTATTATATAAAAGCAGTTTGATTTAGTACTTATCGAGGTGTAGCGCAGTTGGTAGCGCGCGTGGTTTGGGACCATGAGGTCGCAGGTTCGATCCCTGTCACCTCGACCATATTAGACCGTTTTTTAGGGAAATTCAATAGAATTTTAAAACAGTCAAAAATATTTAAAAGTGCTATTTTCTAAGGATTTTAGAGAATAGCACAATTTTTTTACATTCTAAAAAATTCTCAAAAATTCCAATATTTTGTTCAGAAAAATGTTCCGCAATTTTTAAAATCTTTAAAAAAATTGTTCCGCAAATTTCCGCAAAGCAAAATTCATTGATATTTAGGCACTTTCAGTGTTGTTCAAAAAAACTGAAAGGAGAACTATTGCTATGGATTTTATACCTTATAAAGTAAATGAATGTCTTGAAAATACTTTTTATCAAGTTCCAAAAGAACTATTTATAAATCCCTATTATGAGAAACTAAATTCAGATAGTAAATTATTATATGCACTTTTACTAGATAGACTATCAGTTTCGATGAAAAATGAATGGATTGATGAAGATGGAAATATATTCTTAATATTTTCAAGAAAAGAGGCTGGGGAGAAACTAAACTTATCAGATAAAACAGTTACAAAGGCATTTAGAGAGTTAAACAATGCTAAATTGATATATGAAAAGAGATTAGGTTTTAGAAAAAAGAATATCATCTATGTTGGAAAAATAAATCATATATCAACCGAAAAAATTATGAGTCGTAAAAATTACGATTCAAGAAACGGAAAATCTACGAATCAAGAGTCGGAGATTTTACGATGTAGTAATAATAAATATAATAAGAATAATTATAGTAATACACCCCAGAGAAAAAATTCATATTCAAATTATGAACAAAGAGTTTATGAGCCAGAACAATTAGATAAATTATATTGTAATGTATAGAAAAGGAGATTTAAAGATATGGAAAATATAGAATTAAAAGATAGATTTATTGATGAAAAAACTGGAATTGAGTATATAAGAAATGGCGATTATTATTTGCCAAATTTAGTGATAGAACCTCAAAGAAAAATTAACTTAAATAAATACGGTCGATTAAGATTAGAATATCTAAAAAACTACAAAAAAGCTGAATATACTATTCTCTTTATAGATAATAAATTAATTGACCATTTAGAATAAGTACAGGAAGCTGCAAAAAAAAGAGTAGAAGAAATTATAAAATCATTAAAAGAGCAAAGTAATTTAACAGAAGAAATGAAAAATACAGACCAACTTTATTGGGTAGGAATGATGAATAATTTTAAAAATCAAGCCGAAGAAGTTGTATTTAAAGAATTAATATATGTATAGGAAAAGAGGTAAAAGTTATGGAAGAAATAAGATTATATGATATAAATTCAATTGAATTTAGTGAGTTAATAGATGCTGCAAGAGTTGAACTAAAAAATAATAATTCCGAATATAAAGAATTAAAAAATAAAGTTAGTGAAATTATGGAGATGTATCCAAATTTGCAATTGCTTTTTGAAGATGATAAAGTTATGAATTTAAACGAAGAAGAATGCAAAATGTTGCAAAAGTTAGTATCTCTTTATTTACAGATGAGTGATTATGAAGATAGAAAAATTTTCTTTTTAGGAGCAAGAGAAAACTACTTTTATTTTAAGAATTTAGGAATTATTAAAGATTAAAATAACTTTTTTAAGAGAAGAAATGAAAAAAATTTCTTCTCTTTTTTGATGAAAAAAAATGAAAGGAGCAAACAAAAATGAGAAATAAAGAATTAAAAGTAACACAAGAGTTTACAAATTTATTTAATGATGAATTAGTAATTTACAAAAATATATTAGTAAAAGGAAGAAGTAAAATCATATTTTATAATTATATTATAGTAACAAGAAAAGGTATTTTTGCAATTACAACTAAAACAATTTTAGGTCGAATGGTAACAGATAAATATAAAGTAAAATGGAAATCTTATATAGGATTTATTCCATTTATTTTTACAAATCCACCACTAACTGTTAGTTATAAAAGTTGTGATTTAGATTTTGTTTCAGATTGTGATATGGATAAAATTATTCCAATTTCAATTATAAAAAATAAAGGGAAAAGACATTTTTATATTGATATGAATTACACGCAAAAAGAAAAATTTTATTATGAATTACACCATCAAGAAGATATATTTTCTGATAAAGGAGTTGTAAAAATTTGTGAGCTGATAGAGAAAAAAGCACTTGTTATTAGTAAATTTTAGCCACATTTAAGGTTAGCACTATTTTGAAAGCAAGCATCGCATTTATACTCCCGTATAAATACAGCTTATCAGTTTTGACACAAAACTGATTGATGGGAAATTCTTTCCCAAACCCTTTTATAATATTATATATTTTCTGGCAGTCTTTTAAAAAAATAGACTGTCAATTTTTTTGAAAAGGAGAATGAAATTTATGAGAAAAAGAAATATAAAAAAACAAATATGGTTAGATACAAAAGAAGATGAATTATTAAAAAGAAAATCAAAAGAAGCAGGTTTAAGTGAAGCTGAATTTATTAGAAGTTTGATTAAAGGTTATAGAATAAAAGCACAACCAACTGAAGAGATAAAATCTTTTCAAAGAGATTTGTATGGCATAGCAAATAATATAAATCAAATTGCTAGAGTTGCTAATTCTAGATATAGTATTTCGCACGATGATTACAAATATATTTCAGATACTTTAGCTGATTTTATTTTAAAGTTTGAAAGGAAGATTTATTCTAGACAAAAATAAGGAGGGATTTAAGTGGCTATTACAAAATATAAAGTTATTAAGAAAAATTTAGAAACAGTAATAAATTATGCAATGAACGGAGAAAAAACTGAAAATGGTATTTTAGTATCTGCAATAAATTGTCTACCACAAACAGCTTATTCTCAAATGATGCTTACTAAAAAAGCCTTTCATAAGGAAGATGGTAGATTAGGTTATCATATAATACAATCTTTCAATGGTAATGAAATCTCTCCAGACAAGTGCAACAAAATTGGATTAGAACTTGCTGAAGAACTATGGGGAGACAAATATCAAGTTATAGTTTGCACTCATACTAATAAGCAAAATGTTCATAATCATATAGTTTTAAATTCAGTTTCATTTATAGATGGAAATAAATATCATAATTCAAATGTAGAAATTGCTTTACTTCGAGAAACAAATGATGATATTTGTAGAAAATATGGACTATCTATAATTAAAAGTACAAAAGCCACTCAAGTAAGTGATATAGCCAAAAGTAGAATTGCAAATTATAATCGTAATTCTGGAAAAATGGAACTTATAAAAGCTGATATTGATGAAGCAATTAAAGATGCTCAAAAATTTCAAGAGTTTGTAGATAGATTAAATTATAAAGGTTATTATATTAAAAAATCTGGAAATTCTATATCTATTTCATCTCCGTATTATAATAGGAATATAAGACTTGCAAGAGCCTTTGGAGAAGATTATACTTTTGAAAATATTAAAACTAGAATATATCATAGTGGATTATATGATTATATGAAAGCAAACAAACCACAACCAAAAGTATATAAAGTAAGAATATATGAAGGTATTAAGATTGATCAAGAAAAATTAAAGAGCTCATCATTTTATAGGTTATATGTGCATTATTTATATCTACTTGGAAAATTGCCACCTAAAATTCATTATGAAGAAAGAACAAAAGAATATTATCAAGAAATAGACAAATTTAATAAATTAGCAGATGAAATGAGTTTAATATGCACTTATAATCTAAACACAAAAGAAGATGTTAAAAATTTAAGATTACAATATATTCAAGAAGTTACACCTTTAAAGGCTCAAAGAGAGAAATTAAGGCAAGATTATAAAAAAGCTAATAATGCAGATAGTATTATTATTCAATCTAAAATAGATAATATTACTGAAGAAATAGACAAAATAAATAAAAAAATTCAAACTTGTAAAAGAATTATTTTTAAAGCCGAAAAAGGAGAAAACGAAGCTACTTTAATAAAAAATAGAGTAACAGAAAATCAACAAAATAATGAGTTGGAAAACTCAAAAATTAAAAATAAGGATAAAAAAAGAAATAGATAGGGGATTAGTCCCTATCTAATTTCACATATAAATTAACTATATACTATCTTTCTTCTTTATCCGTTGCTCTATTTAAATGCTCTGATATTCTCTTTCCTAATTCATAATATGATGTGTTATCTGTACACACCACATCATAGTGCTCTTGAAATGCAGATATTCTATCTTCTACTTTTTCATCTAAAAATCCTATTCTATATGTTTTCTTTCTATCATTTGTCATATTAATATCTGAGATACTATTTCCAAGAAGTATAATAGTATTTCTATTAGCAACTTTCTCTTGAATATGTGTCGGCAATGAGATTTCATTTTTATTTAATGGATGTATTAAATTATTATCTCTAATGCTTCTAATAACGCCATCTTCATATTCCAAGAAATTTGAGCAAATATAAATATTGGGAAAATTACAGTCATTATTGATTAAAAATTGTTGTATAATATTTCCTACTCCTGCTGATATTACTATTATAGGAATGCCTCTATCATTCATTTCTTTTAAAAATTCTTTTGCACCATCTCTAAAATACATTATATTCTCATTATTAGCTGAGTAATTTATTGTTTGTTCAGTAATACCAAACTTTTTTAGTGTTTCTATGTTTTTGTTATACCATTCACTCATAATTACCATTTTTTCTTCTAGTGGAATGCTTTCGTCAATTTCATATTTATGGTAATAATTAAATATTCTTATACATTCTTGAACAAATTCATCTGTTACATTAGGATTTTTGAAAATGCTAGCCCAAGAACTATCACTAGAATCTTTCGTTATAGTTCCATCAAAATCTGTTAATATGTATAAGTCATTGGCAGAGACGTTGAATAGTTCTTTAATTCTATCATTTATTAGTATCATATTATCACCCTATTACTTAAAATTTGTTATTTTTTCATCTATAAATTTATTTATAATATTTCTTATATTTTCCATCCTATTTCTTGTGTCTATATCTTTATAATCAAATCTATCTATTAATATATTTATATAGTCATTTTCTTTTACGATATTATATGTTACATCAAAATTCAAATCAAATGTAAATGCCAATATGCAAACCCAAAAGTCTAATGGTGTTACTCTATCATAGATATTAACACACTCTCTATTTAATACGGTTTCATATACTTTATCACTTAACAAGCATTCTTCCATATCTTCTTTTTTATTTACTCTTTTAGGGAAGATTGCTTCTATTTTTTCTTCTTTCTTTACCCTATAATTATCTAATTTATCTGCATCTCTGATTATTTTTGAATGCAATAATTCTCTTTCATTTAATCCTTTTTCAATAACTAATCTACTATGATTCTCTATTGATTTCTTTATTATTTCATCGTATTGACTGTCTTCTATAAAATTTCTAATCATTCCATTCTCAAATAACATTGTTGAGCCATGTGTTGCATGATCGAATTTTACACTATTTAACTCTTTTGTTATTTTTAATTCTTCAAATCTTCCTATATCATGAAGTAATCCAATTAATTCTGCAAGTTCTATATCTTCTTTACTCAGATTTAATTTTTCTGCAATATATTTTGAATTTTCTGCGACGTGATATGTATGTACAACTTTTAATTGAAAACTTAAATCACTTTTATCTTCGTACTTGTCTAAAAATTTTTTGAATGCAATTTTTGCCTTTGAAATATCTATCATAATTATTAGCTCCTTTTAAAATTATATTTGTTATTTTAATTCTCAAAATAAAATGCATATCTAGTATTATCTCTTATTAAATGTTCTTCATAGTTTCCATTACTAGCATTATTTACAACTTTTCTCCAAAATTCTTGAGCTCGTTTATTTTTTAATAATGTTCGTATCTCCCATTTTCCTTTATATTTTTTAAACATTTCGTTTGCCATAAATGTTCCAGCTCCAAGTGTTCTATATTTATTTAAAACAAAAAATTCTGCTATCTCATTCATTCCATTTTCATTAAATCTTTCTAAAACAAAACCTGCTAATTTACCATCACATTTTAAAATATATGGATGCCTTCTTTCTTGTGTCCAATATAATTCTATATACTTACTCATTTTAAACAAACCGTTTTGTAGTAGTTGAAAATTAGTTGTTTCATCTTCAAAAAAGCTTAACTCATAAGTATATAGTTGCATTAAATTATAAATAATATTTTTGTCTTTTTCTTCTACTTCAAATAATTCAAACATAGAGTTATTTCCCTTTCTTAGAATTAATATTTATATAGCATTAAAAATAAAAGCTCTTTCTTCTATCCTCTAATTCATCAAAGTATGAATCGTAGGAATAATCTATACTAACATATGGTTTAAATAATTGTATTATAATATCATCATAATCCGTTGTTATAAATTCATTATCAATAACTTTACCTAAAATATGAATACAATTTTCACTGGCTTCCTTAGAAATTTTAAATTTTCCAGATAAATATGTAGGTGTTATTTTTGCACCATTCTTAATTAACTGTTTTAAAACACATTGAGGAGCTAATAACTGAGATGCAAAGAAATTAGCTTCAGACTCATTTTTATCACATTGGGTAGTATGTTTTAAAACTATGTGCCCTAATTCATGAGATATTGTCCACATTTTTCTTCCTTCTGTTTCTATATCCTCATTATAAAAAATTAATATATTGTTGTTTTTAATATATGTATATCCATCATTAGTATTTCCATTAGAAGTTAATTGATTTATACTCAGATTTGTCTTTTGTGCATATTCTTGGAAACTGATTATTTTAATATCATATTCTTTTAATTTTATATTTTTAGGATTTATTGGAAAAGAAAAATTTTCTTGTAACATTAAAGTTTTGTAAGCTTCTTCTTTCGCTCTTTTAAAATTTGGTTTAACCATTCTTGTTATTCCCTAAAAATATATCTATTGTGCTATCTAATATGTCCAGTAACTTTTCTTTTTCTTTTGGATCTACTTGTTCAGCTTTTCTAAAAATTATAGCAGTCCTAGAATTATCTTCCTCTTCTATTTTATCCTTAATTCCTAATAAATAATTAACAGTTACTCCAAAATAATTAGATAATTTATTTAATGTTTCAGTGTTTGGAGTTGCATTTCCAGATTCCCAATATGATACTCCTGTAGCGGTAATTCCAACTATATCAGCCAATTGTTGTTGTGTAAGATTATTTTTTTTCCTTAATTCTTTTATTATTTGAGAAAATTTATTTTCGTTCATAGTATTTCCCTCCATTTAAAGTAATTATATTATAAAATAAATAAAATGTAAATATTTTTTAAATAAAATGTAAGTTTTTTAGCATAGTGTATTGACAATTGCTAAAATAGTTAGTATAATCAAAATGTAATAAAAATATAAATTGCACTTAAGTCGTGCTTTTATATACATACATAAATATTATACCATACAAGGAGGGTTTTATGAATACTTTAATGTTAAGCTCTAAGAGTTATAAAGAAAGTAAGGAACATGATTTTGGGGATTGTTTTATATCAGATAATGGAAATGATGTTGTTGTGTTTGACTGTGGCTCAAATGAACATGCTGAAAAAGTAATAGAATATTTAGAAAACAATTATGGTCCAGACAAAAAAGCAATAATTTTTTTATCTCATAATGATTCTGATCACTTTAATGGAATTCCTAAGCTAATTGAAAAAGAAAAAGTTGAAAAAGTTTATACAATTTTATTTTTGAAATTGTACCATGAATTATTAGACAAAATAGATGATGGAAGAAAAACAAATAATTCTATCAAAGAACAAATTGCAGAATTGTATTCTAATATAACATCCTTAGAAGGTCAAGGAATATTATTTAGTATATATGATGATAAGGATTCTTTTGTTAAAGTCTGTAATGGAATTAATATTGTAGGGCCAACAAAAGAATATGCCCTAAAAGCAGCGGCAAAAGCTTTGGATTCATGCCAAGGTAATACTCTTGATAAAGAAACAGTAATAAATGCAGCTAGTGTTCAATTAAGTATAGATTTTGGAACTTCAAAAATGTTATTGACGGGTGATTCTAGTACAGATGCAATTCAAGAAAACGTAAAGACACATCAAATTATACAAATTCCCCATCATGGAAGATTAGATCACGCTGAAGATTTATTTGAAATAAAAAAATATGATAAAGACACCGTATATCTAATATCAGATAACAAAGGTTCTAGCTCAGGAGGTTCAGAAGAATTAATAAGTAAAGGAAAAAATAAAGGACATACTATATTTAATACTAGAACAGAAGACACTAAAACTATAAACTCTACAACTTATCAAAAATCTTATAGAGTGGGGTCGTATATATGATATACATTTTACAACATTCATATAAAAAAGAATATAAAAATTTCAATACAGAAATTATAGGAAGAAAAGATTATTTATATAATGTTTTTAAATTATATTTTGTAATAAAGAAAACTGTATATTTAAAGGGAAACTTTACATTACCACAATATTATATTCTTGAAAGCTTTCCCTTTAATTCTATGAATAATTTTTATGTAGTTGTAGGCGATACAAATTTTGTTATAGAATATATAAATACACACAAGGAAGAATTTAATGGAAAAACATTAGTTATAATAACTTGCGTTAAAAATAATAAAAAGAAAATTGATAGACTATTATCTACTTTAAAATGTACATCAATATATTTGACTAGACAAAATAATGATGAGGCAGATTATTACGATGGTAGTAAATGGGGATTAAATTTTAAAATAACACTATCAGAACTAGATTTTTACAATAGTAATAAAAATAATATTATTGAAAAATTAAATGAAAATTTTGAAAGGATAAAATAAATATGGAACACTTTTTTAATAAATTAGAAAATTATAATATACTAAATTATATTTTACCAGCCATTGTTTTCGATGTTGGTTGCCGATATTATATTAATATTGAATTAATTCCTACTGATAATATATTTATTTCAATTTTTATATATTATTTTTTAGGATTAGTTATTAGTAGAATAGGCTCTTTAATTATAAAACCATTATTATGGAAATTTAAAATCTTAAATAAAAAAGATAGTTCAAAATGTGCAGATTTTTATAACGCTGAAGAAAAAGATGCAAAAATACAAGTACTATTCACAGATTACAATATGTATAGAAATTTTATTGCTACTTTTTTTCTTCTATTAGTATCTAAATTTGCATATGCAGTAAAGAGTTGGCTAAATATTAATTCTACAATTATATGTACAATACTATTCATGTCACTTCTTGTATTATTTGTAATATCATATAAAAAGCAATTAAGTTATATACATAGTAGAATAGAAAATACTAAATCTAAATAAGCAAATATAATAAGAGCTACGAAATTAGCTCTTTAATTATACATATTTATTTATTCATTTCTCAACTCTTAAAATAGATACACTCTAAATTGTCATTGGATTTTATTTCATATATTCCATCAAATTCTTGATTATTTTGTTTTAAAATCCATTGAGCAATTAAAACATTTTTATCTATTTCTAATATTTTCAACTGAATATCTTGTATATTTTCATTATTTATATGTTGCCATTCTTGATTTATTTCCTCTATAGTTGTATAAGGTCTCATAAATGGAGTTTCTTGATAAAATGTTGTTTTAGTAAATAAAGAAACTGCTTTTTCAATATCTTTATTAAACCAATATTCTTTTAACTTATTTAACCATTCTTCTGCAAAATCTCTATTCATATTTTCCACCTTCTCTTTTTCTATTTAAATATTTATTGATAATTTGCTTTTAAATATTTATTATAATTTGTTTGTCCTACTTTAACACTTTCTATGTATGTCTTGTTTCCCTCTAATGCAGACTCATATTGATCAATAATATATTTCTCTAGCCTTTCAATTTTTTCAATGTTAGATAAAATCAATCTATATTTTCCATTATCATTTTTAGTACATGGTTCTTGTAAAAAACATGAAAAATCATAAGAATCATCTGCATATTTGTCGATTACAATATAATCCTTGTTACCTCTTAATTTTAATCTTAAAATAGGATACATCAACGAAATATCAAAATAGTTAGATGAATTTATATTGCATCTAATATCTTCTATATTTTTACCATTACGAGCAAGTATCTCTTTTGTTAAATAATACGCTTGTTTTTCTTTTTCATTAAAGTTTCCGTTATCAATAGGTATGCCTACAAAATTATCTTGTTCTTGAATAGTTTTATTTTCGAGTTCTGGAATTACATCGTAGAAAACATTCTCTGATAAAATTTCAATATCTTGCCCTTTCAATTTCAAACTTTCTGCTTTTAAAATTTTAGAACTTTTCTTACCTCTTAAAATTGGGTTATAATCATTATTACCTAATATCAAATAATTTGTTTCTTTATTTACACCATCTTGACAATGACCACCTAAATCAGCAATAATTTGCATTGCTTCTTTTCGTGACATTTTTTCTAATGTTCCAGTAATAGCAACATATTTATCATATAAAAGATTATCTACATCAAATTCCGTATTAGTTGTAATAATATCACTTGCTTTAAAACCTGAGTGTTTTTTTTTCTTACAAACATCTTTAAAATTTTCTATATTAGAATACTTACTTTCAACAAGTTTTTCAAGATTTTTAAATATGTCAATTGTTATTCTAACATCTGTTAAAGACCTATGACTACCTGTAGAATCAATATTATAGTAATTTGCCAAGTCACTTAATCTATGGTGTTTAAGCTCAGGTAATAATCTTCTACTTAATCTTAATGTATCAACAAAATCGTTAGTAATAGGATGCATATCTTCATTTATTAAATTATCATATATAAAATTAATATCAAAATTCACATTATGACCTAAAATAACTGAGTCCTTAATAAAATCCATAAATTTAGGTAAAACTTCATTGATTTTTGGAGCATTCATTACCATTTCATTTGTAATTCCAGTTAATTCAGTAATAAACTCATCTATTTCATATTCTGGTTTTATTAATGTACTAAATGTTTCTATCTCTTTACCGTCTTCAATTTTTATAGCTCCTATTTCAATTATTTCATCATACATAGGATCTAGTCCAGTTGTTTCAATATCAAACGCAATATATTTATTTGGTATTTCTATTAAACTTTTTCCTTTTAATTTTCTCAACTTTAAGCCTCCTTTTATTTTGTTATTAATGTTAAATCACCAAAATAATCTAAAATATTATCAATAACATCTTTTATAGATATTCTAATAAATTATGCACACTATTCTGATGCACTTTTTACTTTATCAATTATTTCTTCAAAATTACTAAATTGATATTGTGATAATTCATTTATTGCCTTTCTATCACTATCCGAATATTTATCGTATATTACTGCTACATCGATTCCTGCATTAACAGCTGCTTGTACTCCTATTAGTGAATCTTCAATAATTAAACACTCACTTGGTTTTACATTAAATACTTGTAATATTTTATTATGTACTTCTGGACTTGGCTTTTTCTCAGCAACATCTTCTTTACTTAATACAATATCGAAAATCTCATCAATATCTGCTTTTTCTTTTATATTTTGATTTATATTCCTATAAGCATTTAATTGTATATTAGTTGTAGTAGTCGCTAGTGCAAGAGTATATCCTTTTTGTTTTAGTAAATGCAATAAATTATCTGCACTAGGCTTATAGTCTATTTGTTTTTTTATATATTCATCTGATATTTGCCATCTTAATGCAAGAATTTCTTTTGCCGTCATTGGAGATTTATATTTTTTTCCTAGATAATCACAATATTCTAAATAAATATCTTCTGATTTACATTGTGCTAATATGCTATCTCTCATTTGACCTATATCTTCGATTCCAATTTCATTACTTCCAGATAATTGTCTTATAAGTATTTCATCAGTTTTATTCCATATTCCAATAGAATCTATTAAAGTTCCGTCCATATCAAATATTATTACTTTTTTATTTCTAAACATTTATAGCCCCCTTTTATTATAGAATCGATTTTTTCTCAAATAAATCTTTAAATATTAATTCATCAACAGGAGATATTTTTACATCTAAATTACTATAATCTAACCATTTCATTTCTTGTATTTCTGAGCTTGCTTTCAAGTTTCCTTCAAATTCTGCCATATAACAAGTCATTTTTACTAGTATTCCTTCTGCTTTTCCATGTGCTTGTGCTTCAAAAGTACCATAATATTTTATTGTATCCCTTTTAATATCAATATCTAATTCTTCTTTACATTCTCTAATTAAAGTTTCTTCATCTGTTTCATTTCCTTCTCTTTTTCCGCCTGGTATATAATAGGTATCTTTTCCTTTAGATAATGTGCTTAAAATTTTACCATCCTTCAAATAAATAAATGCAATTTTATCAATTTCTTTCATTTAACACTACTCCTTAATTTTAAATATGTTTCTATAAATTTTTTAGATGGTGAATACAATCTTTCAGGCAAATTATTTAAATCAAACCATTTCCACTCATCCTCTTTAGTAGGCTCCATTATTTTTAATTCTCCACTATGCTTTTTTGCAATTACATGCATTGTTATATAATGTCTATCTGGTTGTATATCATCTGCTGCACCAAATAGCTCTAATTCATCTATATCTAAATTAGTTTCTTCTTTTACTTCTCGCTTTGCTCCTTCAAAAAAAGTCTCACTATATTCTTGTTTTCCACCTGGTAAAGTCCAGCAATCTACTTCGAATATTCCACCAGTATCTTTTTTATTTTTAGCTCTATGCCCTAATAATATTTTATTACCATCTAATATCATTACACCTATTCCAATTTTTATATATTTATCCATTTAACAAAATCCTTTCTTCATAATTAAATAATTATATGTTTTTAATACTTTACAACTAATTTGTAACCTTTATTAATCCATCAAAATATTCTAAAACATTATCAATAACATCTTTAATAGGTATCTCTAACCAATTGTTATTTGCTGTATTAATTCTTGACTGAAATCTCCTATTATTTAATATATTTGTTAATCTTCTATTTACATCTTCTAATGTATTTTCACGCATATTTTCATCTTGAAAGATTAAAATATCTATGTATTTTATTAGCTTATCCTTATCTAAATTTTCATTATTAATTAAATAGTAAAAATCAAAGATGTCTTTAAATCTAGTAGAGGTAATACCAAATTTTAATAATGATTTTAATTTTTCAACAATTATTTGTTCTTTAGAATTTATAAGTAAACTAACACTTTCATCTATTATGTTAAAATCAAAATAATATTCGTCTTGTTCCATATCAAAATATTTATGTACTCCAATATCTAGTTTTGAACTTATTGAATACTTGTTACTATCAGTTAGTTGTATATAAACTCTTTTTCCATCGTAGTCTTGATGATGTAATGGTTCAATTTTTTCAGTAACTTTTATTTTTACGCCATCATCTGTATTATTTAATTCCTTTATAAAATTAAGAATTGATTTATCTTCCAAAGAATATTTTATAAAATCAATATCCATATCTCGAGTTGCACGACGCATATCTTTAGAAATGTTATGCATTACAACTCCGCCTTTTACAGTTATATTCTTATTATATTTGCTATTTCCAATTTTAAGTAAAACAATATCTTGAGCAACTTTTGGAATTGCATCATCTTCAGAATAACCTGCTGATATGTATTTATTTACTAATTCATATATATCCATTAAAACACCTCGTCTTGTATTATTTCAAAAATTTTATCTCCATTTACAAAATATTGTAGATATTCTTCTATCTTTTGTGTATCTAATGAATTTGCTAGTTTTCTGTAATTAGATATTATTTCTTTATATAAATCATAGCCAATTTGATTTTTATTTCTAGCCAAATCAATTAGCATTCTTTCTCTATCATAAATATTTATTTTTATTCCTTCATAATCAATTTCAGTTTTTCCTAAATTATATAATTCTTCTTTCATACGGACTTGCTTTATCTTATTAGAAGATATCATTCTGTTATTTCTATCTGTAGCTAAATATATTTTATTTGGAATTACATCTGTCATATTATGATAGTAATAAGCAGAATAAGAAGTAAATACTCCATAAGGATATTTCTTCATAATAATGGCTAAATAATGTACACTTGGCACATCAGAGTATATTCCTTTTTCAATTTTATATATTTCTTTATTTTCTAAGGCTTTTCTAATTTGATAAGTACTTTTATACTTATTTTTTATTTCACTATGATTATATAACATACTTTTTACCTCCAAAAATATTTTAACCTAATTTGCTCCATAAGTCAATAGGTATGGAGTGAATTAGGTTAACTTTTGTTTTTAAACTATGACACTGAATAAACAGCATAAATTCAGTGCCATAGTTAACTTTTTGATATTCTATTTTTTCCTTAATCTTTTTATCGTGCTATCAGACAATTCTTGACTTGGCATTTTTACTGCAATTCCATTATCAGTATGTATTACATGACGAGATATAGTTTTTCCTCTGCTTTTATACACATTAGCTTTATTCTTACATTGTGGCGTATCATATTCAGCTTTTGGGTTATTTGCAATAAATGCATTATTGCAAAAATTACAAATTTTTAATAGTCTTACATCTTGCGCTAATTGAATTGAAAAAGCTAAATCTATTACTTGTTTTAAATTAAACACATTCAATTCTATTTCTGCATTTGATAAACCATCTATATTGGTTGCTAAATGATGTATGTTAGAAAGATCAGGAAACTTAACTGTGTATTTATTATCAATTAACTCATACAAAGCCTTATATAAATCTCTTGCATAGTAAATTATTAAATCAACAGATTCTCCATAATTAATTGAATAAATAAGTTTTTCATTCATATTTGTTATTATATTTTTTTCAGAATCACAAGAATGTATTTGCTTTCTGCATTCATCTATAATTTTCTTCATTTCCCTTTTATTTATTCTTGGCATAAATGTTTCTAAATATTCTTCAACTTTCATAGTTGATATATATTCTTTAGCTTCAGAAAAGTTATAATCTCTAAAAATAACTTCATTTTCTAATATGTAATACTTATTTATAGGAAAATCAGCCATAAATCCTAATAAACCATAACTCTTTGCAAAATTTAATATTTCTAAATCATTAATATCTTCAAAAAAGTAGGCTTTTTTTCCAATATTTAATAAAGCTAATAATTTTTTATCAATATTTTCTGTTAAGCTAATAGCGTTTTTGGTAGCTTTCTTTTCTGGTAGAATATATTTTCTATCTCTTATTTTTTCAATTTTGTAATTGCTATAAACATAGCTAATTTGTCCATTTTCAAAATTAAAATTAACATTCATTTTACAATCTCCCAAATTTTTTAAAAAATTTCTTGTAAGCTATTGACAAATATAATCGATTACTGTATTATATTAATGTATAGTAATTGATTGTAAGTGGTAACAGCTTACTTTTTTAACACTTATTAAGTAAGTGATTATCTATAATAATAGTATACAACGATTACAAAAAAGTGTCAAGAAAATTTAAGAAAATTCTTGAACAGCACATTGAAAATTGAATACCCGATAGCTAAATACAAAATAATGATACACTTGCATAGCCACAGCTCGAGCGTGATAAAACCGTCGCAAGCAATGGGTGCAACTCGGTAAGTCGCGGAGTGGTGAAATTCCAGTGGAGTATGAAAATACCGTTTGCTATTAGCCCAGAATAGAGGGACAGGAAAAATATCATTCAAAAAATTAACGAAAGGAGGATTAAGTTATATGGGAGAAACTATTCAACTTCTTACAACAGCAGATGTAAGGAAACTTTTAAAAATAGGAAATAAAACTTGTTTAGAATTATTTCATAGAAAAGATTTTCCTTGCCAAAAATTTGGAAGAGCTTATAAAATTACAGAAGAAAATTTAAGAGAATATCTAAAGACAAGACATGTTAATAACGAAGATGATGAAAGATAAAAAAAGAAGATTTAAATATGCGACATTTAAACCTTCAAATACAAGATTATGTATTTTTTAAAAACTGAAAGGAAACTATTGCTATAGCTTTCCTTAACTGATATAATTATACCATAAAATCAAATTATAGCAATAGTTTTCCTTAAATTTATTACGAAAAGGAGAGAACAATATTATGAAATTTAAGGGAATAACTGTTGGCACATATATCTCAAAAAGACCAAAAGGAAAATTTGATGAATCAATATGTGCGGGTTGCGAAAAAAATAAAAATAAGAACATTAACAAAGAAAAACAATATGAATTATGCAAAGGATGCGATAAGTTTTACGTTTCAAAAACTTGTAAAGCTGTTTTAACGATAGGTAGAGATCAGACAACAGGCAAGACTCAAAGAAAATCATTTGTTGCTGATACTGAAGAAGAAGCTTTAAACAATGCTTTGGAATATAAAATCAACTTAGATAGAAACGGTGGACCAAGAATTATAACAAAAACAAATAAAACTTTAATAGATTTAGTAAAACCAATGATAGAAGAACAATTTAAATTAAATCGAATTAAAGAATCAACTTATAAAAGAAAATTAGACACATTAAAACAAATTGAAAACGCATCATTTGCAAGAAAGCCAATTGCAAAAGTAACTAGAGATGAAGTAGTTAATTATCTTGCTAAACTTAAGACGTATTCAAAAACAACGATAAAGCAAAATTATGAATTACTATGTATGGGATTTGGAGAAGCTTATCATCAACAACTAATAAAAGATAACTTTTTAGATGGTTATAAAAGAATTGAAAAGCCTAAAAGTGAATACAACGGACATCACAGAATAGCACTTACAATAGATGAACAAAGAAAGCTAATAGAGTTTTTAAATGAAGTTGATTATTCAAATTTCAAACACAAATATCTATTTTTGTTATTGCTTAGTACAGGAATGAGAATAGGCGAAGCTTTAGTGTTAGATTATACTAAAGATATTGACCTCGAAAAAGGAATTGTAATTATTAGAAGAACACAAACTAAAGATACAAAAGGAAAATCAAGAATAGGAGAATCAACAAAAACCTTTTCTGGTCAAAGAACTATTGATTTAAATGATATTAGTAGAAAAGCACTTGTAGATGCTATGCACCATATCATTCCAAATAAGTTTCATTTACTATTCTATAATCCTACAAATAAACAATATGGATTATATGAAGAAGCTAGCATAAATTCTGCATTAAAACGAGCAGGATTGAAATTAGGAATTGGACTTTACGAAGAAGTTAATTCAAAAGGAAAAAAAGTAACAAGAACAGATATACACACTCATATGCTTCGAGGAACTTTTGCAACAAGATGTGCAGAGGCAAAAATTGCTCCAGTAGTATTAAAAGAAATATTAGGTCATTCAGATATATCTATTACAATGAAATACTATGTTGATATAGATACTGATTTTATTAAATCTGAAAACAAAAGTGTTGTTAATTATTTAATAAATAAGAATATATTTGGAGCAATAATGAATAAAGCTAATGTCGCTAGTTAAAATTATTAAAAACTTATGAAAAAATACTGGAACTGTGCGGAATTTTAAAGTATTTATAACTCTAAATGTTCCGCAAAAGTGTTCCGTAAAATAAAGTACAATCACTGCAAAGGCTGAAATATCAAAGAAAATAGTACAAAGTGTCGAGTACTCGCCTCGACCATATTTTAGAGAGTTTAAAACTCTCTTATTTTTTTTGCAATTTTTCTTAAAATTTTTCTTTTTTTATTTTGAAGAACAGCAAAAATTCACTAGATTCACTTCATTGTTAACTAATTATTTGAGTGAATTGTATTAGTAATCATTTATGTTTTGTATATTGTATATTCTTTTAATTCTGTAAATATTTGTATTGCTTCATTTTTTCCATATTATGTATTGACATATATTGTAAAATGTTATGTTGTGTATACGTCAATTTACAAAAAGTGGCAAAATTGCTAAAATAGTATACGTTAATTTTATCATAATTCTATTTTAGCAACAGTAATGTGAGGATTGCAAATTATGTGGAGGATTTATAATGAAGAAAAAAATATCAAGAATTTTTGCAATCCTATTAATCTGTATGTTTACTTGTGGATTTTTTTCGAATACTGCCCTAGCAGCAAGTATTCCATATAAAAACATTCATACAACAAGTGGAACTACTTCAGCAACTATTAATACTAAAACTTTTAGTGGCTATTCAAATAAGTCAATAAAAGAATTTTCTGTTCAAACGCAAAATTATAGTTCATCAAGTATTATTACTGTATATGTATATTATCAGGATAAACTATTAAATACTTGTATTTTATATGGAAATACTAGTAGGAACAATATTCCTTGTTTATATGATACGTCCTATCCTGCAGGTACTTATACAATTAGAATTTTTGTTACTGGCGATGATTTAGATGGTTGGACTGGTATTTGGTTATTTTAAGTGTTCATATATTAATCAATTTTTATTTAAATAACTTTTTGGCAAAATATCCTCACATTACGAAACACTCTCTATCTAGGATAGAGAGCGTTTTTATTTTGACAATTATATTTTTATAATTTCCCTTATTCTTCAATTTCATATTGTGAACTATCTGGTTCTTCCATATCTTTATCTGTATTTTCATTAAATTTATATTCATAATTAGTTACACATTCTTTTTCATCTCTTAAAGTAGTTTTCTTTATAAGTAATCCAGTGTCTTTTTCAACATATGATTTTCCCTCGTAAGTGCCATAACAGTTTGAAAATGCTGATGTATCAAAAGAACTTAAAACATAACAGTCCGTTCCATTTACCTTATCAGTATCAATTTTAGTAAACATTGCTATTACGACCTTATCCCAAAATGTACCATAATAAAAAATTGGATTTTCTATTATTTCTTTTTGATGAATTCCATCATTTACGACTCTTAATTTTTTATATTCAGGAGTATCAATATAGTATTTAAATTCATTAGGTGTTTCTATTGTAGTTATAAATACATCTTTTTCATTCATTTTTGAAAAATTTTTTATTGTATCTTCTTTTTTATACATTTCTATATACTCATAGCCATTAGTTAAGTCACCAGATATTTTTACATATGCATTAGAGCTATTTATATATGTCAAAACGTTTTTACTTAAATTATTTAATATAATCATCTTCCTGCCTGTTGATAATACAATATAAATAAGTATTATAAGTAAAATAATTAATATAATTTTTCCTATATTAAATTTCTTATTTGCTTTAGTTGTTTTTTTCTCCTTTTCCATTATATTTTCTTCTGTCGAATCTTGAGGAATGATCTCACTTTTCTTTTCATCTTTCATAATTTTTTCCTCCCTTTTTTGCAAAGCACAACTATTTTAATCTAGTTTTATTGCAATATTTTCACTAATTTTAGTTATCATCAATTGCTAAATTTATTTTATATATTTTTATATTTTTTTCAATATTTTTACAATTTTTTTTGCAATATTTGTATATTTTTTTTTTCTAATTTATAGAAATTAAAAAAATGTGAAACAAAATTATAATTACATATTGAAAATGTTTCGCATTTATCAGAGAGTTATATATTTGAAAAGGACCCGACTAAATTAGTCGAGTCCCTTTTTGATTATTTAATTACTTTTTTGGGCGATATATGCAGAAACGTCATTTAAACATTTTTGCCATTTCTTTTCTTATGCGCTTTGCAACTCTCTTTCCTTTTTTAATGTGTGTTCTAATATCTGATTTGACGATACTTCTTTTTTCAGTGTTCTTTAATTTCTTCTGGTAAGAGCGACCGTGGCTTCTAGCTTCCTTTCTTTTTCTTGCTTCGGTAACTTTGGCCCATATCTGATCCAACTCTTCTCTCATGAGAATCTGATTAGATACTAATGCTTTTGCGATTGCATCAAGGTAATCTCTGTTTTCTGTCAAATATTTTTTTGACAGTTTGTATGCTTCTTCGATAACCTTGTCTACTTCATCACTAATTTCATCTGCATCTTCTCCGCTTCCTACTCCCATATCGAAATCAAAATAGTATCTGTTTTTACTTACTTTTCCGCCGAGGCCATATTCCATAATCATGGTTTTAGCTGTTTCGGTGGTATTACACAGGTCTTCCGATGCTCCACTATTAATATCATTGAATACAACTTCCTCAGCGGCTCTGCCTCCCAAATCAAGTGCCATACTGTTTAAGTAGAAACTTCTGTTGGTGACTGGTGTAACTTCATCATTATATTCAAAGACGTTTATACCATTGTAATCGTCTGTTGGATATATTGATACCGCAAGGATTTCATATACTCCGCTGTTGACAATTCTTCCAATAACGTAGTGTCCGGCCTCATGATAAGCTGTTGAAAGCTTAACTGTTTCAGCCATGTTGTCCCATCTTTTAAATGAGATTCTGAAAACATTGACTATATCATCTTTGATTACATAGTTTCTGTCTTCAAGTTCTGCATTGGCCATTGCTCTGTCAACTACGTCAATGCTCTTGTCTGGATTCGATTTGTTGTATTCAAAACATGCTGCGTACCAAATGCACTGCTGAATTGCTTCATCAGAAATTGATACACCTTTTTTCTTTTCCATCTTTCTGACTCTTGGAATAATCATATCGAAGATTTCCTTGTGTTTAGGTTCTTCGACTTCTACTCCCTCAAATCTTCTGGAAAGTGTTGCATCAGTTAAAAAACTACTGTAGTAGTCAGTAGATGTTGTGATTCCAATGATTCTCACATCACTTCTAGCCAGGATAGGTTTTAAGGTTGTTGACAAGTCCAGTTTTTTCGGATCGAAAAATCCTCCTTTTCCGAGTATTGTCTGAATTTCATCAATAAGCAGAATAATATCATCTTTCTGCTTGCTGAGAAAGTCCAAAAGTGAGTTCATCTTTTCGTTTGCTTGTCTTGAGTCTTCGCAATTGAGTATAAAATGTCTCACACTCATCTCAAATACTTTGAATTTAGCAAATCGTGCTGGGCACAATCCATTTGCTATTTCATAAGTAAATTTTTCTCCAACAGCGGTTTTTCCCACTCCGGCTTTGCCGTAGATGATAACGTTCCGTTTGCTGGATTTTAACATGATTCGATAAATCTCTTTGATTTCTTTTTTCCTTCCTACAATATCTGATTCTATGTTCTTGTAGTCAGGGTTTTTGTACTTAACAAAACGGCTAAGTTCAAAAGGTACAATTTCGTAACCAAAGATTTTTTCTCTCTCGAAGAACGTTTTTGCCTCCATATAGTTGGCATTTATTTTCTTCAAGAAGCGTCGCATTGTCTGAGATTCAGATTCAAAAAGTGCTACCATGAAATAATCTGGAATGACGTATTTTTTATCATTTTCTGCAATAAGTTTATCGACAGAACAAATGACTTTTTTCAGTTCTTCGTCACTTTCGATTTCTATGGTTCCTCCTTCTTCATCAATCTCAAATGTGATTTTTGAACTAGTTACATTTTCTGATTTACCATCGAGCTGAGAAATTGCAGAATCTATTACATCTGTTTTGATTTTTAACTGTTTTTCAAAATAAATATAAAATAAATTTGCAAAATCATTTTCTTCGTCTCTGATGTTGAATAATGCGTCAATCAATGTTGCAACATTGCAGCTAGTTCGTGACTGTTCCTTGTTTATCCGGACCATTTCATTTACTAGCTTTTGAGATGTAGTCTGTAACATCATAAAATCGCCTCCTTAAATTTTAATACAAATATTTTATATCAAAATCGCTAAAAAGTCAATGAATTAGAGGGTTTGCACATTTTTACTCTTTATTTATGGTGTATTGAAAATTTTGGGTTATATGTTATGATATAGGTTAATATTTTAAAGTGAGGATTTAAAAATGGAAAATAAATATAATGATATTAAAAAGGCTGGACTTGCTGGAATATTTGGAAATATATTTTTGCTTATCATAAAAGGATTTATTGGGCTTTTAACTCATAGTCAATCAATGATTGCTGATAGTGTAAACAGTGCTTCTGATATAGTTGCCTCTTTAATGACTTTCATTGGGAACAAGATTTCAAGTGAACCTAAAGATAGTGATCATAATTTTGGACATGGTAAAGCTGAATATATTTTTTCACTTTTTATTAGTATTTCTATGATTGTAGTTTCAGCAAAACTTTTAATTAATTCTATTCGGAGCTCTTATACAACATTCGTATTTTGAATTTTCTTATTTTTTAATTATTGTGTGTATAATAACTATAGTAACTAAATTTTGTTTATTTCTTTATACGAAGTCAATGTTTAAAAAATATGATAACATTCTTTTGAAATCAAATTACAAGGATCACAGAAATGACTGTATTGTCACAACTTTTACTCTTATTTCAATTTTATTTGGCTTGATTGGTATATACTGGGTCGATGGTGTTGTTGGATTTGGTATTTCTATTTGGATTTTTATTTCTGGTTTGGAAATATTTATTGAAAGTTATAATGTCTTAATGGATATTTCTCTCGATGAAAAAACAACTGATGAAATTATGGAATTAGTAAAAAGTCATGATGCTATTAAAAATTGTTATAATATTTATTCTGCTCCAGTTGGATATAAATATTTAGTAGTTTTTACTATTGCAGTGGATGGTAATATGAGTACTTATGATAGTCATGAACTTGCTAATCATTTAGAAAAAGACGTTGAAGCTCTTGATAGAGTAGATAAGGCTGTTGTTCATGTTCATCCTTATATAATGAATAAAAATGCATAATTAATAAAAATGCGAAGAAATTTTAGTCTTCGCATTTTTATTCTGTAATTTTTATATAATCATCTATGTTTATTCATATATGTCTATTAACCATTTTCCGTTTTCTTTTATAAATCCAATGTTATGTCCTACATCTTCTGCGTCAGAATGTTCATTTCCTTCAAATTTTCCATTTGCCATAATGTAGTTGTCTGTATATTCTATGATTGATAGCTTTCTGATTCCTGAATCTACTGCACTAAATATTGAAGTTACATCTGTTGTTTCAAAAAATGTTGCTGTATTTTCATCTGTTTTGATATCATAATACTCGCCATTGTTTTCTATTAATTTTTCTTTGATTATTTTTATAGCTCTTTCAGAAAATACATTTTCAAGTTCTTTTATGTTGATTTTATATCCTAATTTGCTTTCACCTGTAACATTATATTCGCCTGGAATTACTACATCTTCTGAATGAAACATATTATATGCTTTTGTATATGTTTCAGTAGCTTTTTCTAATGCTTCATCTTTTGTTATTGTTTTTTCTTCAGTTTCTGTTTTTTCTTCTGACGATGTCTCATTAGTTGTACTTTCTTTTGATGTTTCATTTTTTAATGCTGCAATCTCATTATTTAGTCCTTCATTTTTTTCTTCTTCAGTTATTTTTTCGTCATTCAATTTGTATAGGAAAACTCCCATAATGCATATTAAAATTACTGCTATTATTATGATTATTGCTGAAAGACTAATTTTAATTTCTTTTTTTTCGTTCATTTTTTCCTCCTTTTTATTTTTTATTATATCTATATGCTTCTTTTTTTCAATATTTTTAGTAAAAAAAAGCTACCATTACAATTGAAGTGGTAAAATGAAAGTAGACACAAAAAGTCTGCTTTCATTTTTTGTGTTA
>ERZ825137.1930-NODE-1930-length-25302-cov-3.958569_pt1 | contig 25302 bp, 24 predicted proteins | sample MGYA00519873_ERZ825137 | MGnify/ENA primary metagenome ERZ825137 (study PRJEB31778, sample SAMEA3449190) | human gut metagenome | biome: human gut; feature: human-associated habitat; material: faeces | place: United Kingdom | collected 2010/2012 ...
ATTGTGGAAGATAATGAATTAAACAGAGAGATTACATCGGAACTTTTGAAAGACGAAGGTTTTCTAATTGAAGAAGCAGCAAATGGGGTGGAGGCAATCGATAAGGTGATTCATTCCAGAAGCGGGTATTTCGATTTGATATTGATGGATATTCAGATGCCGGTAATGGACGGATACAAAGCGACCAGAGAAATCCGGCGAATGAAAGAATCGGCACTTGCCGGAATTCCCATAGTGGCGATGACTGCCAATACTTTTGAAGAAGATAAGAAAAAATGCTTAGCAGCAGGAATGAATGGACATATTGAGAAACCGATTAACCGGCAGATTATTCGCAATACGCTGGCAAATATATTGAATGAAGTCTGATATTTTTACATGATTTACAGTCAGAAGATTCCAGATATACTTGCCGGAAAACAGTATTGATTCTTCAGGGGCATTTTATTAGAATAAGGTATAGAAACTTGAAGAATTAAGAAAGGGCATATAGATTATGGAAACCAGAGAGATTTTAAAACATGTAGACCATACCTTATTAAAAGCATTTGCCACATGGGAAGACATTCAAAAGCTATGTGAGGAAGCCATCCAGTATGAAACCGCTTCCGTATGTGTTCCGCCATCTTATGTGGGACAGATTCATGAAAAATATGGAGATAAACTCAATATTTGTACGGTAATCGGATTCCCGCTGGGATATAGTACGACTAGCGCAAAGGTAGAAGAAACCAGGCAGGCGATTGTGGATGGAGCCAATGAAATTGATATGGTTATCAATGTTGCAGAAGTAAAAAACGGGAATTATGATTTTGTGACAGACGAAATCCGTTCTATTAAAAAGGCAGCAGGAAATCATATTCTTAAAGTAATTATTGAGACCTGTTATCTGACCGAAGAAGAAAAAATTGCCATGTGCAAAGTTGTTACAGAGGCTGGGGCAGATTATATCAAAACTTCCACCGGATTTGGAACCGGTGGTGCAACCATGGAAGATATTCTCCTGTTTAAGAAATATATCGGTGAAAATGTAAAGATGAAAGCAGCCGGTGGTGTACGGAGCGTGGCAGACATGGAAGCGTTCCTGAAAGCGGGATGTGACCGTATCGGAACCAGTTCCGCAATTAAATTACTTATATGATTGCAGGAGATAACCGCATTGGAAATATTATCCCGGAGTCCTGCGAATTTGGCGGAACCATGCGTGCCGTAAAGCGTGAAGTGCTTGAGAAAATGGGAGAAGAAATCGAGAAACAGGTCAAAGCTGTATGTGAAGTGTATGACACCACTTATGAAGCAGAAATTATGATTCACGGGGACAGTGTTCACAATGCACCGGAGCTTTTAGAGGGAGTACAGGCAGCAGCAACCCAGATTCTTGGAGAAAATCAGGTCTACATTATCGAGGAAGATAATCTGGGCGGAGAGAACTTCTCAGAATACAGCAGCCTTGTTCCTGCTGTGTATATGTTTGTTGGAATTAAGCCAAAAGAGAAAGCTGAAGTGCCGGGCTTACATAGTCCGTTATATCAGTTTGATGATACGGTACTTGCCGGAGCAGCAGGAACTTTTGCCATGATTGCATGCCAGGGATGTAGGGGGCAGATTGAGAAATAGATAAAAAACTGAAAAAATAAGTAAAAAAGACTAAGTGTCAGTTTCTTGCAAGGGACTGACACTTTTTATTCAATTTGACTAAAAATTAATGAATATTAATATATTGATTGTGCAAATAGATGAAGAAATATATGAAAATAATCTATTTTACATATATACATGTTTTGTGGTATTCTTCCAAATGAATCAAATACAAGCGATTCGCAAAGAAAAGATTAATAAACTACTGTTAATGGGAGAGGAAAAAGGAATGAAAAACGAATCTGTTGCAAATTTTGGTAGCTTAAGCAGACAGCAACTTCGTCAGCTTGAAGCAAAAGAAAAAACAAAATTTCAGATTATACTGGACTGGATTATTATGATACTACCTGTAGTCTGTGGAATAATTGCTATTTTGGAGTATAAGTTGGTTCCAGATGAATTTTCGAACTCTGAGCCAAACACTTATCTGAAAGCATTAATTTTCTTCATCGGACTGTATGTAGTATATTTTTTGGTTGCGCTGGTAAAAAGAATAAGAGGTAATCTGACGAGTATAGAAAAACTAAGATATCGTGCACCGTTAAATGCTGCATTATTTCTTTTGCTTGCGGCATATGACTACATGACTCTGAAAACCGGTATTCTTACACAGCCATTTGTGCCTTGCATGAATGCAATTCTGAATATTGCATGGTCAGATAAGTCATATTTGATTGAATGTACCTTACATACATTGCGATTGATGTTTTTGGGGTATTTTGCCGGAGTGGCAGTTGGTCTGGTAACTGGTATTACCTGTGGTTATTCAGAAAAAATAAAATATTGGGTAAATCCGATTATTAAATTTTTAGGACCAATTCCGACGCCAACATGGATTCCGATTATTATGGTTGTTGCCACTTCTTTATTTAAAGGTGCTATCTTTGTTATTGCACTTGGTTCATGGTTTGCAGTAACTGTTGCTTCTATGACTGGTATTTCGAATGTAGACAAAAGCTATTTTGAAGCTGCGAAAACCTTGGGGGCAAAGGAACGGCAACTTGTATTCCGAGTTGCGATTCCTTATGCAATGCCATCTATTCTGCAGGGATGTACACAGGCTATGAGTTCTGCATGTGTATCCATTACAGTTGCTGAAATGATGGGTGTAAAGGCAGGACTTGGATGGTATATGAACTGGGCTAAATCATGGGCGGCATATGACAAGATGTTTGCAGCATTATTTGTAATCTGTATTATTTTTACGATTGTTACAAGAGGCTTGGATTTAATAAAACGACGCTTGTTAAGATGGCAGAATGGAGTTGTGAAATAAATGGGGGATAAGAGCGTAACATTAAAATTAAATACTGTATCTAAGAGTTTTGCAAAAATAGAAACTGATGAGGTAACACATGCGTTAAATGAAATTGATTTGTCGCTTAACAGCGGTGAATTTATCAGTCTTGTAGGACCTTCCGGCTGTGGGAAATCTACGATTCTGCGTCTGGTAGCAGGACTGATTAAGCCGACCACAGGTACCGTTACTGTAGACGATAAAGAGGTTACAGAACCGTCCCCGGAAAGAGGTATGGTTTTCCAGAAACCGACATTGTTCCCGTGGCTGACAGTGGAAAAGAATATCGGATTTAGTTTAAAAATGCAAGGTAAGCTGAAAGGCAATGAAGATAAAGTAAAACGGATGATTGATGTAATTGGTCTGAATAATTTCAAGGATGATTATCCGGAACAGTTGTCAGGTGGTATGGCACAAAGGGTGGCACTGGTTCGTTCTCTGATTAACGAGCCGGATATCTTGTTATTGGATGAACCACTAGGGGCTTTGGATGCGTTTACCCGAATGAATATGCAGGACGAGATTTTAAAAATCTGGTCTGAAAAGCAACAGCTCGCCATCATGGTTACGCATGATGTAGATGAGGCAATCTATATGGGAACCAGAGTAATTGTTATGGATGCAAATCCTGGAAGAATTGTAGATGACATCAGGATTGAACAGCCTTATCCAAGAAAACGTTCATCAGAGGAATTTGTTGAGTATCGTAACAGGATTCTGAACCGTTTGCATTTTGGTGGTAATTCATAGCCACAAACTGAATCAGTTCCAAATATTATTGGTGTGGGTATGGCACCGGTAGTTGGAAAATATATTAAAAAAGGAGAAAAAGTATGAAGTTGAGAAACGCAAAACGCGTAATGGCTGCTGCTATGATTTCTGTAATGGCTTTGTCACTTGCAGCATGCGGCAGTAAGGGAGGCGACTCTTCAAAAGAAGAGACAAAGAAAGAGGAAACAAGTAAGAGCGATGTAGAACGTCCGGAAGCGGTTTCGGAAGAAGACTGGGAAGCAATGCAGAAGGAACCAGTATTTGGAACAGAAATTCATTACTTGTATAATGGAGGAACTTGTGTATCTGCAGTATATACGGCAGAAGAATTAGGATACTACAAGGAATATGGTATCAATGCTACATTCATGGAAGGTGAATCTGTTACAAATACAGTAGGTACCGGGCAGTGTCAGTGGGGAACAGACCATATTGCAACAAACCTTGTACCTATCACAAATGGTGTAAACTTTACATTCGTAGCGGGAGCACATATTGGATGTAAATCAATCTTTGTTCCAAAGGATAGCCCAATTCAGACAGCAGCAGACTTAAAGGGTAAGAAGATTGCAATCCATGATGGAATCGGTAACTCAGATTATAATATCAGCAGCCGTCTGCTTGACAAAGCTGGAGTTGACCCTACTTCAGAAGTAGAGTTTATGGATATTGCTGATAGTGCTGCAACAGTTGCCGCTTTGAAAAATGGAGAAGTAGATGCATCTATTTTTTCTGACTATTTTGTAATTGCAAACTATAAAGATGAATTAAGAATGATTACTTCAATTACATATGATGAAGAGTTCAAGGCAGAACCTTGTTGTGTAACAGCAATGAATAATGATTTTATCAAAAATAATCCTATTCATGCAAAATATGCTACTATGGCAATCAAACGTGCTGGACAGTATAACCGTTTGCATTGTGAAGAAGCTCTTCAGATGATGTATGACAACAACAAGGTTACAGGTGAGATGGAAAACCAGCATGCATTCTGGGATTCTCTTCACTTTGGATTATCAGATGAATTTACAGAATCTGCACTCCGTGAAATCGTTTCCGATTATCTTCGTCTTGGTCTTATTGAGAAAAAAGACCTTAGTGTAGATGAAATTATGGACAAAGCATGGACAAATGTTTGCCCGGATGAAGAAATGCCTAGTGATTACACAGTAGGTGACCCTGTTGCACCAAAGAACGCAACTGTCAAAATTGAGCAGGTTGCAAATCCGGCAAAAATTGAAGGATTTGGCAAATAGGAAGCAACGGGCTGATTTATTTCATAAGAATTTATAACTTATAAATTAGAAAAGGGACACCTAGTGTCCCTTTTCTGGTATAACCGATTCTATATCATGCGTATCTAAGGGACAATACAGGAAAAGGAATTAGAAGAGAAATGCAGATGGAATTTTTTAAACTGGCAGTCATATTTGTTGTGATTATGGCTATGGTCTTAATGAAGAGACAACTGAGGGATGCGATGATTGCCGCAATATTGTTGACGGTCATTTTATTTCAGGTTCCGATTGGAAAAGCAGCAAAAATGATAGTTACTTCGATTTATGAGAAGGATACCCTTCTTGTAATTGGAAGCTTTATATTAGTCACATTTTTGCAGCGGATTATGGAAGAACGTAAGCTTTTGGAACGGGCGGAGCTTGCACTGCAGCGGATCAGTGGGGACAGACGCTTGGTGTGCGTGATAGCACCTGTCATTATCGGGTTTCTGCCATCGGCAGGAGCGGTAAATATCTGTGGGGCAATTGTAGATAAGGCTACAGGTAATGACTTAGATATAGAAGAAAAGACTTTTGTTACAAGTTATTACCGTCATATTTCCGAGAGTTTTTCTCCTACTTATAATGCTATTTTACTTGCACTCTCGATTACAGCAGTATCAACCGGAAAATTTGTGCTGTATATGGTGCCAATGGTAATTGTGCTTCTTGTGCTTGGTTATCTGGGTTATTTGCGCAAATTATCGAAAGGATATGGGAATACGGGAGAAGTTTTTGATAAAAAAGAAGAGTTCAAACAGCTTTTGTATTGCTTTTGGCCGCTTGTACTATGTATTGTATTGGTAATAGCACTCAATCTTTCTGTAATCAAAGTGCTGCCATTTATCATTTTACTTTCGATTATCGTTTATAAGCTGAGTGCCAGAGAAGTACTCGTATTTGCAAAAACTTCTGTGGAGTGGAGAATTATATTTAATACCATTATTTTGATGATGTTCAAAAATATCCTAACTTATACCGGGGTAGTCGGACGGCTTCCGGATTTGTTTGAAGGTTCTTCCATTCCGCAGTTTGCAGCTTTTGGAATTATCATGTTCATGGGAACAATCATCAGTGGGGCAAATTCTATGATTGTGCTGCTCATTCCACTCGCATTTGCAAGCATTCCAAATGCGGGAGCAGCTCTTTTGATGTACTTAATGTCACTGTCGTATGCAGCTATGCAGATTTCACCGACACACATCTGTCTGGCGATTATCACGGAATATTTTCATGTGTCCTGGGGTCAGCTTATGAAGAAAACACTTCCGGTTATCTTGGTATTTGTAGTTATTCTGACCGGATATTATATGATGCTCAGTGGATTGGGATTTTAAAAGGAAATTGTTAAGAGATTATCTTTCATTGATGTTTGAACTGGAATTTTTTATAATATAAATATATCAGGGTCTCAAAGTCTTTCATCCACATGAGTTTACTTATAATTGGATGAAAGACCTTGAGACTCGCCCAAATATGAGCATAAAAGTGGGATGTTAATCCCGCGATATGCGAATGTTTGGAGGATTGTGGGAGCGCGGAGCACGGAACAATCCGTAGATATTATAACAGGTTGCACGTGAATAAAATTGCGGGAGGTAAACAGCTATGAATCAGGATAAGAAATATTTTGAGCGAATTGCAGAATATGGACAGTTGGTTGTGTTCTCAGGACCAACCGGTGTGGGAAAACGAACGATTTTAAAGGAATACATGAAGGAACATCCGAATGCATGCAAATGTGTATCTGTCACAACCAGAGACCCACGTCCGGGTGAGGTAGAAGGAGAGGAGCATTATTTCATTTCCCATCTGGAATTTGACCGTATGGTGCGTTCCCATCAGTTGATTGAATACGGATATTATAACCGCGTGGGATACGGAACTCCGCGCAAGGCAGTAGAGGAAGCACGAAGTAAGGGCAGAAATGTGCTCCTGATTGCGGATGTTGTAAGTGCAATGAAAGTAAGAGCAATGTGTCCGGATGCAACGCTGATTTTCCTGCTTCCGCCGACTTGGGAAGACTTGGTCGAGCATGTTAAAGCGGATACATCACTTACGGAAGAAGAACAGCAGGAGCGTTTGTTTGTTGCACAGGAAGAAATCATGTGTGCCGAACAATACGATTATATTCTGGTAAATGATGAGATGGAAAAGACAGTCCGCAGACTGGGACAGATTATCCACGGTAACCGTTATAGCAGAAACAGTATGAAAGCATTTATGGAAAGCTATCTAGAAAGTGAAATCCATTCTGATTTGGCAGATGTGATTCGTTCATTATAGGATGTAAAATAGAAAATTGAGTAGAATACAGGCGTCTCTTTCGAATAGGAAAGAGACGTTTTTGTGTCTGTGTTTCTTGCCTGTTTCTTGCATAGTACAACCATAAAACACAAAACGGGGCAAAATATGGGAATAATCTAAAGAAAAACGGGGCAAAAATTTCTGAAAAAGATTGAAAAAACGGGGCGAATAGTGTAATTTATAATTAGAGGTGAGTATTCATGTATAGAAAAGAATCCGTTACAATCAGAGAATGGCTTAATCATTCAAATAAAGCACTGCTGGTTACAGGAGCAAGGCAGACAGGGAAAACCTGGCTTATAAGAGATGAGATTGAAAAGAGCAAATATACGAAATTTGAAGTGAATTTTATAGACCAGCCGGATATGGTTAAATATTTAAATGCAGAAATGAGTGCAGAAGAATTTTTAGTCAAATTGAAAATGATTATGCCGGAAGAGTGTAAACTGCATGAAACGGTGGTCTTTTTTGATGAGATTCAGAAGTGCCCGGAAATAGTGACTAAAATAAAGTTTCTTGTAGATGAAGGTAGTTTCAAGTATGCAATGAGTGGCTCTCTGTTAGGCGTAGAACTCAAGGGAATCGCTTCAGCCCCGGTTGGATACTTATCAATTTTACGGATGTATCCTATGGATTTTGAAGAATTCATGGTGGCGAATAATGTTTCAGAAACTACATTAGATATGTTGAAAGAAAAATTTGATACATGCAGACCGGTGGATGAATTTATACACCAGAAACTTTTATCTATGTTTTTTGTGTATCTTATTGTCGGCGGAATGCCTGATGCTGTAAAAACGTATATTGATACAAAGGATATTCGCGAGGTTGATAAAGTCCAGAAGGATATTGTAACACTTTATAAAGAGGATTTTACTCAATACGAATTCGATGATAAAAAACTGAAGTTAAATGCTATATATGATATTATTCCGGCTGAGCTTAACAAGCAGAACAAAAAATTTATTTTTACTATGTTGGATAAGGAACTGAAGTTTGACAGGTATGAAAATAGCTTTCTGTGGTTAAAGGATGCAGGTGTAGCACTGCCTGTTTATAATGTTGATGCACCGGTTATTCCTCTTATGATAAGCAAAAGCACGAATGTGTTCAGACTTTTTTCGAGTGATATTGGATTACTTACAAGTGCATATCCGGCAGAAACAAAAATTGAATTAATTAATAAAAATGGAGAAATAAACAACGGAGCACATTTTGAAAATGCGGTTGCACAGCAATTGACAGCGAATGGGTTTGAACCATATTTTTGTAAAAAGAAGAAGCTGGGTGAAATGGATTTTGCCATAGAAATGGGTGGAAAAGTGATTCCAATCGAAGTGAAATCTGGAAAAGAGTATAAATCACATAAAGCTTTGGATAATTTTATGAATGTATGGGATTATCATCTTGAAAAAGCATATGTTTTTTCGGTTGGAAATATAGAAATGGAAGGCTCGGTGATATATCTTCCGATTTATATGTGTTATCTTTTGAAAGAACCAAAGATTGGGGAAATGATAGTAAAACTGGATACAGATGGTTTATAATAATTGAAGACAGTATATGGAGTCTAATTAAACACAGAATTTGCTGAGCTAGAGAAAAAATCAGGCGTCTCTTTCAAGTAGGAAAGAAATGCCTGATTTTTTTATATGTACTGCCATTTAGGAGGGAATGGTCTTTTTTATCTTGCTCTTACAATCATACGGAGAATCTGTCCGTCTTCTGCGTATTCAATATTGGCAAGAGCTACAATATAGTAATCACCATAAGAAGCAACAAATTCTATCTGATGGTCATTTAAAATCTTCGGACTTGAGAAAGAAAACTGGCGGAAAAAGAACTTGTTTCGGAAAAACATTGCAATTGCTTCCCGGCCATATACATGATACTCTTGGCGGAGCGCTCCGATTGGAGTATAGTCGTTATAATGTCCATGCTTGGTAAATAATCTTGAAATTGCTTCGTAGTCTTTGTTAAGTGCAGCATCTATGTATTTTTCAATGATACTCATAATAATTTCCTCCACCTTTAATATACTTTTTCCGTGTTGAGCAGAGCGTCTGTTCCGCCATCTACGAACATGATATTTCCGCAGACACCTCTTGCTTCATTGGAAACAAGGAATACGATTACAGATGCAACTTCTTCCGGGTCCATGAGTGCGTCCTGACCATAACGTGTCGGAATAGGAAGGGCATTGATCGCCATCTTAGTTGTAGGTGTCAGAATTGCTGTCATAGCGGTATTTACGTTACCGGGTGCAACTGCATTGATACGGACACCATTTGCGGCAAAGGATGCGGAATGACGGCGCACCCATCTGGCTAATGCATATTTGGTAGCAACATAGAGGGTATTTCCTACACTTAAGTCCGTCCGGTCCATCTGTCCCACAATATTTAAAATACGCTGTTCATCATCATTTGCATTATTTAACAGGTCAGCGATATCCATACGGATACGTCCTTGGGAAATCGTGTTAGAAGATGTAACGACCATAGCGCCACGTTTCTTCTGGACCAAATCATAAACACCTTTTGCTACTTCAATGGTAGAGAAGAAGTTTAAGGAGATGATGAGCTCCGGTTTACCGCAGGCTCCGGAAACACCGGCATTCAGGATCATGCCGTCCAGTCCGTCCGGACACATGCGATGCAATTCATCAATTGTCTTCTTACGTCCTTCTAATGTAGAGAGGTCAACTTCGATATCGCCACCCTTCATGTCGATGTTAATAACTTCATGGCCTCGTTCTTTTAAAAGTTTTACAGTCTGGGCTCCGATTCCGCTTGAACCGCCTGTGATAGCATATATTCCCATAGTAACCTCCTGATATTCTTATGAATTTCGTTTACAAATTGTATAAATCCCATTATAATTTCAAATGGGTATATTGAAATAACCAAAATAATAAAAAATAAGGTAACCAGATTATGATTCGATATGATTTTGAAAAGAGAAAAGGACAGCCGTTATATGAATACTTATATGACTGTCTTAAAAATGATATTTTAAGCGGACATTTGCCCGCAGGAATGAAGCTTCCTTCCAAACGTGAATTTGCCAGGGAAAATGATATCAGTGTGAAGACGGTCATCAATGCCTACGAACAGCTTGTTGTGGAAGGTTATTTGTATTCTAAGGAAAAGAGAGGATATTTTGTTGCAGATGTGGAAACCATGTCGGAGTACCGCTCGGAACCGGCAGAGTATCCACCTGTTTATGAGGAAGAAACCTGGTTTGCAGATTTTACGGTAAACAATACGGCTTATGAGGAGTTTCCGTTTACCCAATGGCGGAAGGTTATGCGGGAAGTGTTGTCGGAATACGATGTGGAGCTTGTCAGACGCGTACATGTTCAAGGCATCAGAGAATTAAGGGTAGCGATAGCAGAATATTTATATCGCACTCGTAAAATGCAGGTATCACCGGAGTGCATCATCATTGGAGCAGGGATTGAATATCTGTATAACCGTCTGATGAAAATCCTTCCGCAGGATGCGATTTACGCAGTGGAAAGTCCGGGCTCTAAGAAAATACCGGGGATTTATGATGAGTTTGGTGTGGCGTGGACGTATATTTCGATGAATGAAAATGGGATTGATGTGGACAGTCTGCGTGCAAAAGGGGCAGATGTGATTCACGTATCGCCGGAGCACAGCTATCCGCTCGGTACAGTCATGACTGTGGCGCGCAGGCAGGAACTTCTGGAATGGTGTGCACGCAAAATGGAGCGCTATATTATTGAGGATGATTATGACTGTGAGTTCCGCTATAATTCCCGCATGGTTCCTACCTTATATAGTATGGATACACAGCACAGGGTTATTTATATGAATACCTTCAGCAAAACCTTGGCGCCCTCTTTAAGAATCAGTTATATGATTCTGCCGGAAAAGCTGATGAGAAGATACATGGAAAGTGCAACCTTTTATTCTAATACAGCCTCTGCCTGTGAGCAGTATGCCCTTGCAAAATTCATAGACCGGAAATACTTTGAGCGGCATGTGAGCCGGCTGAAGAAACATTATTCTGCACAGCGGGATTTACTGATTCATATTATCCGGGAAGCAAAGTATCTTCCGGTAAAAGAAATCGGAGGAACGGACTGTGGCACTCATTTACTGATATGGCTGGATACCGGTCTGGCGGACATTGAATTAAAATGGCTGGCGAAACAGCAGAAAATACATATTGAGTTCTTATCCGAATTCTGCGCAGAAACAGAGGAACGATATCAACACATCATGATACTCAATTATTCGGAATTAAATGAGGAGATACTGCGGGAAGCAGTAAGAAGACTGGATGCAGTATTTCAGTTTATTTCCGCCTGAAGCAGATTACGGATATATAGATGTAATCAATAAATAAGGGCAAAGTATCATTTTTAACAATTGGACTTTTTAATATAAAGTAAGTAAAATAATATGGTAATAGGTAGCTGTGGGCGACAGCAGATAAGCAGAATGGGCGTGATAGAGTGATTAAGACAGATGCAAAGACTATACTTGCAGATTCTATAGAAGATATATTGACAAGAAAGGCTTTTGTAAATATCGGAGTGAAGGATATTGTAAAAAACTGTGATGTATCAAGAACTGCATTTTACAATCACTTTAAAGACAAGTATGATTTGGTCAGCTGGATATATCGGAGAGATGTGGAAGAGTTGTACTTGAAACAGGAAACTTTTGACTGGAAAGCATATCATACGCAGATTTTGAAATATATGTTTGAAAAGCGTGAGTTCTATGTGAATGTCTCTGCATATGAAGGACAGAACTGCATTTTGGATTACATTACTTCTTACGCGATTCTCAAAATGGAGACGCAGCTTAAGAATAAGCTTGGTGTAAAGGAACTTCCGGAAGATGTTGCACTTGCGGTATATATGTGGAATCTGGCGAGTACACGTCTCACATTTACCTGGCTGAAAGAAAAGGATGGGCGTAAGCCGGAAGAAATTACAAGTCTTGTATGTAATTGTCTGCCGGAACCAATCAAAGCGTTTTATACATAAAAAGGTTATGGGAAAAGAACATAATCTTCTATTATACATCTTTCTAGATAAAAAGATGGTTTACAAAATAGAGTAAATGTAAACCTTATTTACATGAGAAGCGGAATGTAAATTCCAATTTTATTGGATTTTCATTATAATCATCATCGGGTGAGCAAGAGCTACCCGATTCTAACAGAATGTTTTTTAAAACGAAGGAGGACCAATTATGAAAAAGAAAATCTTGGCGGTTCTTCTGGCAACAGCTATGGTAGCTGGTTTGGCAGTAGGATGCGGTAAGAGCAGTGACACAAACACTGAGACAAAGACAGAAGACACAAAGAAAAAGGACAGTGACGGTACATTCACGATGGCAATTGACTATATGCCAGACAGTTTGAAACCAAGTGGATCAGGTACAGACTCATTTACAACAATGCTTCGCCCGCTTTACAATTCACTTTTTTATTCGACAGGATCAGGAATGGAATATTATCTGGCAGATAAGCTGGATGTATCTGATGATGGTTTGACATATACAGTACATTTGAACGATAAAGCTACATGGAGTGATGGAGAACCAATTACAGCAGATGATATTCAGTTCAAAATTGACTATTCAATAGCAAGCAGCGGACGTTCAAACCTTGCAACTGTAAACGGACAGGATGTTCAGATTAATAAAATTGATGACAAGACAGTTGAATTTGTACTTCCTATGGTATATGCAAACTTTAAAAATGCATTAGGTGATACTGTTCTGTTACCAGGACATGCGTTTGACTGGGATGTAACAAAGGTTGATGACAGTGGGTATTTCTGGAACACCGATATGGCAACATCAGGACCTTACGTTGTTTCTGAAATCAACGATGACAGCTTAGTTTATACAGCAAGAGACGATTATTTTGGTGGACAGCCAAGTGTTAAGAAGATTGTTCTTCGTACATTAGGTTCAGGAAGTTCAAAACAGATTGCATTTGAAAACGGTGAACTTTCTTACATGCGTATTACAACAGCAGATGAGTTGGAAAAATACGAAAAAGATGATAATTACAATGTTACTTCTGTAACAGAAGCAAGATTGAATTACCTTCAGTTTAATCCAGGTGGAGCATTTGCAAGTCTTCCTGCCGAAGCAAGAGAAGCCATTATGCTTGCATTAAACGATCAGGAAATTATTGATGCAGCATACGGAAGTGATAAACTTGCAGTTTGTGCCAACAGTGTGCTTACACCAGACCAGTCACTTTATAATAAAAAAGCACCTGGTTATTCTCAGGATCTTGAAAAAGCAAAAGAACTTGCACAGTCATCAGGACTTGCAGGAAAAACACTGAAATACATCTACAATGCTGACCGTGCAAACATGGAAGCAGTAGCAACTGTTGTTCAGCAGCAGCTTGCAGCAATTGATGTAAACTTAGAGGTTCAGGGACTTGATTCACCTACCTTCTTCTCAATCTTCTTTGCACCATACAGTGGAAAGACCACAGATGAATACGATATCGGTTCCAATGGTTGGGATTCTGAACGTGGTGATTGTGGATGGCAGGCATCTACTTATATGAAGAACAGTGGATGGGGCTGGAGTGAAGAGATGACTTCACTTGTTAAAAAGGCAGACAGCGCAGTTACACAGGAAGAAGCTCAGAAATTATGGGATGAAATTCAGGAAAAATACACAGAAGAAAACTGGGTATTCCCACTTACTTACACAAACTATGTAATGGTTTCTCAGAAGAATGTAACAGGACTGGATGGTTCTGAAGTAGTTCCAGAATTTGTAGATTGGATGTCAATTAAAGTAGATTAGGATTTGACATAAAGAGGGGTGCTTTCGTTTAGAGAAGGTGCCCCTTCTTTTTGCCAGGCATACGACAAAAGGGTTCTGTGAACCTTTTCTAGTATAGAGAGGAAAGAACATGTGGAAATACTGTGGTAAAAAAATTATTGAGACATTAATCGTCATGCTTTTGATTTCCTTCTTCTCATTTGCAATTATTTATGTCGCACCGGGAGACATTTCGAGTATGTATATTACCGGTGATATGAGCGAAGCAGAAAGAGAAGCAGTTTTAGAAAAATTAGGTGCAAACCAGTCTCTGCCAGAACAATATATTGGATGGTTGGGGAAAGCGCTCCATGGTGATTTTGGAGTATCATTATCAAATAAATCTGCTGTTGCACCGCAGCTTATGCGGAGATTACCTACTACTATTTTGTTGATGGGATGTGCGATGGTGCTTTCTTTATTGCTTGCCATTCCATTAGGATTGTGGGCAGGATATAAGAAAAATGGCACTGTGGATAACATTATCAGTTTTGTGTCATATATCGGAATGTCGATTCCTTCTTTCTGGCTTGGGATGCTTTTAATCATTTTATTTACAGCAGAGCTTGGCATCCTCCCTTCCGGTGGTATGCATACTGTTGGAAATGAGTCAACCATTGATACCATCAAACATCTGATTATGCCAAGTATTACCTTAAGTCTTGGTACACTGGCTGTTTTTATTCGTTACATTCGTACCAATACGATTGGACAGCTTGCAGAAGAATATGTACTTACAGCTGAAGCAAAAGGAACAACCGCTCCGAATATTTTACGGAAACATGTATTGAAAAATACATTGCTTCCTATCATTACACTTTTGGGAATGAATCTTGCTTCTTTGGTCTGTGGTTCTTTTATTATTGAAAGTGTATTTGGTTGGCCGGGAATCGGTATGTTTGCTATGAGTGCAATCGGACAGAGAGATTACCCGATTATTATGGCTTACATTATGCTTTCAGGCTTCATTCTTGTTATTGGAAATTTGTTGGCAGATATATTGTATGCATTTGCTGACCCAAGAATTAAACGGGGGATGGATAAAGCGAATGGAAAATAAGATTATTATGAAAGATGATTCTTTCAAAAGAATAGAACACAAAGAGCCGGAAGCGGTGAAAAGATATAATCATAGTGTATGGAAAGATATAAAGAGAGAACTGTTGTCTAATAAAGTTGCATTGATTAGTTTAATCCTGTTGGCTATTATTATCATTGCGGTTCTTATGGCACCGCTTAGTCCGTATGATCCATATAAAATTGATGTCAGTCAAAAGCTCCAGGGGATTTCGTCAAAACACTGGTTTGGTACAGACGATTATGGCAGAGATTATTTTACCCGTGCGTTATATGGAGGAAGAGTTTCGTTGCTGGTTGGATTCTGTTCTATGCTTATGACAGTAGCAATTGGAACAACCATTGGCGTTTTCTCTGGCTACATTGGCGGAAAGTTTGATATGTTGTTAATGCGTTTTACAGATATTTTTCTTGCACTTCCAAGTATGCTGCTTATGGTAGTTATGAATGCTTTATTACAGCCGGGTCTTACAACCTTGATTGTAGTATTGAGTCTGTTCTCATGGGCATCGGTGGCACGAATTACCAGAGCAGAAACCATGTCCATAAAAGAACGTGATTATGTAAGTGCGGTGAAAAATCTGGGCGCGGGAAGTGTAAGAATTGCAGTCAAACATATTGTGCCAAATATCCTTGGACCTGTCATTGTAGCAGCCAGTCTCGGTGTTGCAAATGCGATTTTAATGGAATCTTCACTGAGTTTCTTAGGACTTGGGGTACAGATTCCGGTTGCATCATGGGGCAGTATGTTGCAGGGCGCACAGGCTCATATTCTGGACACCCCGCGGTTAGCAGTTTTTCCGGGATTATTGATTTTAATTACAGTACTTAGTTTTAATTTGTTAGGTGATGTGCTCAGAACTGCACTGGAACCTAAGATTGTAGAATAGGAGGAGTGGCAGATGGAAAATTTAATCGAAGTAAAGAATCTGGCTGTGTCCTATTTTACTTATGCAGGAGAAGTACACTCAGTCCGTGGTGTAACATTTGACATTAAAAGTGGAAAGACTACAGCCATTGTAGGAGAATCTGGCTGCGGCAAAACGGTTACTGCAAAATCTCTGATGGGACTGATTCACAAGCCGGGTAAAATATTAGAGGGAAGTCAAATCCTTTTTGAAGGAAAAGACATTACAAATTTGTCGAGAAAAGAGTGGAATTCCTTCCGTGGGAAAGAATGTTCCATGATTTTTCAGGATGCATTGGTATCCCTCAACCCGACTATGAAAATAGGAAAACAGATTATGGAAAATCTGACCAATCATGACAAATCCATTTCTAAGGCAGAACTGAAAAAGAAAGCAATTGAGATTCTGGAACTGGTTGAAATACCAGATGCAGAAAATTGTCTTGAAAAATACCCACATGAACTTTCCGGTGGTATGCGTCAGAGAGTGATGATTGCCATGGCATTAGTTACGAATCCGAATCTGTTGATTGCAGATGAGCCGACAACAGCATTAGACGTAACAATTCAGGCACAGATTATTTCGTTGATGAAGAATTTGCAACAGAAAATGGGCATGTCCATTATCCTGATTACCCATGACCTTGGTGTAGTGGCAGATATTGCAAATGAAATTATTGTAATGTATGCAGGCAAAATTGTAGAAAAGGGAAACTGCAGAGATATTTTCTATCATCCGAAGCATCCTTATACATGGGCTCTTTTGAAATCAGTACCACGTGTAGACTATGAAGAGAAGCAGGCACTGATTACCATCGAGGGAAGTATCCCGGATATGACAAATCCTCCAAAAGGATGTGCCTTCTGCTCCAGATGCCCATATGCAATGAACATTTGTAATGAATATGAACCTCCAAAAACAGAATTTGCTGACGGACATGAAGTTTGTTGCTGGCTTATGGATGAAAGAGCAGATTTAAGTGGAGTACCGGAAGCAATAAGGAGGCAGAAAGATGAGTAACGAAGAAAACCGTACTGTGGAAATGGAAGTAAGCCATTTGAAAAAATATTATAAAGCAGGCCGGCACAGTGTATTGAAAGCAGTAGATGATGTCTCTTTTCAAGTATATAAAGGGGAAACATTTGGACTTGTAGGTGAATCGGGCTGTGGAAAGACAACTTGTGGAAAGACTTGTCTTGGAATGCTGGAAAAGACAGAGGGACAAGTGCTGTATCAGGGAAATGATGTTCATGCTATGACAAAGAAGGAACGATTTGGATTTACCAAAAAAGTGCAGATGATTTTCCAGGATCCATATGCTTCTTTGAATCCACATCAGAAGGTATATGATATTATTGCGGAAGGTATTCAGATTCATAAGCTTGCAAAGAATCGCGAAGAAGAAGAGAAGATGGTCTTTGAACTTCTGAACATGGTTGGACTGAATGCGGAGCATGCTTCCAGAAATGTGCATGAATTTTCCGGCGGTCAGCGCCAGAGAATCGGGATTGCAAGAGCGCTTTCCGTAGATCCGGAATTTCTGTTCTGTGACGAACCAATCTCTGCACTGGATGTTTCCATTCAGGCACAGATAGTCAATCTGTTGATGAAACTGCAAAAAGAAAGAAATTTAACGATGTTATTTATCGCACATGATCTTTCTGTGGTAAAATATATTTCGGATCGTATCGGGGTAATGTATCTGGGGAAAATGGTAGAACTTACCGAATCCTCTAAGTTATATGTTGACCCGAAGCATCCGTATACGAAGGCCCTTTTATCCGCAGTGCCGATTGCAGACCCGGATGCGTCTGCAAAGAAAGAGCACATTATGTTAAAAGGAGATGTTCCAAGTCCGGTAAACCCACCTGCTGGATGTAGATTTGCGGGACGATGTGAACGCTGTATGGAAATCTGCCACACGACAGAACCTCAGATGACAGAGGTAGAGCCAGGACATTTTGTGGCATGTCATCTCTACAACAAGGAGGAAAACTAAAATGAAGTACGATTTTACAACAATTATGGACCGGTTGGGAAAAGACGCAATCGCTGTTGATGTCCCTGCTATGGGAAATGCGTTCGGACCAAGAGACGAAGCATTTGATTTTATCCCTATGTGGATTGCAGACATGAACTTTGCAACGGCTCCTACAGTACAGGAAGCTATCAGCGAAAGACTGGCACATCCTGCATATGGATATTTCATGACAAGAGATGAGTATTATCAGGCAATCATCAACTGGCAGGAAAAACGGAATGGTGTAACAGGGCTTACCAAAGAAGAAATCGGCTATGAAAACGGTGTACTTGGTGGTCTTGTATCTGCACTGAATGCATTTGCAAATCCAGGTGACAGTGTGCTGGTTCATAGTCCTACCTACATTGGATTCACTGGAAGTATTACAGGAGCCGGATATAAAATCGTATCCAGTGAATTGAAACGGGATGAGGAAGGCATCTGGAGAATGGACTATGAGGACATGGATGCCAAAATCAAGAAGAATAAAATTCATGTTGCTGTATTCTGCAATCCTCACAATCCAACTGGAAGAGTCTGGGAGAGAGAAGAACTGGAAAAGGCTATGGAAGTTTACAAGAACAATGATTGTATTGTAATTTGTGATGAAATCTGGTCTGATATTATCCTGAACGGAAACAAACATATTCCACTTCAGTCTATCAGCGAGGATGCAAAGAATCGTACGATTGCGTTGTATGCACCAAGCAAAACATTTAACCTGGCAGGATTAATCGGAAGTTATCATATTATTTATAATTCATACCTTCGTGACCGTGTGCGCTCAAGCAGCAGTAAATGCCACTATAATTCCATGAATGTGCTTTCTATGTATGCACTGATTGGAGCATATAAAGAAGAAGGAATGGAATGGGTAGATGAACTTCGCGAAGTATTGTCTGGAAATGTCAATTATGCTTATGACTTTATCAAAGAACATTTTGAGGGAGTAAGCCTCAGCAAGCCACAGGGAACTTACATGCTGTTCCTTGATTGCAAAGAATGGTGTGAGAAACACGGAAAGACTGTAGATGAACTCCTGAAAGCCGGATACCGTGTTGGTGTGGGCTGGCAGGATGGAAGACCATTCCATGGAGAATATTCAATTAGAATGAATCTTGCACTTCCATATTCAAGAGTACAGGAAGCATTTGACAGATTGGATAAATACGTATTTAATGCATAGAAATGAAATATAGTTATTTACTGAAAGAAGCAGGACTCTGATGGGTTCTGCTTTTTTTAATATAACCATAATATCCGGATAAAAAATTATGATTGTATACGGAAAAGGTGTAGAAATACAGATGTTTAATACAATAAGTGGTATTTTTACATACAAAAATAATTCTTGAAAAACAAATGTATATGTGCTATTTTATGTCTATGTTTGTGTGTGACAAATCAAAAAAGACAATTCGCTAAGAGCATTTAAACGTGCAAATCTGCACAAATTTTCAATTTAACAAAAATACAAAGGGGGCAATTGATGCAGGAAGAATACAGCGGCACTTTTATGGATGCCAGTGGCGAGATTGCATATAATATGACAAACAATTATATGTTTCGTTTTATTTTGCAACAGAACGAAAAAGTTTTAAAAGGATTAATCTGTGCTTTGTTACACTTACAACCAGAGGAAATAGAACATATAGAGATTACGAATCCAATCAATTTAGCAGGTAATGTAACCGGAAAAGAGTTTATATTGGATATTAATATTATCCTGAATGACAGAACCAGAATTAATTTGGAAATGCAAAATGCAAATGAATATAACTGGCCGGAACGTTCACTTAGTTACTTATGCAGAGCATTCGACCAGCTTTATAGAGGACAAGAATATCGAGAAGCACTTCCAGTATTTCATATTGGATTTCTGGATTTTACATTATTTCCGGAACATCCTGAATTTTATGCTACTTATCAGGTACTAAACGTCAAAAATTATTTCTGTTATAGTGACAAATTTACACTCTCTGTGGTAGACTTAAGTAAAATAAACATGGCAACGGAAGCAGACAAAGCCTACCGGCTCGACTACTGGGCACGGCTTTTCAAAGCCAAAACTTGGGAGGAATTAAAGATGTTGGTAAAAGATAATGAATATTTGCAAGAAGCGGCAGATTCTATTTACAAAGCAAATGCAGATGAAATTGTGCGCCAACAGTGTGAGGCCCGAAAAGAGGCAGAACGCTATGAACGGACACTGGAACGAAATCTTAAATTATTGAAAGAAGATATGCAAGTTTTAAAAGAAGACAATTCAAACCTAAAAGAAAATAATTCAACTTTACGGAAAGAAAACATGGAACTGGAAAGAAAAATTCGTGAATTGACTGCTATGCTCAGTAAAGAAAAAATGGAAAACAAATAAAAACGACAGGGTGTGATTTGTCTGAATCACCCCCTTTTCCATTGGAGGTTTTTTTGGAGTGCATTTAACACGGAACTTTCAGCTTCTATCTGCGCTTTGAGCTCTAAGATGAGTGTACACTGCTGATGGATGTCAGTAGAACGGATTTCGCATTGCTCCTTAATTCGGCGGAGTCGTTCTGCATAGAGTTGTACACTGTGATTGTCCAGAGGTTTATCTTTCAGCATTTCTTCTTCCAACACTGCCTTTTGGTACATTTTTTCAACAGTTTCTAATTGTTTCAGCAAATCCGGAATCTTCTTTAAATATTCACTGTACACTTCCAGACGCTGGCATTCTTCCTGGGTATTCGTCAATAATTCCATGATTCATTCATATCCTTCCATCGAGTGATAAATGATAACAGGCACTATAAAATTTAGAACTTTAGACCCTAGCATCATAAAATGAGTATATAATATTTTTGCATGAAATTCATCAATAAAATGAAAAATAAAAGAGTTGGATTTGGAAAATCAGAATGCTATAATAAAGTAAAGTTTTAAAGTGATGGAACGATAAGCGGGCAGCTTTCATGGAAAAGAAGAGTTGATGGACGATATCGCGCAAAAGAGAGTGAGGAAGATACTGTGACTGAAAATGTGAGAAATGAACTAAAGGATAGAAAACGGATTGTGGTAAAGATTGGAACTTCTACCATTACCCATCCGAAAAGCGGGTTTATAGATTTGGAGAAGCTGGAGAAATTTGTGCGGATTCTGGTAAATCTCCGCAACAAAGGGAAAGAAGTGATTGTTGTTTCTTCGGGAGCTATCGGTGTGGGAAGAAATGTACTCAGGCTGGAAGAAACACCGAAAGATCTGCCGAGACGTCAGGCATGTGCGGCAGTCGGACAGGGCAGACTGATGATGATTTACGAAAAGCTGTTCGGAGAATATGGAGCACTGACAGCCCAGGTGCTTCTTACCAAGGAGTCTGTGTCTAATGAAGAGTGTGCATCAAATGCCAGACAGACATTTAGGCAGCTTTTGAAAATGAATGTGATTCCTATTGTAAATGAAAATGATGCGATTTCAGCGGATGAATCTAATTATGGAAACTTTGGGGATAATGACACGCTTTCAGCTTATGTAGCCATGTTGGTTGATGCGGATTTGTTGATTCTGATGAGTGACATTGACGGACTTTACACAGATGATCCAAGAAAGAATCCGGAGGCAGAATTTATCCATACAGTTGAAGTGATTGATGAGAATCTGGAAAAGATGGGAAAAGGCGCAGGAAGTGCTGTGGGAACAGGCGGCATGGCAACGAAGATTATTGCGGCAAAACTGGCAACGAGATGTGGAGCAGATATGGTAATTGCAAATGGCGACAATATTTACCATATCAATGATATTCTGGCAGGGGAAGATGTGGGGACCTTGTTTATTGCGTCTAAGAAAAAATAGAGGTGGACGAAGATGACATATACTTATATGGAAGAGATTGGAAAACGTGCGAAGGAAGCGGCTAAGACAGTTCAGTATCTGGGACAGGAGAGAAAAAATGAGGGACTTTGCATGGCAGCAGAAGAACTTCTTATTCAGCAGGAGTATTTACTTGCAGAAAACGAGAAGGATATTCAGGCAGCGAAAGTAAATGGGATGAAAGATTCCCTGGTTGACAGACTTCGCCTGACGCAGAAACGAATAGAAGGAATGGCAGAAGGCTTAAGACAGATCGCAGGACTTCCTGACCCTATTGGCGAAGTCATTTCCATGAATGAACGGCCAAATGGCTTGAAAATTGGCAGGCGCAGAGTACCGCTTGGAGTTGTGGGAATTATTTATGAGTCCCGCCCGAATGTGACTGCGGATGCTTTTGGACTTTGTCTGAAAACCGGAAATGTAACGATTTTACGTGGCGGAAAAGATGCGATTCATTCGAACATTGCCATTTCAAAAGTACTAAAAGAAGGACTGAAGAAAGCCGGAATTACGGAGGATGCAATCATTCTTGTGGAAGATACGGCAAGAGAACATGTGGAAGAAATGATGCGTCTCAGAGAGTACATCGATGTATTGATTCCGCGAGGCGGAAAGCAGCTGATTGATAATGTAGTAAATCACAGTACCGTCCCTGTGATTGAGACAGGAACCGGGAATTGTCATATTTATGTGGATGAATATGCAGATGTGGAGATGGCGGCAAATATTATTGAAAATGCCAAAACCCAGCGTACAGGTGTATGCAATGCCTGCGAGTCTTTAGTCATGCACGAAAGGATTGCGGAAAAGGCACTTCCGGTAATTTGCCGGCGGCTTCTCGCAAAAGGTGTAGAAATACGTGGGGATGAGCGTGCGTGCGCTGTGATTCCGGAAATGAAAGCTGCCACGGAAGAAGACTGGGGTACAGAATATCTGGATTTGATTATTTCCGTGAAGACGGTGGATTCTTTTGATGAAGCGGTGGAGCATATCAATCATTATAACACGGGACATTCTGAAGCAATCATTACGGACAACTATCAGAATGCATTGAAATTCCAGGACAGGATTGATGCAGCAGCCGTTTATGTAAATGCGTCCACTCGGTTTACCGATGGATTTGAATTTGGATTTGGCGCAGAAATCGGAATCAGTACCCAGAAGCTTCATGCCCGTGGCCCGATGGGACTGGAAGCACTGACTACTTCCAAATACATTATTTTTGGAAATGGACAGGTAAGAAAGTAAAAAATAAACAGAAAATAAATTGTTTCCTCTTGGCATGTATAGATGGCCAATATATTATGTAGATAACCGATATATCGACAATCTATACATGAAAGGGGAGTTTTTTAGTTGAAAATTGAAAAATCATTTGTTTCAGGAAGCATGACAATGCTTATTTTGCGTTTGCTGGAAGAAAAAGATATGTATGGCTATGAGATGATAGAAGCATTGCGGGAAAAATCCCAAAATGTTTTTGAGTTGAAGGCGGGAACCTTATATCCGCTGCTTCATAGTTTGGAAGAAAAGAATTGTGTACTGTCTTATGAGCAGGAAGTGGCAGGAAAGATACGAAAATATTACAGGTTAACTGCCGAAGGGAGTAAGCGCCTGAATGAAAAGAAAGAAGAATGGCAGGAGTACACGAAGGCAGTGGCAAATGTGCTGGCTATGGGGGTATAAGGATGAGAATAGAAGATTATTTACGTCTTGTAACCGGTCAGATCCGCTGCAAAAAGGCATGCCCATGTGTGGAGAAGGAATTGGAAGATCATATCATGGACCAGATGGAGGTCTATGTGAAAGATGGCATGGATGAAGAAGAAGCACTGGATAAGGCGATTCTTGAAATGGGGGATCCGGTGGAGGTTGGTGTGGAGTTTGACCGGATTCACAGACCACAGATGTCGTGGGGCATGGTGCTGGCGGTTGGTATATTAGGCATCCTCAGCGTAGTATTACAGTACAGGCTGAAAGTTGCCGGAAATGAAATAGGTCTGCCACATAAGCAGTTGGTCTTTACGGTGGTTGGATTTTTATTGATGCTTGGGGTCTATTATCTGGATTATAGTATCCTTGGAAAATACGGAAAACAGATTGGAGCAGTCTTTCTGGGATTCATGATTTTAACCATTCCGTTCCGGGTAATGGTCAATGGTGCAAGTACCTTTATCTACCTCGGTGGATTTACCATATCCGTTCCGCTCGCAATGTATTTGTATGTGCCTGTATTTGGCGGAATTTTGTACGCTTATCGTAAAGGAGGATACGGAGTCCTCTGGAAAATTGCATTGTGGGCAATCATTCCGGTTTTACTGGTTTTCAGGGTGCCATCCTTATTTCATGCGTGTTTTCTGGTGCTGACACTGATGGTAATGTTTACCGCAGCTGTGCGAAAAGGGTGGTATCGGGTTTCGGAGAAAAAGGTATTGTCGGTGCTGTGGACCGGAACAGTCCTGATACCGGTTCTGGTTTTGCTTGGCGGTAATGCTTTGACGGCATACCAGCAGGACAGACTGAAAGCATTCTTGCGTGGAAGCAGTACGATGGATTATATTAGTAAGAGCATTTCAGAAATTTTCAAAAGAAGTGTACTGTTTGGAGAAAGCAAAGCAGGTCTGGCAATTCTGAATAATCAGATTCCGGGAATTTACAGCGAGTATGTTTTTGTCGGTCTGGTGGCATGCTTTGGAATAGTGGCAGGTGTGCTGGTTGTGGGAGTATACTTTGGAATGATATGGAAAACACTCCACATTTCCAAAGAACAACACAATCAGTTAGGAGCGGTGGTTGATTATGGCTGCAGTATGGTATTTGCAGTCCAGATTATTTATAATTTTCTGCAGTGTCTGCAAGTGGCACCGGCTTCATCAGTGGCACTGCCATTTCTGGCAAACAGCGGAAGCGGAACACTAGTGTTCTATATTTTAATGGGAATCATACTGAGTGTTTATCGGTATAAAAACATTCCGCTTAACGCAGATGCGAAAAAACTGCCGAAAGTACGGGTTACAGTAGAATAAATAATACAAAAATGCAAGTCATTTGCAAAAAAGACATTGACAAATAGAAAGGTCAGGGTTAAAATTGCAAAAGACTTGCATTTTTTATAATAATTTTATGGTGTCTGACACCAAAAGGAGATTATCAAATGGGACAGGGATATCATACAAAGACAAAGGATTTAATTATCGCATATATTGAGCAGAATCGGGACAGGAGATTTCGGGCTGCGGAGATTTATAGCTATCTTCTGGAACAGGGACAGCAGGTAAATCTCACAACTATTTACAGGAATTTGGATAAACTAGAAGAG
>ERZ825137.1933-NODE-1933-length-25285-cov-3.614110_pt1 | contig 25285 bp, 20 predicted proteins | sample MGYA00519873_ERZ825137 | MGnify/ENA primary metagenome ERZ825137 (study PRJEB31778, sample SAMEA3449190) | human gut metagenome | biome: human gut; feature: human-associated habitat; material: faeces | place: United Kingdom | collected 2010/2012 ...
CTTATGAAAAGATAGTGAAAGCCGAGCGCAAAGCGGCAGGGGAGAGCGAAGTTTTTCCCCGAGGAGTTTGCCGAGGCGCATCCCGCAGCAGACCGGAAGGGAATCCTCTTTGCAGACCTTGAAACAAAAAAAATGACCAATCGGATGGAGCACCAAAAGATCTTCTTGCGGGTCGGGGAGCAGGCCTTCCCGGTAGAATTGGAGGGGAATACCTCCGCCGAAGCCTTGAAAAACCTCTTGGAAAAGGGCGACAGGACAGTTCGGATGGAGGATTATGCCCGGATGGAGAAAGTGGGCGATCTCGGAGTGAGCCTTCCGACGAACGATCGGCCGATCGCCGTACAGCCCGGCGACGTCATCCTGTACCAAGGGCATTACCTGACGGTTTATTACGGGCACAACCATTACCCCCTCACGCGATTGGGACGGATAAAGGACCTCTCGCCCGGCGAATTGGAAAGAGCGCTCGGCCGAGGCAGTATCACGGTCGTCTTGTCCCTGAAGCCGTGAGGTCTGTCTGCGGGGAAAGGATCGTTTTTTCGAGCCGAAGGCCCTGTGCGTTGTCGTTTTTCCCGTGTGTAGCCTTTGGGCTTTACCGGAAAACCAAGTGAAAAGAGAAAAGATGATGAACGAGGATGAAAAATACATGGATATGGCGCTCGCCCTGGCCCGTGAAGGACTGGGGGCGACCTATCCCAATCCCATGGTAGGCTGTGTGATCGTCTCCCGGGGCGAAGTCATCGGACAGGGGTATCATCACCGCGCCGGCCAAGCCCATGCCGAGGTCAATGCCATCGAATCGGTCCGGGACAAGACCCGTCTGCGGGAAAGCACCCTGTACGTTACCCTGGAGCCGTGTTCCCATTTCGGGAAAACGCCCCCGTGTGCCGACCGCATCGTCCGGGAAGGCATTCCCCGTGTGGTGGTGGGCGTCGTCGATCCTTTCGACCAGGTCGCCGGTAGAGGCATCCGCAAGTTGGAACAGGCCGGTATCGCCGTTACCCTCGGCGTACGGGAGCAGGAATGCCGCCGGCTGAACGAACGCTTTTTCACATTTCACCAGAAAAAACGCCCATACGTCGTCCTCAAATGGGCCCAAAGTGCCGACGGATACCTCGACGCGCAGCGTGACTCCCCCCGGCAGCCCCCCCAACGCATTACCGGCCCTCTTGCGCAGCAGTACGTCCACCGCATACGCAGCATCGAGCAGGCCATCCTGGTAGGGACCCGCACCGCCTGCCTGGACAACCCCCGTCTCGACGCCCGTCTGGCACCCGTCCCGCGCCATCCCTTGCGGGTGGTGCCGGATCGCCGGGGCATCATCCCGCTGGAGAACCACTTGCTCGACGGAAGCCTCCCCACGCTCGTCTTTACGGAGGTGGAGCGTCCATTCCCTCCCGCGGTGGAGCCCGTTCCACTCGACTTCTCGACCGATACCGTCCCTCAGATGCTCGACGCACTCTACCGGAGGGGTATCCAGTCCCTCCTGGTGGAAGGTGGAGCAGAAATGCTCGCATCCTTTTTTCGCAGCGGCCTTTGGGACCGGGCGTATGTCTTCACCGCACCGCAACGGTTTCTCGGGGCTGGCGTGCCCGCGCCCGGATTGCCGGACGATGTCTGCGCAGAAACCGAAGAAACGCTCGGGGACGATCGACTGGTCATCTATCGCCATCTTCCAAGGCCATGATAAAACCATGACAACGCTATGACAACGCCCAACGATACATATCTGACCGTATGCGCCCAGGAAGGGGAAACGCCCGTGTACAAGGAAAAGGGAAGCCGTTTTCTGGGGTATGCTTTCCATGTGGAGACCCCGGAAGCCGTACAGGACATCCTGCGCGAGCTTCGCGCGCAGCATCACGCCGCTCGACACGTGTGCTATGCCTATCGTCTGGGGGCTTCAGGGGCCGTGTTCCGCGCAGGCGACGACGGCGAACCCTCCGGTACGGCCGGGTTGCCCATTTACAACCAACTGCTGTCTTTCCGTACGACCGATACCCTGGTGGCCGTCGTGCGGTACTTCGGGGGCATTCTCCTGGGGGCGTCGGGGCTGGTGGCCGCGTACAAGCAAGCGGCGCGGATGGCCTTGGAAACATCCCGGATCGAGCAGCGGATCGTCTGCCGGAAACTGGATGTGTGCTTCGGCTACGGGCAGATCAGTGCCGTGATGCGGCTGGTGAAGGAGCGCGGATTGGACCTCCTGGAGCAGGACCTGCGGGAGGATTGCCGCATCCGGGTGGCGGTGCGGGCTTCGGCGGCGGAGGCTGTCCGGGGGGCACTGGAAGCCATTTTCGGTGTAAAGGTATCCCAAGAGCCGGATTGACGGCCTTTTTTAAGGGCTTTTCCCCGGGGGAGTAGGGGTGGGGAGAGAAAGAAAAAACGATCAGCCCCGGTGGGATTCTTCCCCTTCGAGCACCTCTTTCAGGAAGGCCCAGGTGTAGCCTTTTCTTTGGGCGACGATTTCTTCCGGGGTACCTTGCGCCACGACAAAACCACCTTCCTGTCCGCCTTCGGGTCCCATGTCGATAATATAATCTGCCATCTTTATCACGTCCAGGTTATGCTCTATGACGATAACTGTATTGCCTTTATCTACCAACCGATTCAGCACATTCAGCAGCACCCGGATATCTTCAAAATGCAAACCAGTAGTCGGTTCGTCCAGAATGTAAAGCGTTTTGCCCGTATCCCGTTTCGACAGTTCAGTAGCCAATTTTACACGCTGGCTCTCTCCTCCCGACAAAGTAGTGGAAGGCTGTCCCAATTTGATATAACCTAATCCTACATCTTGCAAAACCTTTATTTTATTCAATATCTGCGGCACATTTTCGAAGAACTCTACCGCCCTGTTGATTGTCATATCCAACACATCGGCTATCGATTTCCCTTTATAACGCACTTCCAGCGTCTCCCGGTTATACCGTTTGCCGTGACAAACCTCACAAGGTACCATCACATCGGGAAGAAAGTTCATCTCTATGGTTTTATACCCGTTTCCTCCACAAGCTTCACATCGTCCACCTGTGACATTAAAAGAAAAACGACCGGGTTTGTATCCTCTGATTTTCGCTTCCGGCAAACCCACAAACAATGTTCTGATATCCGAAAAAACGCCTGTGTAAGTAGCCGGATTCGACCGAGGTGTACGTCCCAAAGGCGACTGGTCTACATCCACCACTTTATCAATATATTTCAACCCTTCAATAGATGCATAGGGAAGCGGGTCTCTCAACGAACGATAAAAATGCTGCGACAATATCGGTTGAAGCGTATCGTTAATCAGCGTAGACTTCCCGCTACCGGACACACCGGTCACACAAATAAGTTTTCCTAAAGGGAACTCCACATCTACATTCTTCAAATTATTGCCCGTCGCTCCTTTCAGCCACAAAGATTTACCATTGCCTTTCCTACGGATTTTCGGGACTTCAATCTTCAAATCACCCGTCAGATAACGGGAAGTCAACGTTTCGGTAGAGAGCATTTTCTGAGGAGTTCCGGCAAAAACCACCTCTCCCCCCAACCGTCCGGCTTTAGGTCCCATGTCTACTACATAATCGGCATTCATCATCATATCTTTATCATGTTCCACCACAATGACGGAGTTGCCTATATCGCGCAATTCTTTCAACGAGTGTATCAAACGGAGATTATCACGTTGGTGCAATCCGATGCTGGGTTCATCCAGGATATAAAGCACATTCACAAGTTGAGAACCGATTTGGGTCGCCAACCGGATACGCTGACTCTCTCCTCCGGATAAAGATACAGAAGAACGATTTAACGAAAGGTAATCCAGTCCTACATCCAACAAAAATTTCAGACGCGTACGTATCTCCTTCAATATTTCCACGGCGATACGCTTCTGTTTATCCGAAAGATGCTCCTCCACATGCGCCAGCCAGTCATACAACTCACTAATATCCATAGTGGAAAGTTCATAGATGTTTTTATCATGAATGCGGTAATGCAATGCTTCCTTATTTAGGCGGGCGCCATTACACTCCGGACAAACAGCTGTCCTAGAAAACTGTTCGGCCCATTTCTGTTGGGTAGCGGAAGACTCGCTGTCCTGCATCATCCGGATATATTTGACAAGCCCCTCGAAAGTAGTAAAATAATCCGATCCTGTATGAATCAATGTACTTTTGATTCGTATGCGTTCGTCCGATCCGTAAAGAATTTCATCGAGTGCATCATCCGGAAATTCGGACAGAGGAGTTTTTAAATCTAAACCATACTTTTCAAGCAAAGCGGCAATTTGCCAGAATATCATCGAGTTTTTATATTTGCCCAATGGCGTAATCGCCCCTTCATAAATAGAAAGCTTCCTGTCGGGAATCACCTTATCTATATCTATCAGGCTTACAAATCCCAAACCTTTACACTTGGGACAGGCTCCTTGCGGAGAGTTAAAAGAAAAATTGTGGGGAGCCGGTTCTTTATACGCCAATCCGGTAACGGGACACATCAAACGTTTACTGTAATGGCGCACGCTCTGGGTTTGCGCATCCAGAATCATCACCAGCCCATCTCCCTGTGTCATGGCCACGGAAAGGCTCTGCTTCAATCGTTTGTTATCTTTCCCGTCTACCACAAACTTATCCACTACCAGTTCTATATCGTGGTTCTTGTAGCGGTCCAGCTTCATACCGTGGGTTATTTCTTTAATTTCCCCATCTACACGAACCGACAGATAACCTTTCTTCCGTATCTGTTCAAACAATTCGCGGTAATGACCTTTACGGGTACGCACCAAAGGAGCCAATAAATAGATACGCTTACCGGTATATTCTTTTAAGATCAAATCGAGAATCTGCTCTTCCGTATATTTCACCATCTTCTCCCCGGACAAATAAGAGTAGGCTTCTCCGGCACGAGCAAAAAGCAAACGCATATAATCGTATACTTCCGTAGTAGTCCCCACGGTAGAACGCGGATTCTTATTTGTTGTTTTCTGTTCAATGGAAATCACCGGACTCAATCCTGTAATTTTATCCACATCCGGACGCTCCATTCCCCCCAGAAAATTACGTGCATAAGCAGAAAACGTTTCTATATACCGGCGTTGCCCTTCGGCGAAAATGGTATCAAAAGCTAAAGACGATTTACCGCTTCCGCTTAATCCCGTAATCACGCTCAAACTATCGCGGGGAATTTCTACATCTATATTCTTGAGATTGTGCACACGAGCACCGTATACACTTATCTTTTCTGTTTCGTCTATCATAATTCTTTATTTTCAACACTTCACGACCCCTGCAAAATTAATGCTTCCTTCCGAAATATTTAATTAAAAAGCCTAATAATATTTGTGAATCTATATAGAGAATGTGAAGAAAAGAGTTTTTTTTACTACTTTTGCCCCACTAAAGAAAAAATAATGTATTCATGAGAACGCTTAAATACAAATTGTGGCTTTGTCTTTTTCTTCTTATACCGTTCGTCGGACAGGCACAACAGACTAGCTATTTCTTACACACCATCTCTAAAGGACAAAGTTTATACTCTATCGCAGCCATGTATAACGTGACTACCGAAGAGATTATCCGTTTGAATCCCGGTAGCGAGAAAGTCATTAAAGCGGGAGAATCACTAAAAATTCCCCAGGCTCAGACCTCTTCTCAACAACGTTTCCATACTATTCAACCCGGAGAAACTTTATACCGGCTGACACAAACGTATCAGATATCGGCAGAGAAGATATGCGAGGCGAATCCGGGATTAACAGCAAATAATTTCCGAGCCGGACAAGTAATTGTTATCCCTGAAAACAACAAGGAAGAAAATGTGGTTGCCCAAACGGAACCTCAGGCTCCGGCAACAGTTTCCCAACAGTCGAAGAGCGGTCTGCAAACGAATTTTCAGGATATGCACAAAGTAAAACGGAGAGAAACCATCTTCAGCATTTGCAAGGAATACGGTATCACCCGTCAAGAATTGATCGACGCCAATCCCGAACTCAAAACACAACCTTTGAAAAAAGGAAAATTCCTGCGTATCCCTTTTCCGAAAGTTCCCGGACAACCTGGCATGGTGCAGAAGCTTGAGAACGAAAAGCCAACCAAACAGCCAAGCAATATGGAACTTTTCAACGAAACGTCTTCCAATTCCAAGAAAAAGCAACGTCTGGATAAGGTTAAAGTAGCTGTAATTCTTCCCTTTATGCTCGACAACGGCAGTTCCAACGAACAAAAAAGAATGGTCGAATATTACGAAGGGTTCCTCATGGCTGTGGATAGTTTGAAACAAGAAGGATATTCTTTTGAAATCCATACCTATGATTCAAAAGGGAGCACAGCTTCCATTCAAGGCATACTGACCAAACCTGAAATGAAGGAAATGAACCTTATTATCGGTCCCGTGCATTCCAATCATACCAAAGTGGTAGCTGCCTTTGCTAGAAAACATGAAATCAGGATGATCATACCTTTCAGTTCAAAAGACAATGAGGTATTCAATAATCCGTATATTTACCAGATCAATACACCTCAATCCTATCTGTATTCGGAAGTATACGACCACTTCATCCGTTGTTTCAGAAATAATGTGAATATTCTATTCGTTGACACCCAAGACGGAAACATGGAAAAGACCGATTTTATCAAAGGATTAAAAATGGAACTGGATGCGCAGCACATGCCTTACAAGAACCTAACCATCAGTGCCGGCCAAACAACCCCTTTAAAAGAAGCGGTCAGTACCACGCAAGAAAACTTATTCATCCCTACCTCTGGAAGCAACATTGCGCTGATTAAATTGTTACCCTATCTGAAACAACTGGCTTTAGAGAGTCCCGAATGTAGCATCCACATGTTCGGCTACCCGGAATGGCAAACCTATACAACTGACCATATAGCCGATTTTTATGCTTTCGATACCTATTTTTACGGTTCGTTTTATACGAACAACTTATCGGTGGCGGTAGCGGATTTCCAGCATGCGTTCCGTAAATGGTATGGCAAAACTATTATGAACACTTATCCCAAATATGCCATACTCGGATTCGATACGGGTTATTATTTCCTGAAAGGATTGTCCATGTACGGCAACAATCTGGAAGAGAACTTAAGTAAAATAAAAGTTTCCCCCATACAAACCAGCTTCAAGTTTGAACGCGTAAATAATTGGGGAGGTTTTATTAATAAAAAAGTGTTCTTCGTACATTTTACGAAGCAACATGAACTGATAAAAATGGATTTTGACAAATGAACAGAATGAAAAGTTTCCTTACAGGAATGGGCCTTGTTTGTTTGCTGGGCGCTATGCCCCAGCTCGCCCATGCACAGGTAGGTGAATTCAGAAGAGACCTGGCTATCGGAATAAACGGGGGCGTAAACCTGAATTCCATGGGATTCACTCCTACCATAAAACAGGGCTCTTTAATGGGAATGACCGGAGGAGTGACCTTAAGGTATACATGCGAAAAGTATTTCGCTACCATTGCCGCCGTACAAATGGAAATCAATTATTCACAGCAAGGATGGGAAGAAGAAATCGATGACGGCAGCAACAATACCTACAAAAGGACAATCAACTATATACAAGTGCCTTTTCTAGCTCATCTGGGATGGGGACGCGAGCAACGGGGCGTACAGTTTTTTGTGAACGCCGGCCCGCAATTCGCTTTATACCTGAGTGATAAGGAAACTTATGGAGGAGATACATGGGATGTAACGAATCGTCCGAACTACGTCACGCAACAATACGGCAAGGAAATTGAAAATACATTTGATTATGGAATCACCGGCGGTTTAGGAATCGATTTAAGTACAAAAATCGGCCATTTTATCCTAGAAGGAAGATATTATTATGGTTTCGGAAATATTTTCAGCGATACGAAAAAAGATCCTTTCAGCAATTCAAATCATTCTATTATTTCCATCAAGTTCAGCTACTTGTTCGATTTGCTGAGAACCAAATAGCAGTGCCGATTACGGATGGATACAGAGACTCTAATTACTTGACTTGCAAGATACTTTCCTCTAAAAACTACTTGTTCCCGGAAACTTCGATGGAAGTCTAAGAAGTCTGAAAGTTTAGATTAAAATGTTCTATTCGAAACCGACAATAGCCAATACTTAAAGAAGTGCCATTTTATGCCTAATTCTCATAGGCTAAAGCGGCACTTTTATTTATTCTATACAATGGTTTTGGAACGGATCGCCCGATAATATTTATAGGTGTTTTCTATTTATAATTTCCTCCACACTTTTACAGGTGAACGAATTACTCCTACTATAAAGGTAAGATCAACCGGCTTCGATTGGATTAACAGTAGGATACATACCTTAACATATCCCCTCGGGAACCGTTTCTTTCTGTCTTGGATAAAGTTTTGGTTTCTAATAGTTTACCTTTTAATTTAAAAGTGGAATTCCAAAGCCGGAATTGTCAGCCGCCATTCTTCCACATACGGAATTCGTTGGGAGAACCTAAAAGACGCTCTATTTCGAACGGATACGAAATTTATACAATATATATACAAAAAAACAAGCACTGCTTCAATTTCTATCCGCAATGCCTGTCCTTTTATAATTCTTCATTATAGAATACTCTTTTTATTTTTCCATGCCACTCAATCTTTAACGTAACCTGTCTGCAGCTTTCACCATTACCTCATCCTTCCCTATTGCTCGAATCGCAAGATAGTTAAGCACAATAGCAATAAAAGGCAAACAAGCTGCAATACGCAACTGAAAAGTTGATTCCGGCAGTCTCCCATTATAAGCAATGATAAATGCTATAAACGTTGCATAATAGCCAATCAATAAGATAATATTGAATATGGTCATCCGAATTTGAAGTATACGATTCTTAAACAAGAATATTGTAGCTGCAGCTACCAACGTTGATAACAACAAAATAGCAAACATACCCCAACACGAAGTTTCCCGACCTACATTAGCAACATCGATTCCTAAATTCGTAAAAGGAGAAATACTCCCGTCACTACCTGTATATGCAGCTACAGGACTACACATGCAGATAATCAATAAAACGACAACTGCCAACAAATAAACTGTCTGTATCCGTTGAATCATACAAAATAGAATTACTGCAATTTTTCTTTTTCCTTTACCGGATTTCTGTAATATACCTTACCTTCCAGATATTCTTGCGTAGCAATCAATGTAGGTTTCGGCAATTTTTCGTAATAACGAGAAATCTCTATTTGCTCCCTATTTTCGAAAACCTCATCCATACTATCGGTGTATGAAGCAAACTCCTGCAATTTCTTGGAAAGATCATTCTTTATTTCCACAGCAATCTGATTGGAACGTTTGCCGATAATAGCTACAGTTTCGTAAATATTACCAGTGTCTTCACACAATTCCATTAAGTCACGCGTAACGGTATTCGTCGGCGCATTCGTTTTTCTGTAATCCATAATTATACCTTAAAATATATATGTACGTTTTTATTCTTTAATTCGCTTACTTGAATTCTCAAATATCTTTTCCGCATCCTTTAAATGCTTACTTTCCGGAAACTCGTTCTTATAGGCGTAATATTCATCAATCGCATCCCGATAACGTTCCATCTGTTTCTCTGCCACACTCTGTACGGCCATCTCGTATTTGGCACGGAGTATCAACCAGGAAAGTTCTTCACGACGAGATGAATAAGGAAAGTCGCGCAAAGCGTTTTGAGCCGTAAGCACACATGACTGAAAATTATTTCCCAAATAATTTCCCAGATTATAATATAATTTGGCGGAAAGGAATTCTTTTTCAACCAACTTATCTTGTAAACGGAACATCATTTCCTGAGCACTTTCTTTATAAGGGGAGGTAGGATACAGTTCACAGAACAATTGGATATCGCGTATAGCCTCGAATGTACTAGTCTGATCCAAACGCGGTTCCGGAGTATCATTATAAAGAGACTTACATGAATAATAATTAGCTAATTCAGCATATTCTCCCTGCGGATAAGTCTTATAATACTTTTTAAACGTAGTAGAAGCTTCCAACCAGTCACCGTTATGATAGTAACTCATTGCAAGCATATATAACGATTCCTCGGCTTGTACACTACCTTTTAATACGGTAATCATATCTCCTAATACAACAATGGCTTTATTATATTTTCCATCAATATAATAGCCTTTTGCCGCTTCATATTTATATTGATAATCGGTACTTTTCAGTACTTTATTGTAATCGCCGCATGAGGTGAAAATCAATGCGGATATGATTACTGCTGATACGTTCTTTCTCATCATATTACTCAAAATATGGCGCAAATGTACGGATAACCCACGAATAATACAATTAATCAATGTTTTTTAATACAAAAAAATATTCAGTTCTGCCACTGATAGAGATTATTGTGTATTTTTACAACCAAAATATTTTAAGTAAGAAGGATAATAAGATAAACCGCCCAAGCAGGTATCGACAACTTCTGAATAAAAATGTGGTTATGAAATTTGAATTGATCTCTGATTATAGTCCCACAGGCGACCAACCGGAAGCCATTGCCCAACTTACAGAAGGCATTCGACAAGGTATGCCTGCCCAAACTCTTTTGGGTGTTACCGGATCGGGAAAGACTTTTACCATAGCGAATGTTATAAAAAACATCAATAAACCTACTCTTATATTAAGCCATAACAAAACACTTGCCGCTCAATTATACAGTGAATTCAAAAGTTTTTTTCCGAACAATGCGGTGGAGTATTACGTATCTTATTACGATTACTATCAGCCGGAAGCTTATCTGCCCTCATCCGATACTTATATTGAAAAAGACCTGGCCATCAATGATGAAATAGATAAATTGCGTCTGGCCGCTACTTCCGCTTTATTGTCGGGAAGAAAAGATGTGGTGGTCGTTTCTTCCGTTTCGTGTATTTATGGTATGGGAAACCCTTCCGATTTTTATAATAACGTTATTGAAATAAAAAAAGGAAAACGGATAGACCGCAACGTATTTCTTCGCAGACTGGTAGATAGCTTGTACACCCGAAATGATTTGGAATTAAACAGAGGGAATTTCCGGGTAAAGGGAGATACAGTAGACATTTATCTGGCATATTCCGACAATTTATTGCGAGTTATGTTTTGGGACGATGAAATAGACGCCATTGAAGAGGTAGACCCGATATCCGGGCTACGGCTGGCTTCTTTTGATGAATATAAAATTTATCCGGCTAACTTATTCATGACTACTAAAGAGAGTACCTTAAGGGCTATTCATCAGATAGAAGACGATTTAACCAAACAGGTGGATTATTTTAACGAGATAGGCAAAACATTTGAAGCCAAAAGACTGTATGAACGGGTAACCTACGATATGGAGATGCTCAGAGAACTGGGACACTGCTCGGGAATTGAAAATTATTCCCGCTATTTCGATGGCAGAGCAGCCGGAACCCGTCCTTATTGCCTGCTGGATTTCTTTCCGGAAGATTTTCTGATTGTGATTGATGAAAGTCATGTCAGCATTCCGCAGATACATGCCATGTACGGAGGAGATAAAGCCAGAAAAACAAATTTGGTGGAATATGGTTTCCGCCTGCCCGCAGCTTTGGATAACCGCCCCTTAAAATTCGAAGAATTTGAGGAAATGGCCAAACAGGTGATTTATGTAAGCGCTACTCCTGCTGATTATGAGTTACAAAAAAGTGAAGGTATTGTAGTGGAACAAGTTATACGTCCTACCGGCCTGTTAGATCCGATTATTGAAGTCCGCCCGAGTTTGAATCAAATTGACGATTTGATGGAAGAAATACAACAGCGTATCGAAAAGAACGAACGTATTCTGATTACGACGCTTACCAAACGGATGGCCGAAGAATTGACCGATTATTTATTGCGTAACAACATACGGTGTAATTATATACACAGTGATGTGGATACGTTGGAGCGCGTGAAGATTATGGATGATTTACGTCAGGGATTGTACGATGTACTGGTAGGGGTCAACTTGTTACGTGAAGGACTCGATTTGCCCGAAGTTTCTTTGGTCGCAATCTTGGATGCCGACAAAGAGGGTTTCTTGCGCAGCCACCGTTCGCTTACCCAGACAGCCGGACGGGCAGCTCGGAATATCAACGGCAAAGTAATTATGTATGCAGACAAAATTACGGACAGCATGAAGCAAACGATTGATGAAACTAACCGCCGCAGAGAAAAACAATTGGCTTACAATGAGGCACACGGTATTACACCGAAACAGATACAGAAGGCACGAAATACCGCTTTGCTTGGAGCTAAAACGGAAACCGACAATAACGTCCCGAAAGCTTATATCGAACCAGAATTCCATAGTATTGTAGCTGATCCGATTGTAGAATACATGACTCGCCCGCAACTGGAAAAGAGTATTGAACAAACAAGAAAACGGATGCAGGAGGCTGCCAAAAAACTAGAATTTATCGAAGCGGCTCAATACCGGGATGAATTGTTACGACTGGAAGAAATACTAAAAGGTAAAACAATCTAATACTGAAAAGATTATTATCGCAGGCGTATATCATTTTGCGCTTTCCGGCTCCACAATACGGGTGGTTTCTACTTTTTTCAGCCTTTCCTGCAACTTCGGCATGAAGGATTTCCTTATCCTTAATGTCAGCAAACAATCCATATCATATGATTGTTCTATGATAGCAGGACCTTCTTCTTTCACTATACGCATGATTTCATTCATGAAAGGGTACTCGAAAACGACCGTTACGTTTTCATCCACTGTTTTTTCTATAATGGATGCATTCGCTATAGCTTCCGCAGCAGCAGCCTTATATGCCACAATCAATCCGCTTGTGCCCAACTTTATACCTCCAAAATAACGAACTACAATAATCAGGATATCCGTCAGTTCGTTTGAATTGATCTGTCCTAAAATAGGTCTACCTGCTGTACCAGAAGGTTCACCATTATCATTCGCCCTGAAAGTGACCCGCTCCGCACCCAGCATATACGCATAACAAACATGCCGAGCATCATAATACTTTTTCTGATATTCTTCGAGATAGCTTTTTACCTCCTCCACAGTACAAACAGGAAGGGCGATAGCAATAAACTTGCTACGTTTCTCCGTATAAACACCTTCGGAAATTCCCGCAATAGTATTGTAAGTATCTTTCTGCATCACGACTGCAAAGATATATATTTTCTCCTAACGCTTGCAAACTGTGCTTTAAATTCTAGAACTATCATTTCTTTATTAATAAAGTTAAAACTGTTGCTATCTTATAAGAAAAGTAAATGCTATCATAAATTTATTCTGTAGAATTACTATCTTTGGACATGTTGAACCTTTAAATCTAAACCACATGATTGTAGGAATTCCTAAAGAAATCAAGAACAATGAGAATCGGGTATCCATGACTCCATCCGGAGTGTATGAACTAACTAAGCGAGGTCACAAAGTCTATGTACAACACACGGCGGGAATCAACAGCGGCTTTCCTGACGAAGAATACAGCAAAGCCGGCGCTGAAATTCTCTCAACTATCGAAGAGGTATATGCTCGATCTGAGATGATTGTAAAAGTGAAAGAACCTATTGCTTGCGAGTATCCGTTAGTACGCAAAGGACAGCTACTTTTTACTTACTTCCATTTTGCTTCCGAGCGTGCCTTAACAGAGGCTATGATTCAAAGCGGTTCTGTTTGCCTTGCTTATGAAACGGTTCTTGACAAACAGCATACTTTGCCTTTGTTAATTCCTATGTCAGAGGTAGCTGGAAGAATGTCCGTCCAAGAAGGAGCCCGTTTCCTTGAAAAGCCCCAAGGAGGAAAAGGTATCCTGTTAGGTGGCGTACCGGGAGTAAAACCTGCAAAAGTATTAGTGCTAGGCGGAGGAATTGTAGGTACGAATGCTGCACTTATTGCCGCTGGAGCTGGAGCGGATGTGACGATTTGTGATATATCTTTACCCAGACTTCGATATTTAAGTGAAATTATGCCTCGGAATGTACGCACTTTATTCTCTACTGCCCACAACATAGAAAAAGAGTTGCCAGACACAGATCTGATTATTGGAGCCGTACTTATTCCAGGAGCTAAAGCGCCTCACTTGATAACGCGTGAAATGCTAAAACGGATGAAACCTGGAACTGTTATGGTGGACGTCGCCATAGACCAAGGCGGATGTTTCGAAACTTCCCACCCTACCACTCATGCCGATCCTGTTTATGAAGTAGATGGTATTATCCATTATTGCGTTGCCAATATTCCCGGAGCGGTACCTTATACTTCAACCTTAGCTCTAACCAATGCAACGATGCCTTATGTACTGAAACTGGCAGATTTTGGATGGGAAAAAGCATGTCGTGGAGACGAAGGACTCGCAGCCGGATTGAATATAATATATGGTGACATTGTTTTCCCCGCAGTAGGAGAAGCTTTCGGGCTTCCTTATAAAATCTGGAAATAAGTTTTTATTTGAACATTGATTTAAACGAATGAGTATTCAGAGCCTTTTTAATTTTGCCGGAATAAATTCGTATGATGGGTTTATCGGATGAAATGGATCTTTCGGATCTGTTTTCTCTAAAAATAACTCGCAATACAATGCGAAGAAAAATTAAAGAGGCTCGTATAGGGACATTCAGTAAATAATATAAAATAATCCAACTAACTCATTGCGAGTTAGTTGGATTATTTGTATCTTTAAGGAAGGGTATTCAGTAAATATCCCTCTTATAATTTCATTACGGATGATATAAACGAATAATGAGGAACTGTCTTTCGGTGGATTAATTATTTGTTTCTTTATAAAAGACCTGATATACCCCGGAATGTATGTAGATGATCGGATTAATCAGTCTTTATATAACCGTAAGAAACAAAATCAATCAGTAACAGATGAAAAGTCCACGGCTATACCCATCTTTTTCATCAGGAAACATGCATTCATGTTCTGAGCTATTCCCTCTCTCATTCGGTAAGAAAAAGTAAGCTCGTTGTTCGTTATATCCGCTTCAAAACAGTAATTCTTTATATCCTCGGGATAACTCTGAGATAAAGCTCCCAGCATTAAATCATGGGTAGCAATAATTCCATTCGTCCTTAACAGCATAAATTGCTTAATCAACGCTTGAGAACCTTTTTGCTTATCTACTGAATTTGTACCTTTCAGAATTTCATCCAATATAATAAATAGCTCTTCTCCGGCTTCCAATTTTTTTATGATTAATTGTAAACGTTTCAGTTCGGCAAAGAAGTAAGACTCATTATCCGTTAAAGAATCTGTGGTACGAAGACTTGTTACAAGCTGAATAGGAGAAAATACCATCCGATCCGCCCAAACAGGCGCACCTATACAAGCCAAAAGATAATTTATCCCTACCGTGCGCAAATAAGTACTTTTACCTGCCATATTAGCTCCTGTTATGATAATAAATGAAGGCCTTTTAAGAAGAGATATATCGTTCCGCACACACTTTTCCCTATCCATTAACGGATGCCCCAAAGACTTGGCTTCCAAACAAAAAGAAGAAGGAGATACGGAAGGAGAAGGATATATATAATCGGGATGATTATATGCAAAAGTCGCCAAAGAACAATAAGCATCCATCTCGCCCACCGCTTCCAGCCAACCGAGCAAAGAAGAAGAATATTGCTCTTTCCACCGTTCAATACGCATTGTCTGCCACAATTCCCAGAAAAAAGAACCATTCAACAAAATGGTCATAAATATATTATTCCGCCTGTCAAGAGAATTCATTAAAGTAATCAGACGCATCAATATCTGAGATGCTGTTTTCTCTTTTCCATCCGATAGCTGTCCTTTAATCCTTATTAATTCGGAAGACTCCACTTCCAACCCCTCCACCCGAACAATCTGATTCGCATAGGTAGAGAGTATTTGCATTTTCTTTCCATACATCTGTTGTAATTTGGTTATTTTTCCCGAGAACAGAAAACTAAAGAAAACAAAAAAAGCAAAAACCATTCCAGCTATGGAAAAAGGCATCAATCCATAAAATGCAAATCCTATACATACTATATTGATTATCAAAACTACATATGGAAGAAAAGGGAATGCTTTATGTTTGAGAAAACGCGCAGGCATATCAATCCATTTCTCTATTTCTTTTTTATCGCTTCCCTCTCCCCTGTTCAATAAACCCATTAAACGGAAATCTTGACAGAATTCCAATTTATCGGATAGTTCCCGAACCGCATTCTGACGTTCTTCAATAAGTCGCTTATCCTTTAAAGCATTATTCATCCAACTTGCCAACCGCTGTTTCCCAATCGGAGTAGAAGTCCGATTCATACATTGGAAAAGAGAATGGTTACCAAAAACATCTAAATCGAATGTATAGAGATGTGATGGATTTACAAATTCTTTTCCGTCATCGAAAGCTGAAATATTTCCTTGCAAAGCATCTAATTCTTGCTGGTTGATCTCTATTCTTCTTTTTAAATAATCTCGTCGGTAAAACCAGCGATTGTGTCGTTTAATTAGCCAAAGGAAACAAGCAAAAGGAAGAATTATACATAACCAAAAAAGTAACCGATTCTCATCCCATAATGAAATAGCTGCAATAATGATTCCTGAAAAAAGAAAAACCCTTAAAAGACTAATATATCGAATGTTTCGAAGAACTAATCGAAGTTCTGCTTCTGACTCGCTAATGATTCTCTTATATATTCTTTTTACCTCCTGATATGTTTGCATAAAATTATTTATTCACTGATTAGCTAATTCAACTGCAAACATACCAATATTATTCCAATGGACCTCCATATCATAAATAAAATTCCTATTCATATAGGAAAACTATAACCTTTCGAAGTTATCTTTAGTTTATAATTTCGCAAAAACATAATTACACAAATATTTCTTTGCAACTGCGAAAATATATTTGCCCAACTGCAGGCTGGTTCGAATGCGTCTAAATGCAGAAATACCATAGGACCAACCAGATAAATGAGGATTCCGGCATAGCTCTAAAGACGGACTTTATAAAAAGGAAAGAAGATAGTACAGTCCAAATAAGGAAGTATGAATAAATAATTTTATACAGCAAATCCTACAAGAATCCACTCGCACTACTTTCATAAACAATGAAAGAGGCCATCTCTAAATAGAAAAAGAGAAAAGTCTTACTTATAATTTGTAAATTGAAACATACTAATTCCCTTGTTTTAACCCTAATTTACGCAATATAAGGCAGGAACAAAGGGGTTTATCTTAAAATGAGGTTTCAATTTCCAAAATTCTCCACTTTCAATTTCTATTTGAAGATAGCCTCTTTTCGTTAGTATAAGCTACAATCTATAACTTTTTACAGTATTAAAAACACTTTTCAATATATTTCTAACTCAACTTGTGAATGACTAATCCTGACCGTAACTTTGGTTCGAACCATGTTGTCTTAGGAGGCATGATGTTACCGCTATCCGCTATATCCATCAATTGTTTCATGGATACGGGATAGAGAGCCAATGCCACCTTCATCTCACCACTGTCCACACGTTTTTTCAATTCGCCTAAACCGCGAATTCCGCCCACAAAGTCAATACGTTTGTCCGAACGGAGATCTTTAATACCCAGTATTTTATCCAAAATTAGGTTAGAAGAAATGGTAACATCCAGAACTCCAATCGGGTCATTATCATTATAAGTACCTTCTTTAGCCGTCAAACTATACCATTTACCATCTAAATAAAGAGAAAAATTGTGTAATTTATTTGGCTTATAGATATCGGCTCCCTTTTCTTCTACCACAAAATTCTCTTTTAAAGCATCGAGGAACTGGGCAGTAGTCAAACCATTTAAATCTTTCACGACTCGGTTATAATCGATAATTGTTAACTGGTTAGCCGGGAAACATACAGCCATAAAATAATTATATTCTTCATCACCTCGATGGTTCGGATTCTGTTTTGCTTTCTCTGCACCTACCAACGCCGCTGCAGCCGACCGATGATGTCCGTCGGCAATATATAATGCCGGCATTGCCGCAAATTCTTTTGTAATAGCTGCAATATCTTCTTTTTCGTCAATCACCCAGAACTGATGTCCAAATCCGTCTACCGGGGCAATAAAATCATATTCCGGTTTCAGTGCCGTATATTTAGCAACAATCGCATCAAGCACTTGATTATCCGGATAAGCAAAAAAGACAGGTTCAATATTGGCATCATTTACCCGTACATGTTTCATGCGGTCTTCTTCCTTATCACGGCGTGTTAACTCATGTTTCTTAATAACTCCATTCAAGTAATCATCCACATAAGCACACACAACCAAGCCATATTGCGTCTTACCATTCATCGTCTGTGCATAAATATAATAATGCTCTTCTTTATCCTGAAGCAACCAACCTTTATCCTGAAAATTCCGAAAATTCTCTGCTGCTTTCTCGTATACACGCGGATCATGCTCATCTGTTCCTACCGGAAAATCTATCTCTGGTTTAATAATATGATAAAGTGATTTCTCGTTTCCTTCTGCCTCTTTACGGGCTTCCTCGGAATTTAATACATCATAGGGGCGTGATTCCACTTCTTCCACTAAAGACTGTGGTGGGCGAATACCTTTAAATGGTTTAATGATTGCCATAGCATTAAGTTTAGACTGTTATACAAAAATTCACCACAAACTTTAGAGACACAACACAGATGAAAAACAACTGGATGAACGGAAATCCCCTTTCTCCTTAAAAGTTTTTTCTATGAAATCTCGTATAGTTTGTGGTGAATAGAATACCTTATTTATTTACACGGAATTTCTCACAACCGTCTTTCAGGAAACCGACAATCTGCTGTGCAGCAGCAATACCAGCATTGATATTCGCTTCAGCAGTCTGAGCTCCCATTTTTTTAGGAGTAGAGAAATAACGTCCGGCAAACTTAGAAACAAACTCTTCGTTAGCTGCAGGCATGATATCTGTCATATATTTCAGATCTGCCCTTTCTTCCATCAACTGAATCAACTCGGCTTCATTGATAACCTCTTTACGAGCCGTATTGACCAACACACCACCTTTCGGCATCAAATTAACCAAAGCGTAGTTAATAGAATTTTTTGTCTCTGGTGTAGCCGGGATATGTAAAGATACCACATTACACGTTTTGTAGAGTTCTTCAACCGAATCAACAGCTTTCACTCCATCTTTCTCTATCACCTCTTTCGGACAAAAAGCATCGTAAGCATAAATCTCCATACCGAAACCTTTTGCTACACGAGCCACATTGCGCCCGACATTACCATACGCATGAATACCGAGCTTTTTTCCTTTTAGTTCGCTGCCCGATGTACCGTTATAAAAGTTACGAACCGCATATACCATAAGTCCGAAAGCCAATTCGGCCACAGCATTAGAATTTTGTCCCGGAGTATTCATTACACAAACATTGTGAGCTGTCGCAGCAGCTAAATCGACATTGTCATATCCTGCTCCTGCACGTACTACAATTTTCAATCGCTTCGCTGCATCCAATACTTCCGCATCAATTACATCACTACGAATAATGATAGCATCCACATCTTCTACAGCTGCCAGCAATTTGGCTTTTTCGCCATATTTCTCAAGCAAAACCAGTTCATAACCAGCCGCTTCTATTTCCTTACGAATACCGTCTACCGCAACTTTGGCAAACGGTTTATCAGTTGCTACTAAAACTTTCATACTATTATCAATTAATGAGCTTTCTCAAATTCCTGCATGCAATTTATCAAAGCCTGCACGCTTTCTATCGGCATAGCATTATAACAAGAAGCACGGAAACCACCAACTGAACGGTGACCTTTAATACCTACCATACCTTTTTCCGTGGCAAATTTCAAGAAATCAGCCTCCAGCTCTTTATATTCGTCATTCATCACAAAACAAATGTTCATGTATGAACGATCCTCCGGATTAGTAACAGTACCTCTGAATAATTTGTTACGGTCGATTTCTGCATAAAGTAAATCAGCTCTTTCTTTAGCAAGCTTTGCCATAGCTTCTACACCACCCATTTTCTTAATCCAACGAAGATTCATCAATGCTGAATAAATAGGTAACACAGGAGGAGTATTAAACATGGAACCGCCATCAATATGAGTCTGATAATTCAGCATGGTAGGAATCGTACGGGAAACTTTACCTACTGCATCATTCTTTACAATAACGAAAGTCAGACCTGCTGGAGCTAAATTCTTCTGTGCTCCACCATAAATACAAATATATTTACTGACATCTACTGGATGTGAGAAAATATCCGAAGACATATCACAAACTACCGGAACCGGAGATTCAATGAACGGATCACGTATTTCCGTACCAAAAATGGTGTTATTGCTGGTATAATGGAAATAATCTGCATCAGCCGGAATGGTATAATCTTTAGGTATATAGGTAAAGTTTTTGTCAGCAGATGAAGCGACCTCGACAGTTTCGCCGAAATTCTTGGCTTCTTTAAGCGCCTTCTTTGCCCAAGTACCTGTATTTAAATAAGCAGCTTTCTTCTCCAGGAAATTATATGGAACCATACAGAATTCCAAGCTGGCACCACCGCCTAAGAAAAGAACCGAATATCCCTCAGGAATGTGAAGAAGTTCTTTAAATAAAGCTACGGCTTCGTCAACAATCGGTTGAAAATCTTTCGCGCGATGGCTGATTTCCAAAATAGAGAGTCCTGAACCATTAAAATCCAACACGGCTTTAGCAGTTTCCTCGATTACCTCACGGGGCAAAATAGATGGTCCGGCATTGAAATTATGCTTTTTCATTTGATGTTTGTTTTGGTTATACAATATAGTTTAAATTCTATCATAAGGCGAAATTACGAATTAATAACTATCCCTCAAAAAGATTTGATATAAAAGTTTAGAAAATCCCTTATTTTAGGGAATATTTCTTTCTAAATGGATTTTTATTCTTTCTTTTTGCAATGTACGGATAGCAATTCAATTTGACTATTTGTTTAAAGTTTACTCATAATCCACCTAAAATTCGTTTATTAAGTATCAAAAAGATATTATTCACCCCTTCACTTCCTCTATAATAGTCTTTATTCCCTTAATTTTTTCTCCTTCAATCAAATTCAACGTTTGTTTCAGCTTTTTCCTCTTTATGGCAACCAATGAATAATGGTCTTTTACATCTACTTTTCCTATATCTTCTTTAGAAAGATTACCCTTTTTATATAAGAAGCCCACAATATCAACTTTATTAAGCTTATCTTTCTTGCCTTTTCCTATGTATAAGGTGACCCATAGCGGAGCCAACGGCTTAGGAGGATTCTCCGGCAAAATATATTCTTGCATATTATCACAATACTCCGGTAACAGATCGTCCTTATAAAGAATTAAATACGAATTGCCTTCTGCCTCCCAACGTGCCGTCCGTCCGTTACGATGGATATATCCTTCTTCGTTCAGCGGGAGATGATAGTGAACAATATGCTCTATATGGGGAATGTCCAATCCTCTTGCTGCTAAATCGGTAGAAATAAATATATGGCAACTGCCATTACGGAATTTATATAGCGCACGTTCCCGTACGTCTTGTTCCATACCGCCATGAAAAGTTTCATGATACACACCTTTCGATGAAAGATATTTTCCGATACGATCAACCGATTCCCGATGGTTACAAAATACAATCGTCGACTGATTACCTAACGTACAAAGCAACTTATAAAGAGTCTCAAGTTTGTCTTTTTCGGGAGATATAACTTTATAAACATGAATACGATGGGAATGCGGTTCTTCCGGATTCAGAAAATTCAGCTTCAGAGTATGCCCTATCCCTGTAAACTCAGGAATTTCTTCCGCATCCGTAGCCGACAAAAGATAACGTTTTGTCAAATTGGGCAACTGCGCAATTACGGCAGACATCTCGTCATGGAAACCAAACTCGAGGCATTTGTCAAACTCATCGATTACCAATGTTTTTACAGTAGAAGCATCAAAGTTCTGTTTAGAGAGATGGTCGTTCATCCGACCGGGAGTAGCTACAATAACGGCAGGTTGAATACCTTTCATCGTACGATGCTCTTCCATAGCTGGACGCCCTCCATAGCAGCTCATTATTTTATAATCCGTACCCATTGATTTAAAAACATTCTCAGTCTGTAAAGCCAATTCTCGGGAAGGAACGAGGATGACAGCCTGTACACCTTTTTCCTCTACATTTAACCTGCGAAGTAAAGGAAGTAAATAGGCTATGGTTTTACCCGAGCCCGTAGGCGAAAGCAGAATTAAATCCTTGCTGTCCACATCTCCTTCCCATGTAGCTTGTTGCATGGGATTCAACATTTCTATTTTTAGATTTTGAAGAATCTTTTCTCTGTCTATCATACTAACTTATTTTTTATTTAATCTTTAACCTATTTCCTAAATTGGCATCACCTATTTAAACAAGCAATATCCACTTTTTTATATTTATTTGCAACAAACCTATTTTTGTAACAATCATCACTTGCATTTTACCTATCCTTTTCGAGATTCAATATCAATCATCAAAAACATATAAAACCGCTGCAAGCTTATCACCACTCAACCTGTTAAATTTTACTTGCAACCGCAAAAGAAAGAAGAATTTTGATACGCTGTAAAATTAACAAAAAAACGGATTGCCTCCTATATAAAGCAATCCGTTTTGTTTATTTAAGTTCTGATACTACTTTTTATCCGCCAAAGTTATCATACATAATATTTGCCGGATCTACACCTAAACCATCAAGCATATTTACTACCGCATTTGACATCGGACCCGGTCCGCACATATAATACTCGATATCTTCCGGAGCCTCATGGTTTTTCAGATATGTTTCATAAATCACCTGATGAACAAATCCCGGAGTATACTTCACGCCGGCCGCATCAGCAGCCGGATCAGGACGGTCGAGAGCCAAATGGAATGAAAAATTGGGGAATTCTTTCTCCAATTGCAAGAAATCTTCCAAATAGAATACCTCATTCAGAGCTCGTGCTCCATAGAAATAAGACATCTTCCGGTCAGTTGTATGAAGTGTCTTGGTCATGTGCATGATTTGTGCACGTAACGGAGCCATACCGGCACCACCACCAATCCACATCATTTCACGCTTCGAATCGAATATCGGATGGAAGTCTCCGTAGGGACCACTCATAATCACTTTATCACCCGGTTTCAAGGTAAAGATGTACGACGAAGCAATACCCGGCATCACATCCTGAAAGCCTACTTGAGGTTTGGGCTTAAACGGAGGAGTAGCAATACGTACAGTTAACATAATACGGTCTCCTTCCGCCGGATAGTTAGCCATAGAATAAGCCCGAATTGTAGGTTCATCATTTTTACATTTCAGCGTAAATAGACCAAAATTCTCCCATGCAGGCAAATATTCATCACCAATCAGGCTTTTGTCTATATCCTTATTATAATCCATTGAGTAAGTAGGAATCTTAATCTGAGCATAGCTACCAGGAATAAAGTCCATGTGTTCCCCCTTAGGCAACGCCACAATGAACTCTTTGATAAAAGTTGCCACATTCTTGTTACTGATTACTTCACACTCCCACTCTTTTACACCCAATACACTTTCGGGAACTTTAATGCCCATGTCACCTTTTACCTTTACCTGGCAACCCAAGCGCCAATGATCTTGTATTTGTTTACGACTGAAGTGAGGAGTTTCAGAAGGCAATATTTCACCGCCTCCCTCCATTACCTGGCACTTACACTGTCCGCAAGAACCTTTACCACCACAAGCGGAAGAAAGGAATACTCCGTTGACCGAAAGTGTATTGAGCAAAGTAGAACCAGATGCCACATCCATCGTTTTTTCGCCATTAATAGTCAATTTCACATTACCTGAAGGCACCAAAAAGTTTTTGGCAACCAATAAGATTACAACAAGCAATAGAACAACCACCAGGAATACTCCAATGCTTGCTAATATCATACTTATATCCATTGTTTTATTCTTTTCTTTATTAGATGTTCAAACCTGAAAAACACATAAAAGCCATCGCCATCAGACCTACGGTAATAAACGTAATGCCTAAACCTTTCAACGGAGCAGGCACGTCAGAGTAAGCCATCTTTTCACGAATAGCAGCCAAACCGACAATAGCCAGCAACCAACCGATACCCGAACCAAGCGCGTAAGAAAGAGCATCCGCCATGTCACCAATATATTTCGGATCACTTGCTCCCAACGTAATGCGCTGTTGCATAAAGAGAGAAGCACCCATGATGGCACAGTTTACAGCTATCAAAGGTAGAAAGATACCTAATGAAGCATACAACGAAGGGCTGAAACGCTCCACAATCATCTCTACTAACTGAACAATAGCGGCAATAACGGCAATGAAAAGAATAAAACTAAGGAAGCTAAGGTCAACACCTTCAACGATTGCGTTAGCCGCAAGCACCCTGGTTTGCAATAAATAGTTGACCGGAAGTGTTACCACTAACACAAACGTTACGGCAATACCCAATCCCAAAGCGGTCTTCACATTCTTCGATACGGCCAAGTATGAGCACATACCAAGAAAGAATGCGAATATCATGTTGTCCACAAAAATGGAGCGGACGAATAAGCTAAAAAAATGTTCCATATTATTTTGAATTAAGAATTTAGAATTAAAAAACAAGAATCAACAATGTACCACATATCTCACTTTCGCTTTCACTTATAAGCACATTCTCAGTTCTTTATTTTTCCATTTTTCATTCTTCATTTTACATTGATTACTTCTCTTGCAAATCTCTATGGCGTGAACGATCGTACCAAATAATACAAGCCACGATAATCAATGCCATCGGCGGCATTAACATCAAACCATTATTAACGTAACCCGTTTCTTTTATAGGATTATAATTCAATATATTAAAGCCCAAAATCGTACCCGATCCCAAAAGTTCTCGAAAAAACGCAACAATGATTAATATCTTGGCATATCCCAAACCATTACCAACTCCATCGAGGAAAGATTCCCAAGGAGCATTCTGCATGGCAAACGCTTCGAGCCGCCCCATCAAAATACAGTTGGTAATTATTAAACCTACATAAACAGAAAGCTGTACACTCACATCATAAGCAAAGGCTTTCAATATTTCACTTACAATGGTAACCAACGCAGCGACTACTACCAATTGAACGATAATACGAATGCGGTTAGGGATGGTTTTACGCAAAAAAGAAATTACCACATTAGAAAATGCCGTAATAACCGTTACCGAAAGACCCATCACGATAGCCGGCTCTAACTTTGCCGTAACTGCTAACGCAGAACAGATTCCCAAGACCTGCACAGTCACGGGATTGTTCATGCTGCCTATTGGAGTAGAGAATACTTCTTTATTCTTTTTTGAAAACAATGCTCCCATATTCTTAT
>ERZ825137.1938-NODE-1938-length-25225-cov-4.293087_pt1 | contig 25225 bp, 23 predicted proteins | sample MGYA00519873_ERZ825137 | MGnify/ENA primary metagenome ERZ825137 (study PRJEB31778, sample SAMEA3449190) | human gut metagenome | biome: human gut; feature: human-associated habitat; material: faeces | place: United Kingdom | collected 2010/2012 ...
CGGGACTGAAAAATGATTGTAGCATTTCTCCCCATCCTCGGGTACGCGTCGTGTTTTCCGCATAGTCGGCCATAGTGGAGTCGCCAATTGTATGAACTCTTACGGTCTGTGCTGTAGTGGCGTGGAAGCTTCCCATTCCGGCCAGTGTAATCATTCCTGATAAAAAGAATTTTTTAAGCATATGTTTTGGTGTTTTTTTGAATAGGATTTGTTGATTTTCTCTTTACTGTTTCGGGCTCCTTTGGCCAATCGTCCATATCTTTCGACGCCTGGAAATGCCACATCTTTTCCATACTCATTCTCAAAGTCTGGAAATGAAAGGATAATTTAAGGTCTATTTTTTCTTTCTTTGTATAGGCAGAGAGTTGGGAAAAACATAAGAAGAGGAAAACAACCAATAAACTTTCCCATAAGGAAATAAAGGTCCTTGTTCGCACGAAGATAGTGTTTCTCATTTTCGTTTCTGATTTTCGATTGTTGCAAAAATAGAAGATCGAATATATTTTGATGTGTATTTTTTGTTTTCTTTCGTGTATATTTTGTTCAGTGAAGCTTATAGAAGTTAATTAATGGTTATAGGGTGCCTCTAAAAGAAGGGCATTGGCAAAGAATGCTATATTGCTGCCGGAAAGGCAGATGAGTAACTGATTTTAGGTATAGTTACGTGTATTTTCAGGGAATATACATTTTCCCGCAAAATATTTGTAGGTTTCGGTATTTTGACGACTTTTGCAAGAAAATATACAATTTAATATCATAAACAGACGGATGAAAAAACAAACCCAGGCAATCCATACTTCGTTTCAGAATCGAGATGCCTATAATGCCCTCAGTATGCCGGTTTATCATACGGCGGCATATGAGTTTGATAATGCCGCCGATATGGCAGATGCATTCTGCGGTCGGTCAGATGTGCCGGATTATTCCAGGGTAATGAACCCTACGGTGACTTTTTTCGAGAATAAGGTAAAGGCCCTTACTGGAGCTTCGGAAGTTATAGCTTTTACTTCCGGCATGGCTGCGATCAGTAATACATTGCTGGCTATAGCAGCGGCTGGGAGAAACATTGTCACTTCACGCCATTTGTTCGGCAATACCTATTCGCTCATAGCAGGAACTTTGTTACGTTTTGGGGTGAAGTCCAAGTTTTGCGATCTGACTAACCTCAATGACGTTAAAGATAGTGTGGATGAGGACACTTGTTGTATCTTTTTGGAAGTCATCACTAACCCGCAAATAGAGGTGGCAGATTTGCAGGCTCTTTCCCGGATAGCTCATGAAAAAGGTATTCCGCTGATAGCGGATACTACGCTTATCCCTTTTACGGAATTCAGTGCACACGGACTTGGTGTAGATATCGAGGTGGTTTCCAGTACCAAATACTTGTCGGGAGGGGCCACTTCTATTGGAGGATTGGTCATTGAGTATGGCACATATCCGGAATTCAGTAAACGTGTGCGTACAGAGATGTTGCTTAATTTGGGGGCTTACATGACTCCCCATGTGGCTTATATGCAGACTCTTGGACTCGAGACTTTAGATGCGCGCTATCGGATACAGTCTACTAACGCTTTCAAATTGGCAAAGAAACTTTGTACATTGCAGGCAGTAAGGCGTGTGAACTATCTGGGATTGGAGGATAATCCTTATCATGCTTTGGCGCAGAAACAGTTCGGTCGGACTGCCGGTGCCATGATTACGATAGATCTTGAGAGTAAAGAAGCGTGTATTCGCTTCATTAATCGTTTGAAGCTAATACGCCGGGCTACCAACTTGTTTGATAATAAAACATTGGCTATCCATCCCGCAAGCACTATCTTTGGATCATTTACCGATGAGCAACGACAAAACATGGATGTGTTGGATACGACTATCCGCCTTTCCGTTGGTTTGGAAGATGTGGACGACTTGTTCGAGGATATCCGGCAGGCATTGGCGGAAGAAACCGAAGAGCAGTATGAAAAGAAAGGAGTTATATGATGGAAGAATATGATTTTGATAAAGTAATAGACCGCCGGGGGACAGATGCCTTGAAACTGGAGGTCTTGCAGGAACGTTATGGAGATGCGGATATACTGCCCCTTTGGGTGGCGGATATGGATTTCGAAACACCTCCGTTCATTACTGAAGCCTTGCGCCAGAGGATGGAACATTCGCTTTTCGGTTACACTGTGGAACCGAAAAACTATTGGCCAACAGTGATTCGGTGGATTGCCGAACATCATGGCTGGGATGTGAAACGTGAGTGGATGACTTACATTCCTGGTATCGTAAAGGGCATTGGAATGGCTGTGAATGTATTTGTAAAGGAAGATGAGAAAGTAATTATCCAGCCTCCTGTTTACCATCCTTTCCGGCTTACTCCACAGGGAAACGGACGGGAGGTGGTATACAACCCGTTATGCGAAAATGCGGATGGATCCTATAGGATGGATTTCGATAACCTTGCGGAAGTAGCCGATGAAAAGTGTCGGATGCTGATTCTCTCCAATCCACACAATCCGGCCGGTATCGTGTGGAATAGGGAAACGCTGGTTCGTTTAGCCGATTTCTGTTATCAGCGTCATATTCTGGTAGTGTCCGATGAAATACATGGTGACATGGCATTATGGAACAACAAGCATATACCCTTTGCGGCAGTCTCGGAGGAGGCGGCCTCTTGCAGCATTACTTTTGGTGCGCCCTCCAAAACTTTCAATATAGCCGGCATTGTCAGCTCATATGCTATTGTACCAGATGAAGGAATTCGAAACCGTTTTTTTAGTTGGCTGAAAGCGAATGAATTGGATGAGCCTACACTTTTCGCTCCCATTGCTACCATCGCAGCCTTCCGCGAGGGTGAACAATGGCGGAGGGAAATGCTTCATTATGTAGAAGGCAATATCGATCTTGTTATTAATTATTGTGCGGAGCATTTACCCGGTATTATTCCGTTACGTCCTCAGGCCTCTTTTTTGGTGTGGATGGATTGTCGTGCTTTGGGACTGAAGCACAATGAGCTTGTGGATTTTTTTGTGAAGAAAGCGCATTTGGCACTGAATGACGGGGAAATGTTCGGTCCGGGTGGTGAAGGATTCATGCGGATGAATGTGGCTGTTCCCCGTTCGGTTCTCCGTCAGGCATTGGAACAGCTTCGTCAGGCATTGGCCGAGTTGTAAGAATTCAAAAGCTTCATAATTTATATGGAAGTATGCTGAATCTCTGGCAATCCAAAATGCGAAAGGACTGTCTAAAAAGTCTGAAAGTTTAAAGTAAATCTTTCAATTTAGAATTGATAGGACCCAAGTATAGAAGAGAGCGCCACTTCATATCTAATTCTTATAGGTTAAAGTGGCACTTTTCATTTATTCAGTTACCATTTATTACTTTAGCTAATTCAATTTTTATTTTTTGGATAGCCCCTTTGTTCAAGACAATAAGTATAACGTCGGATCTTATCAAAAGTGATACAACAACATTTAAATTCAACACGGTTTGTTTTGAATGGATACATTGCTACGATGCCTATATAGCGTCTATTGCTGCAAGAATCTTGAATGGATCGTTTATGATTATGTTCTTTTCGCATGTTCAAACTAAGCCATCGAGTATTACTTGTTTTATTAAAAGGAGTATCTTTTGTTTTATCGTATTTTTTGGGCTCACCCAATAAAGATTGAGGATTATCCTCCCACTCTATATGAAATAAGGTTAACCGACTTTGGTCGGATTAACAGTCGGATACAAACCTTAACACATTCCCTTGGGAATCGTTTCTTGCTGTCAGGGATAAAGTTTTGGTTTTTAGTAATTTACCTTTTAATTTAAAAATGGAATTCCAAAGGTAGAAAACAATGGTTTCGTGCTAAAGAGAGAGATGCTGGCTTACAGCAGGTTAGAGTTCGGATGATTCTGAAAGGCTTCATGGTATGTAAGGCCAGTACTTATCTGTCCGATCCGTGCAGGAGATATTTTACAGCATCTCGTTTACGTTCGTTAACCATTGAAACGGTGAAATTGAAGATTATCTGCTTTACGGGTACTGCATCACTCTGTTTTTTCCCATTATTCAGCAGAAGTTTGAGTGTCGCGCAGCTGAGCTTCCATTAAAACCTCTCCTAAGTTTCGGTCGTAACTCTACTGCGCAACGTGTGCAATTCAGTAGAAGTTAGAGGCAATTTTAAAAGAAATGCTTCCTGTACGTCCTTTCTCTTTCACATTTTTTATAGTTTGGGCCTTCGGAAGCATGAGTCCCTTTAGGAGTCGTCCTTTTTAGGAGGTAGAGAAGAAGAGTGTTTTTGTCGCAAGCATTTGTGTTAGGGAATGTGAATTTTTAAGGACCTATTTTATCTGTTTATTAACAATTCGTCTGTCAGTCGTCCTTCTTTTGCCTACGGAGTTCGGCGGGTAAGCCTTCCTACTTTTACGAGTGGCTTTATTCTTTTTTGAAAAGGGTAGGCTTTTGAACAATTACATCCTTTGGGAAAGTGTGCTGGCAAATCGTTAGCCAACACCTGCCGATACACTAACCAGCACACCGTAAACTGCTATACAATAATCTGTTATATGACAGTGCATTGGTGTGCTGGCAAATATGATAAAAACTCTGTAGAAGAGAGATGTCTCACCATGCCGAATAAGAAAAGGTATTGCAAATGGAGTTCGGTTTCCTTTTCTTTCGGGTTAGTTTTCTGCTTCAATCTTAACCAAACCGCCGGTGGTTGGGTCGAAGATGACTTTTGTGGTTGTTTTTTTATTGAACAGATTATTGGTCAGTACTTCGGTATTGCCGAACTGGCTCAATATAAGCTCTCCTTTATATAAAGGTTTTATGCCGTTACTGATCGTTATATCAGCTTTGCCGGGCACGTTGTATACTATGCCGTCCAGTTTCTTTTTGGGCTTTTCCTCTTCTGTGGGTTTAGGTATCACATTTTGGCTTGTTAATGTAAGGTATATAGGTGATCCGGCCAAGTCGGAGGCAGGTACAATACCTAATTTTTTGGAGAAACGAAACAATACCTCTTTGTCGATATTGCCTGTAGGAGTTACTTTAATTGTGAAGGATTCGCTCTCTGTAACGGTCTTTCCGGTAAATAATTGCATTAAAGCTTGCTCTTGTTCTTCCAAACTGCTAAGCATAATTTTTAGGGATTCGCCGTCTTTGGGCATGCTGTCCGCCTGGCCTCGTGTAATGGCATTCTTGCTTTCGCGGATATTATAAATTTCTTTTGCGACAAGCTCGGCCATTTTAGCAGTGGAACCTGCCATAAGAATCTCTTCGGTCAGATAATCTCGAGGGTTAAGAATAGGAACTTTCTTTTTTTCCTTTATTTCATTCTGCCGGATTTCAGGATAGTTGGTGTTGATGGCTTTTATAATTCCATCTTCGGTCAGTTCCACTAGCGGCGCTACTGTTTTATCTTTTAGTTTGATGGTAAAAGCTTTTTCCGTATCAGGAGTGCCCACAGGGGTTATCATCACGCTTTTTATAACCCATTGTTCCTCCGGAACTGTGGCAATACCGGTTAAACGCAGGTATTTTTCCGCGTATCGGCAGAAATCTCCCGGTGTATAAGTCGTCTTTTCGGCTTTAACGGTAATATCTATACTGGTTTTGGGGAGGAAATAAGTAACTCCTTCATTATTTCTTCCCGGTAAGTAATTGGATACTTCTGTTTGAGCATAGCAACCTATAGAAATAAATAAACTTAATAGAATGAATCCTTTTCTCATACATCTACATTTATTGAACATACGTTCTTGTTAATTTTGGCAGACAAAGATAGGTTATCTTTCGTTATTTGTCTATGTTTTAACGCAATTTTGTCCATGCTTCCGGCAAACAGTCAATAATATCGCTTGCTGTCATGCTGATTTCTCCTTTTTTTTCGGCAGCTATATCTCCGGCTAAACCATGCACGTAAACTCCCAACCGGCAAGCATCTTCGGGGGTATATCCTTGCGCTTCTAATGCCAATAAAATACCGGTCAGCACATCTCCGCTTCCTGCGGTAGCCATACCCGGATTCCCCGTAGGGTTGAAATATACGTGACCTTCGGGAGTAACCACTGCACTCCAAGCTCCTTTTATGATAATATATATTTGCTGGCGTATGGCTAGTTCCTTTGCTTTGTTCAGCCGTTCGAACGAATCGTTGCAAAAGCCCACCATTCGCTCCAGCTCCTTGGGATGGGGCGTCAAAATAGTGTGCTTAGGCAGTTGTAGCAACCATCCTCGATGGGTAGAGAGGATATTAAGGGCGTCGGCATCCAAAATGACGGGGACGTGAGCCCTCTTTGTTTGTTCGATAACGGCTAGAGCCGTATCGGGATGTTGTCCTATGCCGGGACCGATGGCGATAGCTTCATAAGAATCATTACTGCTTAAGCTTGAAAAATAGTCATCGCTATTGTCGTGCTCAATAATGGCTTCCGGTACGCTTATTTGCAGAATGTCATTATTACGTTGCGGTACATGAGCTGTTAAAAGGCCTACTCCGCAACGTAGGCATGCTTTGGCGGCAAGAATTGAAGCTCCTGCCATGCCGTATTGTCCGGCTATAAGCAGGGCGTGTCCGAAATTTCCTTTATGTGCGAAACGTTTGCGGGGGCGTACCAGACGGCGTATCTCTTTTTCCTCGGTGATATAATATAAGGTATGGGCTTCTTCCAGCCCTTTCGGATGCAATTGGATATCCAATACCTCCAATTCACCTATCATTTCCTGATTTTCGGCGAAAAAGAATGCCAGTTTAGGCAGTTGCAGGGTAAGAGTTACATCTGCTCGGATGATATGGCTTTTTACATTGTATTCATTGTCTTCGCACATGAGTCCCGAAGGAATATCTATCGATACGACTGTGGCTTGGGAGGCATTAATATATTTTACAACCGAAGCGAATCCGCCATTAAGTGGTTTGTTTAATCCGGAACCGAACAAACCGTCTACTACTAAATCTCCTTTTGACAAGGTTGGCGGAGTAAATTGGGAGATGACTTCCGTGAATGAAGCGTTTTTACAGGCTATCAGGCGTTCCTTGTTCGTGGCACAGTCTTCTGAAAGTTTATTGGCTGTATTGAACAAATAGGTGGTAGTTTGATAACCTTCCTCCGAAAGCAAGCGGGCAATAGCAAGTGCGTCTCCTCCATTGTTTCCCGGACCGGCAAATAGAATGACGGGAACTTCTTTTCCCCATCTTCGCATAATAGCAGAGGTAAGCGTACGAGCGGCACGTTCCATTAAATGAATGGAAGAAATGGGTTCGTTCTCTATGGTGTACTTGTCCCATTCCTTTATTTGGATGTTGGTCAGTATTTTCACAGTTTGAAGTTACTTTAAAGATTTGGCTTGTAAATATACGATTTTCATATCAATCCTTATGCACCTTTCATGGAAAATCATTACTTTTGCACCAATTTTACTAAAACAAACACCTATGAGCACCATTAAAATCAAAGACAAAACGTTTACGGTGTCTATTCCTGAATCTAAAATACAACAGGAAGTAAAACGGGTAGCCGAAGAGATAAATCGTGATTTGAAAGACGAAAATCCTTTGTTTCTTAGTGTATTAAACGGTTCTTTTATGTTTGCTTCCGATTTAATGAGGAACTTGACCATTCCCTGTGAAATATCTTTTGTTAAATTGGCTTCATATCAAGGAACTTCTTCAAGCGGGAAGATGAAAGAACTTGTAGGACTTTCGGAAGAGATAAAGGGGCGTACAGTGGTGATTGTAGAAGATATTGTAGATACGGGATTTACCATGCAGCATCTTTTGAAAACACTGGCGGAGCGCGAGCCCAAAGATGTGCGTATTGCCACTTTATTGGTGAAGCCTGATAAATTGCAGGTGGAACTGGACATTCAATATGTAGCCATGCATATTCCGAATGATTTTATTGTGGGGTATGGGTTGGACTACGATGGATACGGACGTAATTACCGTGATATCTATACGGTAGTAGAATAGATGATTGATAACGCAAAATAGTGAGAAGTACAAAACGACTAATAAATTAAAGTAAAAAGATATGTTGAACATTGTAATTTTTGGAGCTCCGGGCTCAGGAAAAGGAACTCAAAGCGAACGTATTGTTGAGAAATTCGGTATTAACCATATTTCAACCGGTGATGTGTTGCGTGCGGAAATTAAAAATGGTACAGAACTGGGAAAGACAGCCAAAGGATACATTGATCAAGGTCAATTAATTCCCGATGAATTGATGATTGATATTTTGGCTGGCGTGCTTGATTCTTTTAAAGATAGTAAAGGCGTTATTTTTGATGGATTCCCCAGAACTATTGCTCAGGCGGAAGCGTTGAAGAAAATGTTGGCGGACAGAGGACAGGAAGTTTCTGTTATGCTCGATTTGGAAGTGCCTGAAGATGAATTAATGACTCGTTTGATTAAACGCGGAAAAGATTCGGGACGTGCTGATGATAATGAAGAGACCATTAAAAAACGTTTGGTTGTATATCATTCACAAACAGCTCCTTTGATTGATTGGTTTAAGAAAGAGGAAAAATATCAGCATATTAACGGATTAGGAACGATGGATAGTATTTTTGCCGATATCGTTGCTGCCATTGAAAAATTGTAGTCGGATTATAAGTTCCACTTCTTCACTGGGAAGAGCATAAATGTAAAATAATAAAAGGGCTTAAGGGAATACCGATTGGTATTGCAGGTTTAAGGGCAGAAACCGAACGGTTTATGGGAAAGATAGAAGATGAATAAAACGAAAAATTGACATATCAGATGATTGGTATTTCATTATTCATTGGACAGATTTTACAGAACTTAAAAATAGCTCTATAAAATAAAAGAAAGAAATGGCTGAATCGAATTTTGTTGATTATGTGAAAATCTATTGCCGTTCCGGCAAAGGAGGTCGAGGTTCTGCGCATATGCGCCGCGCCAAGTATGTTCCGAATGGCGGACCCGACGGTGGAGATGGCGGACGAGGCGGCCATGTAATCTTGAAAGGGAACCGTAATTATTGGACTCTTCTCCATTTGAAATATGATCGGCATGTATTTGCCGGACACGGAGGCAATGGCTCCTCAAGCCGTAGCTTTGGTAAAGATGGGGAGGATAAAACGATAGAAGTTCCGTGCGGAACAGTGGTATACAATGCCGAGACAGGTGAATATATCTGTGATATTACCGAACACGGCCAGGAGGTAGTACTGCTGAAAGGCGGACGGGGCGGATTGGGAAACTGGCACTTTAAGACCGCCACCCGTCAAGCTCCTCGTTTTGCCCAGCCGGGTGAACCGATGCAGGAGCTCACAGTTATTCTGGAATTGAAACTATTGGCGGATGTAGGACTTGTTGGATTTCCCAATGCGGGAAAGTCTACATTGCTTTCTGTCGTTTCTTCGGCTAAACCTAAAATTGCGAATTATCCTTTTACTACACTTGAACCGAATCTGGGAATTGTTTCTTATCGGGAGGGTAAATCGTTTGTAATGGCTGATATCCCGGGGATTATTGAAGGAGCAAGTGAGGGAAAAGGTTTAGGACTTCGTTTTCTCCGCCATATCGAGCGTAATTCGCTGCTGCTGTTCATGGTTTCGGGTGATGCGGACGATATTCGTAAGGAATATGAAGTGTTGCTTAACGAGTTGACACAGTTCAATCCGGAGATGTTGGATAAACAACGGGTACTTGCCATAACGAAGAGTGATATGTTAGATGAGGAGTTGATGCAGATGCTTGAAGAGAATCTTCCGGAGAATGTACCTCATGTTTTTATTTCTTCTCTTACCGGAATGGGCATTCAGGCATTGAAGGATATTCTTTGGAGTGAACTTAATAAAGAGAGCAATAAACTGGAGAGTGTATCGCAACGCATTGTTCATAAGAATAAAGATGTGAGTCTCTTAAAGAACGAACTCAAAGCAATGGGTGAAGATGGAGAGATTATTTATGATGAGGACGAGGATGATTTTGAATATGAGTATGAAGAGGAGGAATGGGATGAGAATGATGCGGAAAATGATGAAGAATGGGACGAACGGCAATGAACAGATTGACAGAAGATAAAAGGATGTTGGAATATGGCCTGATGTTGCCGTATTCCAACATTTTTTGTTTCTCTACGACCCGTCATGGCGGTTTTGGAGAGGGAACATATGATTCTTTTAATTGCACTCCTTATACAGGAGATGATTCACGGGATGTGTTAAAAAACCAGGCAATGTTGCGTGGCTTGTTGCCTGTTCCGAATGAATTGGTCATTCCTTATCAGATACATGATACAAGGGTTTTGGTAGTAGATGATGAGTATATATTTGCTTCGGAAGCGAAGCGTTATAATTCCTTGCAGGGAATAGACGCATTGATAACGAATTGTCCGGGTCTTTGTTTGTGTGTATCTACGGCAGATTGTGTTCCGGTATTGCTGTATGACAGAGAGCATCAAGTAATAGCTGCGGTTCATGCCGGTTGGCGAGGAACGGCGGCGCACATCGTGGAAATGGTATTACAACGTATGTCATCGGTATTCGGGACCCGTGGCGAAGGAGTAGTTGCATGTATCGGTCCGTCTATTTCGTTGGAAGCATTCGAAACCGGCGATGAAGTGTATCGGATATTTCAAGAAAAGGGTTTTCCGATGGAACGGATCTCACGGCGTAACGTACATACGGGAAAGTGGCATTTGAATCTTTGGGAGGCGAACCGCTTGCAATTGAGTAATTATGGAGTACCTGAACAACAAATAGAAATTTCCGGAATCTGTACATATAACCGATATGAGGATTTCTTCTCGGCACGGAGGTTAGGTCTGAAATCCGGGCGTATTTTATCCGGAATAATGATTATAAAGGAATCGAATGATATGCATAATAGAGCTAATTGTTGAAAGGTTAGTATTTGTTTGAAACCGGAAAACGGTATAGTAGTGAAACCTTTTTTAAATACCCAAAAATAAAAGTATATGGATATAGAAAAAGCAATAAGGGAAGGAGTGGTTTTCAAGGGAGCTAAATTGTCTGGGAAAAAAGAAGAGAAAGTCAAGACAAAGGCCAAAAAGAAAGCTTATATTACCGGACAACATGGATCCGGTTCTGCTAAGATGAAAGCAGAATATCGCCGTCGTCGTGCCAATCGGCATAAGTAAAACGCAGATAGCCGGTTCGCATATACAAGCGTTTTATCTGCACTCGTACATACGTTTGACAGCGGATGGAGACATGGTATGTTTTATTTATTCTTCTTCTTTAAATAGTCATAGAATACATATTGGGGACGGGAAGGCGAAATACCCGGTTGGTATTTGAAAATATTTTTCAGGTTCTCATCCACCCAGCAAGCTCGGCTGTTGTCTTGTAATTGAATGGTTAGCATATCTGTAAGCTCTTGCTTTAAATCCGGGTCGGTGATAGGTGTTACCGCTTCTATACGACGGTAAAGATTGCGCCGCATCCAATCCGGTGAGCCTAAAAATAGTTTAGGTTGCCCGTTGTTGCCGAAATACCAGATGCGGGCATGTTCTAAAAAGCTGTCTACAATGCGGGTTATACGGATATTCCGGCTGTAAGGTTGGTTGGGAATCAGGCAGCAGATGCCGCGGATTAATAAATCTATTTCTACTCCCGCTTCGCTTGCCCGATATAGTTCGTTAATCATGCTGGTATCCTGCAAGGCATTCATCTTTAAAATAATGCGTCCTTTTTTCCCTGCCTTGGCAAGGGCAATCTCGTGGTGGATTAACCTTTTCAGTTGGGGTATCAGATTAAATTGCGCAACCAGTAAACGTTTGAATACAGGTTCAACTTGTTCGCCTTGTAATTTGGCAAAGAGGAGCTTTAGGTCTTGTATGATAGATGGCTTACAAGTGAATAAGCTTGTATCGGCATATACATTGGCTGTTTGTTCATTAAAATTGCCTGTACTTATACATCCGTAACTGGTGGTAATCTGTGCGTTTTTATTTCGGCGAAGTATGAGTACCACTTTAGCATGAACCTTCAGACCGGGTATACTATATATAATATGTATACCCGCTGCTTTCATCATTTCTGCCGTAGCTAAATTGTTCTCTTCATCGAAGCGGGCTTTTAATTCCACAAAAACAGTCACTTTTTTCCCATTTTGTGCCGCGGCGATTAATGTATTGATAACGGCAGAATTTTCAGCCACACGGTATTGGGTGATCATGATTTCGGCGCATTGCGGGTCGTGTACGGCTTCGTATAGGAAATGAATAAAATGTGAGAACGAATGGTAAGGATAGTGTAAAAGTAAATCCTTCCTCCTTACATAATGAAACATCGATTCCTTCTCATTAAGGAAGTTGAGTTTCATAGGCTGAGGTTTTTCGTTCACTTGTAAGGCTTTATTCGGATTGGGAAGATAGCGGAGGTCTTCCAAATTTAAATGCTTGTCTCCGGGTACAAGTTCGTTGGCGTCTATATCGAAAGCGTCAATAAGGAACTGCAGGAAATCATCGGACATTTTCCGGTCGTAAACAAACCGGCATATAGCTCCTATCTTGCGTCGTTTTACTTTCTTCTTCAGCTCTTTCTCCATATTGATTTTAGAAGAGATCACATCATCTATGAAGATATCGGCATCTCGTGAAATTTTAAAGCAATAACGGCTGTCTACATCGTATCCCGGAAATATTTTGTGGATATTCATTTTGATGATATCCTCCATATACATTATATAATAAAAGTCTCCTTGTTGAGGCAGTTCGATAAAACGGGGTACTTTACTGTAGGGTAGTTTAAACGTAAAATATTCGAATGGAGCGTCCCAATCTCCTAATTTCCGGGCACGCACAGCCATATAAAGCCGGTTGTCCCGCAGGAAAGTGTGAATAATTCCTTTTTTTACCGGAACCGGTTGTAAATATGGAAATATCTCATCATCGAAATATTGATGAATAAAAGGAAAGTGTATAGGATTCACCTCTTGTTTTGTTTGATAAAAAAGAACATGATTTCTTTTTAGTTCCGGCAGGATAGCTTGTTCGTAAATCCGAATACGGTCCTCCATTTGTTTGTTAACTTCTTCGGTTATCTCTTGGATAATTTGTTTGGCTTCTTCCCGGGAATCATCTCCTTCTTTGTTTCCATAAGCAATAGCCCGGTAGTCGGCTACCCGTACCCGATAGAACTCTTCAAGATTGGAAGAGTAAATAGAGACGAAATTAATACGCTCATAAATAGGCAAGCTTTCGTTGGCAGCTTCAAGCAACACGCGATAATTGAATGACAACCAACTGATGTCACGCTTAAAATATTTATAGAGGTTTTTCATACCATCTTTTCATTTAAGGTCTGTCCAAAAATAGTACTTTTATAGATATCTGCCAAGAAAATTAAATCTTCTTTGTTTCTTGAAGCTAATCTGTTTGATAATTGTTGCGGAACAGGTCATGATGAGTCATTTTATCTCTTGCTTCTTTTTCGGGAAATTAAAGGTAAACTACTGTTTATTCGATGAAAAGTCGTAATTTTGCTTCATTAAACAGAATGAATTATGTTAAGAATCGGTTTATTGTCCGATACACATGCCTATTGGGACGAGAAATATTTGCAATACTTTGAAAGTTGCGATGAAATTTGGCATGCAGGAGATATTGGCTCTTTGGAAGTTGCCCGGCGTCTGGCGGATTATCGTCCGTTCAGGGCTGTATATGGAAATATTGACGGGCAGGAGATTCGGAAACTTTATCCTCAGATTAACCGTTTTACGGTAGAAGGAGCAGAGATATTAATCAAACACATAGGAGGCTATCCCGGTAATTACGATCCATCTGTTAGAGGAAGTCTTTTCGTACGTCCGCCGAAACTTTTTATCAGCGGGCATTCTCATATACTGAAAGTGAAATATGACAAAACCTTGGGGATGCTGCATATTAATCCCGGTGCAGCAGGGAATTATGGTTTTCATAAAGTGCGCACATTGGTTCGTTTTTCCGTTGATGACGGAGTCTTTAAAGATTTAGAGGTGATAGAGTTGGCCGATAAGTAAAAATATATTCGATTATCCATACCTAGCATGTGCCTTTGATAACAGTATAAGTTATCCGCATAACTAATAATGCTAGAGGCTATAAGGACATTATTAGTTATATGCGATGCGTGGCATTCGACATTTGTCTATTCCGGTTGTATGAGGTTGAGGCAGAGGTTATGTGAACAACTTTTTATCGATAAACTCTTTAATAAACTGAGTGGTTCCCTCTTCACCCAACACGGAGGAGTTGATGCATAAATGATAAGTAGATGCTGCTCCCCACGTGTTGCAACTATAATAATTATAATAAGACGAGCGTTTCTTGTCTGCATTTTCGATCATTTCTTCGGCATCCTCTTCACTGACCGAATGATTGGCGCAAATCCGCTTGATGCGGTCACTTTTGTCGGCGCTGATAAAAATGTTAATGCAACGCGGGTGATCGCGTAAAATATAGTCTGCGCATCGTCCTACGAATATGCAAGACTCTTTTTCGGCAATATTGCGTATGACATCGCTTTGAATTTTGAATAAAGCATCATTACTCAAGTAATTGTCATAAATAGCTCCGTCTCCTACAAAGGGAACCCGGATGCTTCCTACGAAAGTATGCATAAATCCTTTAGATGCTTTTTCGTCTGCTTTTTCGAAAAACTCTTGGCAGAAGCCGCTTTCTTTAGCCGCTAGCTTCAATAATGTTTTGTCATAAATGGAAATGCCGTAAAGTTCAGCTAATTTCTTTCCGATAGCTTTACCTCCGCTTGCCAATTGGCGGCCTATATTAATGATGAATTTCTCGTCCTTCATAATCGTATTGTTTAAATTAGAATGATACAAATGTATAATTAATTTTTGATTTGAGGCATTGCTTTGAACTTTTTTAATTGATTCCGGAACATGAAGATTGCCACAATTGTTGCAAAGAAATCGGCAACAGGCATACTGAGCCATACTCCCAGTGCTCCATTATTCCCCAGATTCTCCATGATATGGGGCAGAATCAATAACCCCGGCAACAAGAATAACAATTGGCGCGTAAGGGATAGGAATATAGATTTGCTGGCCATGCCGATACTCTGAAAGAAATTGGTGGTAACCATTTGAATACCGATGATGGGAAAGCAGAATACGACAATGCGCATGCCTTCGGCTGCCAAATCGATAAGTTGTTGATCCGTAGTGAAAATAGAAGCAACCAGATGGGGAAAGAATTCGCCGATAATGAATCCGAAAGTAGTGACGCATGTAGCACCTATCATGGTTAATTTTACTACTCTCATTACCCTGTCGTATTGTTGGGCTCCGAAGTTATAACCGGCAATGGGTTGCATACCTTGGTTAATACCGATTACAATCATCACGAAAAAGAAACCGATACGGTTTACAATACCATAAGCGCCGATAGCCAAGTCGCCGCCATATTCTTTTAATCCTTTATTAATAAGAATGACGATTAAACAAGCTGCCAGGTTCATCAGAAATGGCGACATGCCAATAGCCAAAGAATCCAAGACAATTTTTTTCTTCAATCTGTATATACCGCGGCGCAAATGCAACAATTCGTTTTTATTGGTAAGAATACGGAACTGCCAGATAAGCGATACGATTTGTGCCGTAACTGTGGCTGTCGCTGCTCCGCGAATTCCCCATTCAAACACATAAATAAAGATCGGTGCAAGTATTGTATTGACAATTACGGTAGTAATAGTGGCGTACATGGCTTGCTTGGGATGCCCCGAAGCGCGCAGTACGGCGTTTAACCCTAAATACATATGGGTAACCACATTACCAAGCAAGATGATCGTCATGAAATCGTGTGCGTAAGGGAGGGTCGTTTCGCTGGCTCCAAAGAAATAAAGGATGGGATCGAGGAAAATAAGGGCGATAAACCCAAATGAAAAACCGATAATCAGGTTCATGGTCACAACGTTTCCCAATACTCTTTGAGCCGTTTCGTAATCTTTTTGTCCAAGTCGGACGGATATCAACGTTGCGGCTCCTACTCCCACAAGGGAACCGAATGCGGCGGCGAGATTCATTAAAGGGAAAGTAAGGGCAAGTCCGGAGATTGCCATAGCACCTACTCCTTGTCCGATAAAAATACTATCTATAATATTATAGAGTGAAGAGGCTGTCATGGCAATAATTGCCGGAACAGCGTACTGTACTAGAAGTTTCCTGATTCGTTCTGTTCCAAGTTCGGTTGCTACAATCTTTTGTGTCATATTATTTATTCCTTATTATTGGTTGCAAAGGTACTGAAAATCCCTTTTTCTTTTTTATCTTTGCCTCATTATAAAATAAAAAGATGAAAAAAGAGCGTGTTTTGGTTGGTATGAGTGGTGGAATTGATAGCACGGCCACCTGCATGATGCTGCAAGAACAGGGCTATGAAGTAATAGGAGTTACTATGCGGACATGGGATTCTCCTTCAAAATTCTCTACTTCCGGACAATCTTTGCCCGATTACATACTAGAAGCTCAGGAGTTGGCAGAGCGTTTGGGTATTCATCATTATATAGCTGATGAACGCGAAGGTTTCAGGCAAATAGTTGTACGGAATTTTATAGATGAATATATGAATGGACGTACACCGAACCCTTGTGTGTTGTGTAATCCGTTGTTTAAGTTCCGGGTGTTGACCGAATGGGCCGATAAACTGGGATGCAAATGGATCGCTACCGGACATTACTCCCGTTTGGAAGAACGAAACGGCTTTGTATACATTGTAGCGGGAGACGACGAGAAAAAAGACCAATCCTATTTCCTTTGGAGAGTAGGGCAGGAAACTTTAAAACGTTGTATCTTTCCATTGAGTGGGTATACAAAGAATTCCGTCCGAGAGTATTTGAAAGAAAAGGGTCTGGAGGCGAAGTCTAAAGAAGGGGAAAGTATGGAGGTCTGTTTTGTGGAGGGCGATTACCGTGATTTCCTTCGTCAGCAGATTCCCGATTTGGATGAGAAAGTCGGTCCCGGTAAGTTTGTGAATGCCGAGGGCGTCACGTTAGGTTTGCATAAAGGATTTCCATATTACACAATAGGCCAGCGAAAAGGACTTGAGATAGCATTGGGATATCCGGCTTACGTATTAAAACTGAATCCTCAAAAGAATACGGTAATGCTAGGAACACCGGATTTGTTGAAAGTTGATTATATGTTAATCGAACCTCCTTGTTTGGTGGATGAACAACATTTCTGGGAAGAGCCCAATTTAACAGTGCGTATCCGATATCGCAGTAAACCCATACCTTGCGAAGTCCGGAAATTGGAAGATGAATCGGCGGGTGGCAAATGGATGGTACATTTTTTAGCAGAAGCCTCATCCGTCACGCCGGGGCAGTCGGCTGTTTTTTATGTAGGTAAAAGAGTGGTAGGAGGTGCGTTCATTGCTTCGCAACGAGGGATTGGAATGTATACTTAGATTAGTGGAATATGAAAAAGTTAATTATAATGATTTTCATGGTGGGCTGTTTCGTGTCACTGTATGCCCAAGGGCCCTATCGTTATCGGATTCATCTGACCGACAAAGCAGATACGAAATATACTTTGTCCCATCCGGAGTTCTTTTTATCGGAAAAAGCTCTGGAACGTAGAAACAAACAAGGAGTAGTGGTAGATTCTACCGATTTGCCTGTATGCCGATCGTATCTGATGAAAATAGCGAACTGCGGCGTAGACATTATTCATTGTAGCAAGTGGAACAATACAGTGCTTATAGAGAGTTCCGATACCATAAAAATAGAAGAAATTGTAAAACTGCCTTTTGTCAGGAAAGTGCGGAAAGTATGGACATGCCCGTTTTCAGTCCCCTTTCGGGATGCCGATCGTAAAAAATGTGTAACCAATAAATATACGGCAGATACAACTTATTATGGAGTAGCCTCTTATCAGGTCTTGATGCTGAATATAGATAAACTGCATAATTTGGGTTTTAAGGGAAGAGGCATGGCGATTGCTGTGATCGACGGTGGCTTTTACAATGCAGATGCGGTAAAGTTGTTGCAAAATGTGAAGATTGAAGGTTCTCGTAACTTTGTGAACAGTTTTGATGTGTTTGGCGAGAGCGACCATGGTCTGAAAGTACTTTCCTGCATGGCGGCAAATGAGCCGAACGTGATGGTCGGTACGGCACCGGAAGCATCGTATTGGCTTCTTTGTTCGGAAGACAGCGACTCGGAGTGCTTGGCAGAAGAAGATTATTGGGCGGCAGCAGTGGAATTTGCCGATAGTGTAGGAGTCGATATTGTCAACACATCATTAGGATATTCTTCTTTTGATGATAAAAATACCAGTTATATTTATTCGCAACTGGACGGTCGCTCGTCATTAATTTCAAAATCGGCATCAATGGCTGCTGATAAAGGAATGGTTGTAGTATGCAGTGCCGGAAACGAGGGAAATAAAACATGGAAGAAAATAACAGTTCCTGCCGATGCCGATCAGGTACTAACTGTGGGTGCGGTAAACCGTAGCCATATCAATGCTGTTTTTTCTTCTGTAGGAAATACCACCGACGGACGTGTGAAACCGGATGTAATGGCATTAGGAGAACGGTCGGCTGTAGTGGATGTGGATGGAACAACGGAATGGGCTAATGGGACTTCTTTTGCTTCGCCTACACTTTGCGGTGCCGTAGCCTGTTTATGGCAGGCATGTCCTTCTTTGACCGCTAAACAGCTCATTGAGTTAGTACGGAAAGCGGGTGATCGGGCGGAAACTCCGGATAATATATTTGGTTATGGCATTCCGGATTTTTGGAAAGCTTATCAGTTCGGGACTGGCTTAATAAGTAATGAGGTATGGGACATTGATTCCTCGAAGTAAATAAGTCTTAAATGACGGATGATATCAAGTTCTGAATGGCGGATGAAGTCAGGATAATTTGTGGGAAAAGAAAAACTCTCGATTTAAGTATGATCAGAGTTGAAATTAGGTAAAATATGGAGGCGCTTTCTTTATATGAATTGAATCAATTGGTTCGCCGGAGCTTGTCGGAATGTTTTCCCGATCAAGTATGGGTGCGTGCTGAGCTGAGCGATGTCCGGGTTCATGCCAGCGGACATTGTTATGTGGAGTTTGTTGAAAAAGATCCTCGGGGAAACAATCTGATAGCCAAGGCAAGGGGCACCATCTGGTCGAACATGTTTCGTTTGCTGAAGGCCTATTTTGAAGAGGAAACCGGGCAGCTGTTTACAACAGGGCTAAAAGTGCTGGTATGTGTGTCGGTAGAGTTTCATGAACTCTATGGATATTCCCTGACGGTGAAGGACATAGACCCCTCGTATACATTAGGAGATATGGCGCGTAGGAGGCGTGAAATATTGAAACAATTGGAGGCGGAAGGCGTGCTTACCTTAAATAAGGAATTGTCAATGCCGCTCTTTCCTCAAAGGATTGCTGTTATTTCTTCTGCTACGGCGGCAGGATACGGAGACTTCTGCAACCAGCTTTCTCATAATCCGTATGGTTTTGTTTTTTATCCCAAGTTGTTTCAGGCGGTCATGCAAGGTGAGCGTGTGGAAGAATCCATTACCGGTGCACTGAACCGTATTTATGAACAGTATGATTTATGGGATGTTGTGGTAATTATTCGGGGCGGAGGAGCTACTTCCGATTTATCCGGATTCGATACCTATTTATTGGCAGCTAATTGTGCCCAGTTCCCTCTTCCTATTCTGACGGGCATAGGGCATGAAAGAGATGATACGGTGATAGACTCGGTGGCGCATACACGTGTAAAGACGCCTACGGCTGCGGCCGAGTTCCTGATAAGCAGGACGCTGATGACAGCAACGAACTTGGAGACTTTGCAGGAATCGATTAAAACAAGGGTTTCTACTTATTTGCGTAATGAAAAACAACGTGTAGAGTGGCTCTCCGAAAAACTGCCTTCCCTATTTTCTTTGTGTAGATTGCGGGAGGAACATCGTATCTCTTTGTGGGAGCAACGTGTCTGTCAGGCATGCCGTACTCGGCTTTCCGAAGAACGCCACAAGTTACAGTTGCTGAGTAAAGAGGTGGACCACGCTTCTCCTGAAAATCTGTTGAAACGTGGTTATAGTATTACGCTAAAGGATGGAAAGGCGGTGACGGACTTTTCATTGTTGCGGGATGGTGACGAGTTGGAAACGATTCTTGCAAAAGGGAGTGTTAGAAGTAGGGTAATTAAAAAATAATTGTGTATGGTAACGAAAAAGCAAACTTACGAACAAGCTATGAAGCGTTTGGAAGAAATTGTATCGCTCATAGAAAGCAACGAACTAGATATTGATAATTTAGGAGAAAAGCTGAAAGAAGCACAGGGTTTAATTAAGTTTTGCCGGGATAAACTTTATAAAACCGATGAGGAAATAAAGAAAATGTTAGAGAAGGAGGAAAGTAAATGAGGGGTGTCAAAATAGAAAGGACGCCCTGAAGAAGTTATAGAGATTGTAAGTGGCAAATAAAAAAGAAGGTTTTATTAATTAAGTTAGAAAGTGGAAGTACAATATGATAAAGATAGCCTCCGCATTCCACTTCTGTACAACTACTGGGTACCGCACAAAATACACAATCTCTTCTTAGGCTGTTGGTATACCATTCACTTTCTTCGTCTAATCTGCAAACTATTGTCGCCGGTTGGGTATAATCGTAGATACTTTCATTTGTAGCTAAACTTCGATATTGTCCGAAGTTATATCGGAAAGATCGCCTTTTTGCCTTTTTGATATTACAATAATCCCTATGAGAATGGTGGCAATGGCAATAAAAAATTTCATACGTAGAGAGCTTAAGATTAGTATGCTATTTGCAAATATAGTGTATTATAAAGATATACAAGAAAGCATGGAATAAAATGTATTGAAAACGAGCATGCGGATTCGTATGTAGCTTAATTTGCTAAATATTATCATTTTTGATTGGATTTTGTGAATATAAAGCGTATATTTGCTCCCATTCGTAAATAATAAATATGTATAAATAGGATATACAATGAAAGAAATGGATTGGTCGAATCTGTCGTTTGGATATATGAAGACAGATTATAATGTTCGTTGTTGTTATCGCGACGGAAATTGGGGAGAAATAGAAGTATCGTCTTCCGAGACGATTAACTTGCATATGGCAGCAACTTGTTTGCATTACGGACAGGAAGCTTTTGAAGGGTTGAAAGCTTACCGTTGCAAGGACGGAAAGATTAGAATCTTCCGTATGGAGGCTAATGCAGAGCGTTTGCAAAGTACCTGTCGGGGTATCTTGATGCCCGAATTGCCTACTGAATTGTTCTGTGAAATGGTGAAGAAAGTGGTAAAGTTGAATGAGCGATTTATACCTCCTTACGAGAGCGGAGCTTCGTTATACATCCGTCCGTTACTTATCGGTACCAGCGCTCAAGTAGGCGTACATCCGGCTACGGAATACATGTTCCTTATTTTTGTTACGCCGGTAGGCCCATATTTTAAAGGTGGTTTTGCTACCAATCCGTACGTGATTATCCGCGAGTTCGATCGTTCTGCTCCGTTGGGTACAGGTATATATAAGGTTGGCGGCAACTATGCAGCCAGTTTACGTGCCAATAAAATGGCTCATGATTTAGGTTATTCTTGTGAATTTTATCTGGATGCCAAAGAAAAGAAATATATCGACGAGTGTGGCGCAGCCAACTTCTTCGGTATTAAAGATAATACTTATATCACTCCTAAATCAACTTCTATTTTGCCTTCTATTACTAATAAAAGTTTGATGCAACTAGCCGAAGATATGGGTATGAAGGTGGAGCGCCGTCCGGTGCCGGAGGAAGAGCTCAGTACGTTTGAGGAAGCAGGAGCGTGTGGCACGGCGGCTGTTATCAGCCCGATAGAGCGTATCGACGATTTGGAGAATAAGAAATCTTATGTAATTTCGAAAGACGGGAAACCGGGACCTGTTTGCACCAAGTTGTATAATAAATTGCGCGGAATACAATATGGCGACGAACCGGATAAGTATGGTTGGGTAACTGTATTGGATTAATTGGTTCATCATTAAATGCTTATAACAAATGATTAGAAGTGCAAGCCAAATGCGGGCAGCCGCACGTGCGGCATTATCCGGAAAATGGGGTGGAGCAGTGCTTCTCACTCTCATCTATATGTTGGTAATGGGAGCTGTTCCCGTGGCTGCAGGTTATTACCTGTTTAATGGGAGCGATAGTATTTTGCAATTTTTGCTTCTTCCTTTGAGCTATAGTTTTGTTGTGGCTTTTCTGGAGAATGGTCGGAATGGAAACGAATACAAGGTAAATCAGCTTCTCGAAGGTTTCTATGACTATAAAAGAATTCTTCTGACGTTTCTTTTGGTAGGAGTTTACACATTATTGTGGATGTTGCTGTTTGTAATTCCGGGTATTATCAAATCGTATTCGTATTCCATGACAGCTTACATATTGAAGGATAACCCCGATTTGAAGTATAATGGTGCCATAGAAAGAAGTATGGCAATGATGAAAGGACATAAATTTGATTTGTTCTATTTGCAGTTGACTTTCATCGGGTGGGGATTGCTATGCCTGTTGACGTGTGGTATCGGTTTCCTTTGGTTATCTCCTTATATGTCTTCGGCAATGGCGAATTTCTATGAAAATGTGAAGGCGGAGTTTGAGGAGAAAAACAATCGCGTGCAAGAAATTTAATCAATATAAAGTAAGATAAGGAGCGTTCCACCATTCGGAAGGGACGCTCTTTCTTTGATGTTTTGTAAACACGTTTTAGTAATGGGAAAAGGTAAATTAGAGAAATTTGCTGATATGCGGAGCTATCCGCATGTATTTGAATATCCGTTCTCGGTGGTTGATAATGTTCCGTTTGAAATGAAAGGACATTGGAATCGCGAGTTCTTTCACAATGATCATCCCATCGTTTTAGAGTTAGGTTGCGGACGGGGAGAATATACTGTCGGTTTGGCGCGTATGTTCCCCGATAAAAATTTCATTGGGGTAGATATTAAAGGTTCCAGAATGTGGAGCGGCGCTACCGAGGCATTACGGGAAGGGCTTCCCAATGTGGCTTTCTTGCGTACGAATATTGAAATAATCGACCGCTTCTTCGGCGAAGGGGAAGTGAGCGAGATTTGGCTGACATTTTCGGACCCGCAAATGAAGAAGGCTACCAAACGTTTGACTTCCACCTACTTTATGAATCGTTACCGCCGTTTTCTGATTCCCGATGGACTGATACATCTGAAAACCGACAGTAATTTTATGTTTACCTATACCAAATACATGGTAGAGAAGAATCGTTTTCCGGTAGAGTTTCAAACGGAGGATTTGTATCATTCCGGTTTGGTAGATAAAATCTTGGGAATTCAGACTTATTATGAACAACAATGGTTGGACCGTGGTTTAACTATCAAATACATGAAGTTCCGCCTTCCGAAGGAGGGTGATTGGGAAGAACCGGATATAGAGATTGAGCTGGATGATTATCGGAGCTATAACCGTAGCAAGCGCAGTGGGTTACAGACAAGTAAATAGACATTCTTTTTTCTGTCTGATTATATGTTCTGCGTACTTCAGGCAATATGCAATGGAGAAGAATCATGTAAAACGCTACTCGACTGAAGTCGGTAGCAAATACAGTAAGGATATAGAAGAAAGATTATATGCACTAATCATTCGTAAATAAGTGTTAGAAGTTTAATTAATTATTCATTTGAGATATGACAATTTATCCAAAACTTATATTAGACGCATTGGCAACAGTGCGTTATCCCGGTACGGGAAAGAACATTGTTGAAGCCGGCATGGTGGAAGATAATATACGGATTGAAGGAAACAAAGTATCGTTTTCGCTTATATTCGAGAAACCGACAGATCCGTTCATGCAGTCGGTTATTAAGGCTTCCGAAACGGCTATCCTTACCTATGTAGGAAAGGAAGTGGATATTAAAGGAAACATTTCCGTTAAAACTATTCAGCAGGCACGTCCCGAGGTAGGGAAGTTGTTGCCGCAGGTAAAGAACATTATTGCTGTTTCTTCCGGAAAAGGGGGAGTGGGCAAGTCTACCGTTGCAGCCAATCTGGCTATAGCACTGTCAAAGCAAGGTTATAAGGTCGGATTGCTGGATGCGGACATATTTGGTCCGTCTATGCCTAAAATGTTTCAGGTGGAAGATGCGCGTCCGTATGCTGAAACCATCGAAGGGCGGGATATGATTGTTCCCGTTGAGAAATATGGAATCAAGTTGCTGTCCATCGGTTTCTTTGTCGATCCCGATCAGGCTACCCTTTGGCGCGGAGGTATGGCGAGCAATGCCTTGAAACAATTGATTGGTGATGCGGCTTGGGGCGAATTGGATTATTTTCTTATCGACCTTCCTCCCGGAACAAGTGATATCCATCTGACTGTAGTGCAGACTTTAGCCCTCACCGGTGCCGTGGTAGTCAGTACGCCGCAAGCAGTGGCCCTGGCGGATGCCCGTAAGGGAATCAATATGTTTACGAATGATAAAGTAAACGTACCTATTCTTGGTCTGATAGAGAATATGGCTTGGTTTACTCCGGCGGAACTTCCTGAAAACAAATATTATTTGTTTGGAAAAGAAGGGGCGAAACATTTGGCGGAAGAGATGCAAGTGCCTTTACTCGGACAGATTCCTATCGTGCAGAGTATTTGTGAGGGCGGTGACAACGGAGTGCCTGTGGCATTGAACGAGGATACCATTACCGGACGTGCGTTTGCCGAATTGGCTGTCAATTTGGTAGAGCAAGTAGAGAAGCGGAATGCCGAACTTCCTCCCACTCATATTGTGGAAATGCATAAGTAATTCGATATAAACCAAATGAGTGCCATCTTTATGATGGCAACCTCTTTGACTAGTAAAGTGAGGCTTAACCAGTCAACTTGTTTAGTACACTACCGGTTTGTGCCAACGCAGAGGCACAAGTGTGACATTACTGTTGTCACACTTGTGACACAAGTTAAGTCACAACTGTGCCAATCATCATGTCACACTTGTGACACAGGCGTGTCACAATCTGTCTTATCCACAGTTGCTGCAATCATCCTTATGTATAACTAATCTGTATTGAATGGAGAATGAAGCACTGCCCCGGCAAGATACCTTTCAGGTCTTGCCGGGGCAGTGCTTATAGTAAGGTCTTTTAGTGCTTATAGTAAGGTCTTTTAGTGCTTATAGTAAGGTCTTTTAGTGCTTATAGTAAGGTCTTTTAGTGCTTATAGTAAGGTCTTTTAGTGCTTATAGTAAGGTCTTTTAGTGCTTATAGTAAGGTCTTTTAGTGCTTATAG
>ERZ825137.1943-NODE-1943-length-25201-cov-17.132069_pt1 | contig 25201 bp, 22 predicted proteins | sample MGYA00519873_ERZ825137 | MGnify/ENA primary metagenome ERZ825137 (study PRJEB31778, sample SAMEA3449190) | human gut metagenome | biome: human gut; feature: human-associated habitat; material: faeces | place: United Kingdom | collected 2010/2012 ...
ACGCCGACAGATGCTCCCTTTATCCGCCACAGGCGGCGGTCGCATATGTTGCCCGGAGATGGGGCGAAAACACAAACCAAATTTGATATGGGAATGCTGCTTGGAGTGTCGCACAAAATCGACCTGTATTCCATATCACACCGTCCGAAAATACCAAATTGCAAATTAAATATATCTATGTTAAAATATCCTTGACAGGGGGTATAAGAATGAGCAAAAATATGAAAAAATCACTTACCGTTTTTTCTATCGTATTTTACATTGTGACTTTGGGGTTTATGATTTACGGCACATTTAACGATTTGCAGGTCGATATTGCATTGTTTAATCCGCAAAACAAGTTGAGCATTGCTTTTGAGTGCTTCGGCGAGGCGGTTGCGTGGGGTATTTGGGGTCCTGTGTTTACTGTGCTTATTTTAACACGGCACAATCTCAATGAAAGCCTTGAAATTATCGGCAGGGTATTTCCTTTTGTAAAGAGCGTCAAAAATACCGACGCAAAGGCATACAAATTTTTTGACTTCGTTCTTAAAATTGTTACTACCGCGGGCTTTTTCGTTTTAAGCGTTGTAGGATATAAGAAAATCATAGAAAATGTCGCAAAGAAGTTTGTCTCGTTGAGCCAACCCGTGTACTTCATTATCTGTACGCTTGTTGCGGCGGCGTTTTTGCTGGCTTTTCGCAAAATCGACAAAAGGGTTCTCAATAAACTCGAGACAATTTCGCTTGCTTTCCTGTTTATGTCGATAGGCATAAGACTTTGTATGTATCTCAAACCGATTACCCACCGTGTACGCTTCCGTGAAATGGTTGCGGCTTCCAACGGAATATTCAACAGCAAGGGTATGAGCTACGGAACGCTTGACAGGCTTGTGCCGAGAACGGGCGGGGCAATGCTTGACGGCGTTGATTTTTCCGCATACACGCCTTGGTACAAAATAGGCGACGATATGGGAATTTACAGCCATCCCGATTCATTCCCGTCGGGACACACATTTTCTGCTTGCTGTGCGTTTTTGAGCATACTTCTCTGCTCGGCGTATAAACGCCTTGAAAAAATAACGCCGCTTGCAATGCTCCTTTCTGCGGCTTATGTCTATACAATGGGATATACCCGAATGGTTGAGGGTGCGCACTACCTTACGGATGTCGCAAGTGCTGCGCTCATAGGTTATACGGTGTTTTTGATAACTGTTGCCGTATATAATTTGTTTATGAAAAAGAAAATTTTCCCGACAAGAAATTATTGATTTTATTGACATCGGGTGCTAAAAATGATATTATATTCGGGCGTTGTAAAACGCTCGGATATATTTGCAGAAGTGGCGGAATAGGCAGACGCTCAGGTCTCAGAAGCCTGTGAATGTGAATTCGTGTGGGTTCAAGTCCCATCTTCTGCACCAAAAAAGAGTAGGCGAAAAGCCTACTCTTTTTTATATCAAGCGTTAAAATCTTCTTTAATAAACCTCGCAACACTGTTCTCATTGTTTGAAGCGATAACATCCGTTGCAAGCGCTTTGAGTTCATCTACGGCATTTGCAACCGCATATTTTTCATCAGCGCCCATAAAAAGCGGGATGTCATTTCTGTTGTCGCCGAAAGATATGACCTTTTCGGCTTTGACATATTCTCTGACAATTTCAAGCCCTTTTAGCTTTGTTGCCTCCTTGTTAAATACCTCTAAAAACCAATAGGGTGTGTATGTGTCGCTGTAAAACGAATAGCCTACGCCGTCGATACCGTCCAACCTCTTCGTTATCGGCAGCAGGTCGGAGTATTCGTCGCAAAGGGATATAAATACGGGCGAAAACCCGCTCACCGGGCAGATTTTATCAACCTTGTGTATGATGCTTCCCATACTCTTGCGGCGTGTCTCGTAATATTCCCTGTGTATGGGCAATTTAAGGCTTGTGAACTGCAAATCGTATTCTTCCGTGCCATTATTGAAAAAGAACACGAAGGGCGATTTATCGGCGTTTTCAAACACTTTGAGTATTTCTTTGAACGCACCGTCTTCGATATAAAAGCAATTTACGGTCTTTTGCTTTTTCATATCGTACACAAATACGCCGCTTGAAAGCACAACAGGCGCATTGAACTCAATGCCGTTTAACAGTTCCCTTGCAGATAAAAGACTTCTTGCCGTTGCCACGGAAAACAGTAAACCGTCTTTTGAAAGAGAGTTTATAATGCTTTTGCTCTCTTCGGAAACCTCGGCGCTGTCGTTGAGAAAGGTGCCGTCAAGGTCGGTTATATAGAGTGTTTTCACTTTGAAATCACGCTTTCGCAGTTTTCGTGCGCCGCAGAGCCCGTAAATCTGTCGGTTACAAGGTTCTCGCAGTTTTCGCTGTCTATTGCGTGTGCGTAATCGTCGCAGATGTTGCCCCAATTCACGCTCGATTTTGCTACCCTGATATTCTTGGCGTTCCTTATAAAGAAGCCCGAATTCTTATGCTTTTCGATTTCTTTTCCGAGACCGGGGCGCATATCATAAAGACCCGTTTCCCATTTTGAGGTCTTTGTAAGCTCAACACGGACGTTTTCAAAGGTAACATCTTCAACGGTGTTTTCCTTTGTTCCGTGGATTAACACGCCGTTTTCGCCCTTGCAGGTAATGTTTGAAAATCTGACATTTTTGATGTGACCCGATTTGGTGTTTTCGTCTCTGTCAAAGGTTGTGATAACAATCGGCTCGGCAGTTCCCCACCAGTCAGGGCAAAAGCGCCTTGTCTCGATAATTATATTTGAATAGCTTACATTTTCTACATTTCCGCCGTCTCTTATCTGGATTGAAAGGCCGCGGTTGCTTCTTGAAATTATACAGTTCTGCACAAGGACATTTCTGAAATCTCCAACGCCCTCCGTACCGATTTTGATTGCGGCTGATGTGGAAATAAGCGTGCAGTCGGAAATGATGATATTCTCGCACGGACCGTATTCGGAGTTGCCCTTTGAGGTTTTAAGGCAGATACAGTCGTCCGCACACTCGATATGACAGCCGAGTATTCTTACATTACTGCTGTGGTCGGGGTCGATGCCGTCCGAGTTTGCAACATCGAGGTCGTTGAGTATTCTGATTTTTGAAATGAGCACATCGTCACAGCCCGCAGGATGAAGCGTCCAAAACGGAGCGTCGACAATCGTGATTTTTTCAAATGTAATGTGATTGCTCTTTTCAATGTATATAACGGTCGGACGGGGATAGAAGTTGCCCGTTACATAGTACCTGTCTTTTCTTTCTACAAAGGCGTGACCGTTGGCGTCTATTGTGCCCTCGCCCGTGATTGAACAGCCGTCTGCCTCAAAGCCGTAAATAAAGCAGAACGACGGCTTGCCCGTAACGGGGTTGCCTATGAGCGTGTTGGTCTTGTCGTTTATGAAATTGCAGGGACGGAAATATTCGTCTATATTGTCCGTCGCTTTAAGCCGTGAGCCCTTTTGTAAGTGAAGCTCAACATTCTTTTTCATAACGATAGAGCTTGAATAATATGTTTTGCCGCTTTCAAGTACAACGGTTCCGCCGCCGTTCCTTTCAGCGTCGTCGATAGCAGACTGTATTGCTTTTGCGTCATTGGTAACGCCGTCTGCGAGCGCACCGTAGTTTTCAACCGAATAGTATTTCATAATGTCTCCGTATATTATTTTCCCGCATAAATCGATGCGGCTTTTTTCATGGTTTTGCTTGCTACCGGGATAGCCACCGAGCTTCCTCCGCCGCCGTTTTCAACGACAACTACGATTGCAAGCGGCAAATCCTCTCTCTGTGAATATCCGACAAACCAAGCGTGCGGGTCAAGACCGTTTTCGTCGGTGCTGACCTCCGCAGTACCCGTTTTACCGCACATTTTAAGTCCGCTGAATTTTCCGTCGCCGTAATAGTTTACGACATCGGAACGAAGCATATCGTTAAGCTTTGCAGCCGTGCTCTCCGAAAAATAGGGCTGTAAATATGAGGTCTGCGTTGTTTTTACAGAGCCTGTCGGAGAGGTTATTGATTTTATAAAGTAGGGCATAGGGGAGGTGCCGCCGTTTGCTATGGCGCCTACAATCATAAGCATATGACAGGGGTTTACCCTTGTTGTGTACTGACCGATACCCGCCCAGCCTATGTCAAGGTCGGAGGCGTTTGTAAGGTCAAACGAGCTTTTTGCAAGGCGGACATTTCCGATTTTATATGCCTGACCGAAGCCGAGCGAATTAACCGTGTTTGTAAGGTTTTCCGCACCGAGCTGAATTGCTATCTGCGCAAACGCACTGTTGCACGATTGGTTAAGAGCCTTTTCAAACCCGATTGTGCCGTGCTTTGAAAGGCATTTTACCGAGCTTCCGTCAACCTTGTATTCGCCCGTACACTTAAAGGTCTGCGAGTCAATGTCGGGAATATTGTCAATAGCGCAAGCCGAGGTAATAACCTTGAAAGTTGAACCGGGGGTGTACACGCCCGAGAAAAACCTGTTGAGATATACGCCGTCATATTCGCCCGTTTTGTCGTTGTTTATGCTCTCCGTGGGCTTATTCATAATATCATAGGACGGTTTTGATACAACGCAGAGCAGCTCGCCCGTCTTATAGTTGTAAACGCCGACCGTACCCTTGTTACTGCCTAAAGCCTCGTATGCCGCTTTGTTGAGCTCCGCATTTACCGTAAGCGTGATGTCGGAGCCTTTTCCGTATTTTTTTAGGTCGTATATACCGTCAACAAAATCATAGCCTGTCAGTATATCCTTATATGAGGTCTGAACGCCTGTTGATATATATCCTTGCGAGTCGCCGAGAATGTGCAGGGTGGAAATTCTTATATCCTTGTCCTTGTTGTAGGTGCGTTTGCCGTCAACCGTCTGTGCGAGTACGGCGCCCGTTTCGTCATAAACCGCACCTGCCGTGGTAAGCGTACCCGAGGAATAGATATGTCTGTTCGCTTTTTTCATAGCCCACGAGTCGGCATTGGTGTAAAAGGTGTAGAGAAGAATGCACGCACCGACAACAAAGGCTATTGCCAACAAATAGAGAATCCATGCTCTTCTTGAAAGTGTTTTCATTCTTTGTCACCCCTTTATAATTTTATCGTAACGCTTGTATGTCTTGACATCTATCGCCTTAATCAGAGCCACAAGACCCCAACAGCACATCATACTCGAACCGCCTCGGCTGATAAACGGGAGTGTAACGCCCGTCCACGGAAGCAGGTCCGTAGCACCGAAAACATGGAGCGCTGTCTGGAAAAGCAACAGAGCCGAAGCCGCACAGGCAGCTATTGAATAAAACGATGAACGGGAAGCCACGGAATACCTGATACTGTAAACCACCAAAGCCACAAAGGTAAGCAAAACCGTAAAGGCGATTATAATGCCGAATTCCTCGCAAACCATACCGAAAGCAAGGTCCTCGGTCGAGGCGTATATGCCTCGCAGCTTTCCGTTTCCGAGCCCGAGGCCGAACAGTCCGCCGCTGACGGAGTAAATCAGAAGTCTGACCTGCTGATAGCCCTTTGTGTCCGCTACTTCCCATACATGGCGGTATGAGCTGAAACGGTTTGCGACATACGGCTTGAAGGTAAGCACGCCGATGCCTCCGATAAGAGCGCCCGCACAGATGAGGAAGATTGTTTTTATGTCTCCCGAGCGCAGGAACGCTATTATTACGAATGTGAAGAAGAATATCAGCGCAGTACCGAAGTCCTTCATAACAAACAGCAAGCCTACGCAGGTAATCGCAAAGATAATGTATTTTGTAAGCCGTTTTGTCGACTGCAGCGTTTCAAGCGTAGCCGCACCGACAAAGATGAATGCGACCTTGACAATTTCCGAGGTCTGGATTGACAAAAGTCCGTTGCCGATAATTATCCAGTTTCTTGCGCCGTTCCTGTCCTCGGCAAATATAAGCGTGAATACCAAAGCCGCAATCGAAATTATTGCGACGGGAATACGCAGCTTAACGACTCTGTCAATATCGCTCAAAATCCAAAGCAGAACTATAAACACTCCGATACCGAGGAAAATCGCAATAAGCTGAGTGAAAGCCTTGTTGGGGTAAACGCTCGTAGTCAGCGCAAGACCGATACCCGACAGGAAAAATGCTATCAACTCAACCTCAAAGCTTTTTCTTCTGAGTATTCCTGCGAACACGATAAAGTACGCCCACTCGACCGCAATATAAAGACCGAATACGGTTATAATGGTTCCCCTTACAACATCCTCGCCGCCGTTTGTCAGTATCTGTATCGCACAGAAAATCTGAAACGCCGTCATAAGCAGTAACAGGAAAAGCCAGTTGACGGGGCGCCTGTATCTCATTTTTCTTTTAGGATTTTTCTTTTTGTTCTTTTTAACTTTATCCGACACAGTAATCCCCCCTTATTCTCTGAACATAAAGCTGTAAGAGCCGATTGTTATGACATCGCCGTCATAAAGGGGATATGCGTCAAACACAAGCTCTCCGTTTAAGTAAGTGCCGTTTTCGGAATTGAGGTCGGCTATCATCCAGCCGTCCTTTGTAAGGTAAACCTCGGCGTGCTCCTTGGATATGTCGTCCATAGGCAGGCAGATGTTGCAGCTTCTGCTTCTGCCGAAAAGGCAGCTTCCGTTGAGGTAATAAGCGCTCTTGTCGGCAAGGTTTACAAGCCTTGTTGCGTTTGTGAAGTCAACCGTCTGAGCCTCTTCGCCCTCGGTTTCCTCGCCGTAGCCGTGTGAGGAGAATTTCATTACCGCATTTCCGAACGAAACGGTGTCGCCGTCGGAAATTCTTGCGGCATGGCGTATCTGCTCTCCGTTTACATAAACGCCCGTTTTCGAGTCGGTGTCGAAAACGAACCAACCGTCCTTGCGAAGAGCCAGAACAGCATGAAATCTTGAGACCGTGCCGTACTTTTTCAGTGAGATGTCGCACGAACGGCTTCTGCCTATTGAAGTCTCCCAGTTTTCAATGTCGATTTCCGTGTCGTCGGCAAGGTTTATAAGCGTTGCCATTGTTTCCCGTCTCGGTCTTGAGCGGAACAGCGAAAACACGCATCTTAAAAGAATTACGACTGCGATTGCGGCAAAAATATAGCGTACAAAATAGTCGAACTGTTCAAGAAAAGCTTCCATACTTTTTCTCCTTGTAAAAGATACTATAAGAATACAATTAAATGCGTTAAAAGTCAATAAAACAAATCCCTTATTCTTGACACAAATTCCCAATAATTATATACTTATCTTATATTTTTGTACGGAGGGACAAACTATGAAAATCGAGAAAAACTTTTACGGAAAGCTTAAAGACGGAACCGATGTTCATTCTTTTACAATTACAAACGACGGCGGCGCATATATCGAGCTTGTTGATTACGGCGCAACGCTCAATAAAATCGTTGTTCCCGACAAAAACTGCAAAATGCTTGATGTGCTTGTCGGCTTTGACACCGTTGAGGGTCAGGAGCTCTGTACGGACTCGCAGGGCAGGACTGTCGGCAGGGTTGCAAACAGAATTGCGGGCAAGGGAATTACGATTGACGGCAAAAATTATCAGATAACCAAGAATGTCGACGGCAAATTCACTCTCCACAGCAATCACGAATATGAAACGGTTGTCTGGAACAGCGAAATCGTCGGCGATAATAAGGTTGTGTTTACTTATCACAGCCCCGACGGTGCGGAGGGCTTCCCCGGAGAGGTTGACAACGAGGTTTCGTTTACCTTTACAAATGACAACGAGGTTGTAATCGAATACAACTGCGTACCCACGGAAAAATGTCCGCTCAATGTCACAAATCACGCTTATTTCAATCTTAACGGCTTTGACGGCGGTCAGATTGTCGACCACGAGGTACAGTTCTTCTGCGACGCTTACACTCCCACGGACGGGGACGCTATCCCGACGGGAGAGATAAGAGATGTTACGGGCACTGCGTTTGATTTCAGAACGCCCAAAACAATAGGCAGGGATGTTGACGAAAAGGACGAGCAGCTTATTATCGGCAGGGGATATGACCACAACTTTGCGATTTCGGGATACGACGGCACGCTTAAAAGGTTTACGGTTGTTAAATCCGAAAAAAGCGGTATTACAATGGAAGCGTTTACGGATTTGCCGGGCGTTCAATTCTATATCGGCAACTTTATGAACGGTACACAGACAGGTAAGGCGGGCAAACCTCTCGAATACAGAACGGGCTTCTGCCTTGAAACGCAGTATTTCCCCGATGCGGCAAACCATGAGGAGTTTATAAGCAATATCTTCACTCCCGAAAAGCCGTTTGTGTCAAAGACGGTATATAAGTTTTCAAAATAAAACGCCGCTTGTTCACAATTAAACATTTGTTTGATGTTTGTTCATATTTAATTATTATTTTTACATTATTATGTAGAAAACAAAGGGCAGGAGGAAACGAAAATGGCTAATGAAAAAATTATGATAGTCGATGACGATGTCAATATTTGCGAACTTTTGAGACTTTATCTTGAAAAGGAAGGCTATGCGACAAAAATAGTAAACGACGGTATGAGTGCGGTCGACGCATTCAAAGCGGAAACACCCGACCTTGTTTTGCTTGACATTATGCTTCCGGGTCTCGACGGCTGGCAGGTTTGCAGGGAAATCCGTAAGTTTTCGGATAAACCGATAATAATGCTCACAGCCAAGGGCGAAACCTTTGATAAGGTTCTGGGCCTTGAGCTCGGTGCAGACGACTATGTCACAAAGCCTTTTGATACAAAGGAAATTGTTGCGAGAATAAAAGCGGTTCTCAGAAGAAGCGCAGGCTCGGCAGGCCCCGCAAATGCCAAGGAAGTCAATTTCGATAAGCTTTCGATAAATCTTGAAAACTATGAAATGAAGGTAAACGGCGTTCAGGTAGACACTCCGCCCAAAGAGCTGGAGCTTATATTCCACCTTGCGTCCAATCCGAACAGAGTATTTTCGAGAGACCAGCTTCTTGACGAGGTATGGGGCTTTGATTATTACGGAGACTCAAGAACCGTCGATGTTCATGTTAAAAGACTTCGTGAAAAATTAGAGGGCGTTTCCGACAAATGGGAGCTTAAAACCGTTTGGGGCGTCGGCTATAAATTCGAGACGAAGGACTAAGACATATGCCAAACAGGAAAAGCGGTTCGCTGATAAAAAGGCTCAAGCGAGCATTCAGAAGCCGTTCTATATTCATTAAATACTTTTCGGCTTTTTTCGTTCTTGAAATCCTTTGTTTTGTAATCCTCGGCGTTGCGGTAAGCTTCTTCGGAACAAACAACTGGACCAAGGAGACAATGAAGCAGCTCTCCGAAAACACAAAGCAGGTTGCCGATTTGACGGAAGAGATACTTACAAACCGTATGCAGGACAATATGCAGAGCGCAACCTTTATGCTCTGCAACAACATTTCAATGATTTCACGGGCGATTGACGCCGATGTTTATGTCTGTAACACGGACGGTAAGGTTATACTTTGCAAGGATTTGGTTTCCGACAATTACGAGATAAGCAGTAACGGCGAGTGTATAGTACACAGCTTTTATTCTATACCGAAGTCGATAATAAACAATATCGATGAAAACGGAACTTCCAATTCGGCGTCAACGCTTGACGGCGTTTACACAAAGGCGCAGATGTATTCGGCACGCCCTGTCGTTGTAGACGGCAAGACGGTTGCGGTTGTGTTTGCGGTTAAACCAACTTCTTCGGGAGCGCTTGATTATCTTTCAAATTCAATGAAGATATTCTGGATAGGTACGCTGTTTGCGCTTGTTATCGGTGCGATTGCGACATATTTCTTTACAAACGACCTGTTGAGTCCTCTTAAAGATATGTCGAGGGCTACCAAGTGTTACGCAAAGGGCGATTTCAGCTATCGTGTCAAAGTACGCAAGAATGATGATACGGAGCTTGCACACCTGTTGCGGGCGTTCAACTCAATGGCTTCAAGCCTTGCTCTGTATGAGAGCTCACGCCGCAGCTTTGTGGCAAATGTTTCACACGAGCTTAAAACGCCGATGACCACTATAAGCGGCTTTATCGACGGTATACTTGACGGAACCATCCCACCCGAAAAGGAAAAGCATTATCTTGAAATCGTGTCGAACGAAACCAAGAGGCTTTCAAGGCTTGTTGTGGCAATGCTCAACATTTCAAAAATCGAGGCAGGGGAGCTGAACTTAAATCCCGTCAACTTCAATATCTGCAACGATATTTTCAATGTTCTTGTTTCGTTCGAACAGCAGATTAAACAGAAGAATATTGAGATATGCGGACTTGACGCTCTTGTACCGACAAATGTGTGCGCCGACGAGGATCTTATCCATCAGGTCATATACAACCTTGTCGACAATGCGGTCAAGTTTACGGAAAACGGACAGATTTATGTCTTTGTTGAAACAAATGAGGACGGCTCCGTAAGCGTTAAAATCAGAAATACCGGAGCGGGTATTTCAAACGAAGAGCTGTCAAAGGTGTTTGAGAGGTTTTATAAGGTAGATAAATCAAGAAGTTACGACACTAAGAGCGCAGGACTCGGTCTTTATATCGTAAAGACGATAGTCGAGCTCCACGGAGGCACAGTAAGCGCCGAAAGCGTCGAGAACGAATATACCCAATTTGAATTTACTGTTCCGAATTATCGGAATAATGCATAACAGGAGGCTTATACCAATGAGCGAATTTGATGAAAACAAAACTCCGAACAATGAGACTTCGGAAAACACCGAGAAGAAAGAGAATGCCAACCAAAATACTGCTTCTCATCAGTCCGACTCTTCTTACAGTCAGCAGGGACAGTACAATCCCAACAACGGTTACAATCAGGGCAGACCCGGCGGATATTCTCCCTATAATACGGGCTATAACGGCGCACCGCACAACAACAGCGGCTATTACGGACAGAATAATCCGAACAACGGCTACGGCAGAAACAATTATGTTTATCACGGCTACAATGCTGGACCGAACCGTCCTTTCCATGCCGACTCCTCTTACAGCACTCAGCCGAACGGCTATACTGTAAACGGCGAGTTTGTGCCCGCTCACAATGAAAACGGCAAGAAAAAGGGCGTAAAGATTTTCTTTATCGTTGTTGCGGTTATCGCGGCGCTTGCGGTTTTCTTTACGATGCTTTCGATTTTCGGCAAGACCGACGACTCAAAGGTTAAGGTAGACGGACCCACGCTTTCCGCAAACGCTTCGGATTCCGCAACTGAGACAGACAGCTCGGGCGAACTTACGGCTGTAGGAGTTTACAACAAGGTTAAAGAAGCTTCGGTCGGCGTTCTTGTTTACTCGAATTCGGGCACAAACACCCTTTCAAGTCAGGGTTCGGGCGTTATTGTAGGCGAGGATAACGACGGCAAATACACATATATCATAACCTGCGCCCATGTTGTTTCGGACGGCGGAATGATAAAGGTTCAGCTTTATGATGAGTCGCAGTATGACGCAACGCTTATCGGCTATGACGCAAAAACCGACATTGCGGTTATGAGAATTGCAAAAACAGGTCTTACCGCAGTTGAAATAGGCGATTCAAGCGCTTTGAGCGTAGGCGAGACGGTTTATGCAATCGGTAACCCCGGCGGCGTTGACTTCGCAGGTTCTTTCACAAACGGTATGGTATCCGCCATCGCAAGACCCGTAAACAGCCAAATCGGCTACGAAATGGAATGTATTCAGCATACGGCGGCTATTAACCCCGGTAACTCGGGCGGTGCACTTGTAAACTCAAAGGGTCAGCTTGTAGGTATCAACTCTTCAAAGATTTCAAGCACGGATTACGAGGGTATGGGCTTTGCCGTACCGAGCGAAACATTTGTTAAAATCTATAACGATATTATCGAAAACGGCTATGTAACAGACAGGGCAAAGCTCGGCATTACCTACACTCCCGCACAGGCAAGCCAGAGTTACAGTATGCTCGTCGGCGTCAAAGGACTTCCCGCAGGTTCGCTTGTTATCAAGAGCATTACAACGGACAGCCCGCTTGTAAACACACAGGTTTCGCCCGGCGACCTCATTACCAAGGTAAACGGCGAGGAGCTTGACACAACGGATAAGCTGCCCGATTTGATTGAAAACTCAAAGGTAGGAGATCAGCTTACGCTCACAATTTGCCATGTTGACGCAAACTATCAGATTACTGAGTTTGATGTTACCGTAGCTCTTGTCGAGGACAAGGGAAACGCAGCAACAGTTGCCGAGGAAACAACCACTCAGTCCTACAATCCTTTCGGATATTTCTACAATCAGGGACAGAGTGAACAGTATTGATAACCGAATAGTTAAGTTAAGCGGAGAAGGCGAGCAATCGATTTTCTCCGCTTTTTGTTGTCATAAAATTCAAAAAGGTATATAATAATTAAGTAAACACCTAAGGAGGAAAAATTATGCTTAAAGAAATAAACATCAGAGATTTGAAGAAGTCTCCCGTTGAAATGATAGCCGACGATTGGGCGTTGCTCACATCGGGCGATATAAGCGACTGGAACACCATGACCGTCAGCTGGGGATTGGTAGGCGAGCTTTGGGGAAAGGATGTCGTAGCGTGCTTTGTACGCCCTCAGAGATACACTTACGGCTATATGGAAAAGAACGATATGTTTACTCTTTCGTTTTTTGACGGCGAATACAAAAAAGAACTCGGCATTTGCGGCGCAAAGTCGGGCAGGGACACGGACAAGGCAAAGGAAACAGGCTTTGTTCCGATAGCTGCGGACGGAGCGGTTACCTTTGAACAGGCAAAGGCTGTAATCGTTCTTAAAAAAATTGCGGTTTCCGATATGAACCCCGACGGCTTCCTTGACGAAAATATTATGAAAAATTACGCTAACGGCGATTTCCACAAAATTTATGTCGGAAAGGTCGAAAAAGTGTATATAAACGAATAATTCATAAAAAAGTAAAAAAATATTAAAAAAACACTTGATTTTTGAAAAAGGTTGTGGTATACTCTGTCTTGCACTTGAGAGATGAGTTGCAAAACAGAGTTTCTCACAAGTCGGTGTTTATTACGATGAGGGTCCACCCGTTCCCATCCCGAACACGGTAGTTAAGCTCATTCGTGCCGAAGATACTTGGCTGGAAGCGGCCCGGGAAAATAGGTCGGCGCCGACATAAACAAAAGTAGTTCTCCAATAGGGGGGCTATTTTTTTGTCCTTTTTAAGCAAATAAAAGTTAAGGCACTCTTTTTGAAAGAGTGCCTTTTGTCATATTATCGTTTTTTATCCGAAAACGCCTGTGTTGCCTTCGGGAACATAAAGACCCGTAATCGAGTTGTCGTCGTAAACAACTATAATTGCTTTGCCCTTGAATTCCGTGCCTCTGTCGGGCTCGTAATAGGGGACAGACTTTGAAACGATTTCTTCAGCCTTTGCGCCAGATACGGTTTTGAGCTCGATTTCCGCACCCGCATATGCGTTTTTAATAAAGTCCATATAGCTCATTGCAGGGGAGTCATCGTCAGCCGCACCGTAATTATAAACGCTCAAGTCATTGGAAATATCAAACGCTTTGTAGCTGTCGTTGAGTTTTGAGCCGTCGGCATAGTGGCTGAGAACAGAGCTTATAGCATAATTCGTATCGGCATAATATACTTCCTTGACCTTTCCCGTGTATGCAAGGGGATTGATAGCGTTGTCGTTGAGGTACTTGATGGTATTTGTCATATTGGGGTAGATGTACAGCGAATAGTTTGCCATACCTTTTATGATTTTCTCGGGCTCCTCATTGCTGTCATAGGAACTGTCATAATAGGCATAGTCGTCCTCTACATAATAGCTGCCGTATCTTACAATAAGCTTTGAGTCAGCCGTTGTAGCCTTATCGATAGAGGTTGTTACCGCTCCGACAGGTGTACGGCTGTTTGTGTGCGCGTCGTCGTAAGACATTGCAATGAAGTCCTTGTATACGGCTTCCATAAGACCGTCGGTCTCTTCAAGCGCTTCGAGCTTATCGGTGCCGTACTTTGTCGAATAGTTGTCAACAAGGAATGACGGACCAACATAATACCAAGGCGTATTTTCAAAATTACTTGCGGTCTGAGTGCCTTCCGAGTAATAGACAACATCGCCGTACTGCGAATAATGTGCGACTTCGTCGTTGGTGTCCGTTACGGAGCCGTGGTTGTCAACAAGCACATATTTCAGGAAGTTCTTATAGAACTGTGTGTCGTAAACAGTTCTGTTGTATTTGTTATATACTTCAGGCGTGAACACCTTGAAACTTCTTGCAATTTCCGTTCCGTCGTTGAGAATGAACTTGAAACCGATATAGCCCTCAATTTCCGCACCCTTGTAGTAAGTGTCATCTTTGACTGTTTCAAAAAGGGTAACTGCGGTTTTGATGTCCTCGGCATTCTCCGAAAGATACTTTGAAGAAACTGCCGCATTGTCAAGGATGGCCATTCTGTTGTCGTTTACATCCATGGAAACGGATTTAATCTGCGAGATGTCGGGGAGCTTGTTATATGTGCCGAAGCAGCTTGTGCCGTAGTAAGCAAATACGAATATCGTCACAGCAAAAGCGGCTGCATAAACGGGGAGAGTCCTCAAGGTTCCCTTGAAGTTTCTTCTTATAATAAGCTCTGCCACGAAGAACGCTATGAGCGTAACGCCGAGCGCCGCAAGCAGGCACAGACCGAGATTTTGGAACATAGGCGAGCCTTCCGAATTGGAATACTGATATGTCAACTCGCTGCTGATAACGGTAAGAGCTATAAGGAATACCGTTATGCCGTTGAGTGCGCTTGTTAAATAGAACTTGCCGAACGAGTTTGAGTTTTCGCTCTTTCTCTTGTTAATAAGGAACCACGCTATGCCGACAAGAGCGATGCTTATAACGAGCCAAATGATAATCGGAAGCAGTACGCCCAAGTCGATGCACTGGTCAGCCTTAAATGAAGCCTTTTTTGTAAGCTGACCCAAGGCAACAAAGGTTTTTTCGTAATTGTATTCGGTCGATTTACCGCTGAGCGGTTCAAGGTCGGATGCAAACTGCCAGATATTGAAAAGATTGTACTTTACGCCTCTTGCAATATCCGCACCGGCATTGTAGTTGTAGCCTCTGACAATTTCCGACAAAACGCCCGTGATATTGCTCAAAAGCATCGGCCATACCGACAAGCCTGCCGCAGTGATAACCGACTCAATCATACATCCCGAAATCGCCATAACAGCCGAAGCGAGTGCAAAGCCCGCAAGACCGCTGACAAATTCCATTAAGAACATATAACAGAACAGGCTGGTAAGGTGCGAGCTTGCTCCGAAATATATAAGGTTAAGAATAAATGTTATAAATGTGGGAACGAAGGTGCAAACGAAAAGCGAGAGCACAGCCGCAAAAAGTCTGTTGAAATAGAGCTTTGAGCGTGTCATTCCGAAACTTAAATACACATTCACGGTTTTCTTTTTCATTAAGAACTGGAACAGCGCAAACGCCATAAGCACGCCGCAAAGCACCATACCTATCTGAATGAAGTTTACAAGGTTGCTGTCCGAGGTTAAGAAGCATGAGAGAACCGCCTTCTGAATTCGTTCAAGACGGAAATCACGCCTTTGTACATATGCTATAACGGGCGCAATGTGGAATGCCGCAAGGGCGAAAAACGCAATAAATGTTAAGGGGAGAATGCTTATAAAACTTCTTTTCAAATCGTTTGCGTCAACCCTGTCATTCGAATATCTTTGTGATATCATATTTCTTATCCTCCATTTCATTTAAGAATACCTCTTCCATTGTGAGCTTATACTCGTCAACGGCAATCGGGCGAAGAGCATTGAGCCTTTCCGCATATTCCTTTGCATTGCCCTCAAAGATGATTGTCGCAATCTTTGAGTCGATGTCAAGTGACTTATAGTTAAAGCCCGCAAAATCAGCTTCTGTGATGTTTCTGTCAAAAATAAGTCTGAACTTGCAGTAGTTCTGTGAAATGTCATCAACGCAGCAGTCCATAGTGAGGTGCTTGCCGTTGATAAGTCCGACATGGTCGCAAAGGTTTGACAGCTCCGTTAAGTTGTGCGAGGAAATTATAATCGAAGCGTCGTTCTGCGCGATATATTCAAGGAAGAGCTTCTTGGAAATCTCCTTTTTCTGCGGGTCAAGTCCGTCAAAGGTTTCGTCGAGCAACAGGTATTTCGGATTGGACGCAAGTCCTAAAATTATCTCCGTCTGCCTTTGCATACCCTTTGAAAAGCCTCTTATCCTCTTTTTCTTTTCAAGGCCGAAAACCTCGATAAGGTTTTCAAATGTTTTCATATGGAAGTTCGGATAGTAATCCGCATAAAACTTTGCCATTGAAAGCGGTGTGGCGTTAAGAGGGAAGTAGAGGTCGTCGGGAATGTAGAAAAGGTCCTTCCTGTTGTCGTCGTTGTCAAACGAGGGCTGACCGTCAAGCAAAATTTCGCCGCCGTCGGGACGGTATATGCCAGCAACGGTTTTAAGCAAGGTGGTTTTACCTGCGCCGTTGTAGCCTATAAGACCGTATATCGATGTTTTATCGACATTAAAGCTTATGTCCTCGATAGCAACAAAACGGTCAAATCTTTTTGTAACGTTTTTTATTTCTATCATTGTTTAATCATCTCCTGTATAAATATTTTCAATCAATTTCATTATATCGGATTTTTCGGCGCCCAAGACCTTTGCATTTGATACAGCCGTCCTGACTGCGTCGAGCGAAGAGGCGAGGTAAGCGTCCGAATTGGGCTTGTCGGCTATGAAAACGCCCTTTCCCGCAACGGAATAGACAATTCCCTGTTCTTCAAGCTCGGACAGCGCTCTTTTTACCGTGTTGATATTGATTGACAGCTCCGAAGAAAGCTGCCTTAATGATTGAAGCTGATCACCGCTTTTCAGTTCTCCGTAGTTTATAAGCTTGATTATCTGTTCTTTAATCTGCTCATAAATCGGCGTCCTTGACCGGTAATCAATGAAAACACGCAACAGCATTCACCTCCGTTTTATACTGTGTCAACTGTGCTATCACAATTAGTACAGTTACATAATAGTTTATAAACACTTTTTTGTCAATATGTTTTTAAGTAAAATTTTTCCGAAAAAATTATGATTGTAGCAAATACACAATAAAATTTTGAAATTATTGTATAATATAACGGTTTATTTTAATAATTTGTTGTGATATTATAGTATTACAAAACAACAAGGAGACGGTTATATGGATAAATGGATTTTACACGACCTTTTAAGCAAGGTTGGTATTGCAATCGCAATTCTCGGCGTTGCCGTGGCTGCGATAGGCAATGTATTTGCTATTGCCGGCGTTGTTGTATCTGTCATAGGCGTAGTTTTCTGCGCTTCAAGCTATTTCAGCGCTAAAAGCCAGGCGGAAGAGGACGATACGGACGACGGCAAGGAAGAATAAGGTCGGATAAGTACATAAAAACGGCGCAGACGCTTCTTTTGGAAGTATCTACGCCGTTTTGTTTATTCTCCGTTATTTTAACTGCCGCACATCGTTTCCGACAAATTGTATCATCTGATATGTTCCGATAATTCTTGAGGTTACCCTTGATGTGTAACGCTTTTCCAATTCCTCAATAGGTACATTGGAATTTATTATTGTAGGCAGCTCTTTAGCTATTCTTGTGTTGATTATATTGTATAACTCCGCAACGGTAAACTGCGTTGAGAACTCTGCGCCGAGGTCGTCAAGAATTAGCAGGTCGCAGCACAGAAGCTTTTCCTCGGTTGTGCCGTCGGGTTCTTCGCTTCTGCCGAAACGCTCCCTTTCAAGCATTGAAAACAGGTTCTGCGCAGAGCCGTAAACAACTCCGTAACCGTTTTCTATTACCGTGCCCGCTATGGCAAGAGAAAGATGCGTTTTTCCCAAACCCGTTTCTCCGTAAAGGAAGAGACTGGGGGAGTCGGTGCCGAAATCGTTGGCATATTCCCGACAGAAATTCAAAATTTCTGCAGCTTTCTTTTTTGCGGTCGGGTTTTTCTGAATTGAGGGGTCAAAGTCCTCAAATTTTGAAATCTTAAGCGGACAAGCCTGTGCAAGCTCGTCAAAGGCGCTCTTTTTGAGCAGCTTTTCAAGACATTCGCACATTTTTCCGTCGTGATAACCGGTATCGTTACACTTTTTGCAGGTGTAATCGGGCTTCAGATAATTTTCATCTACCCCGCAAGCCTCAAGCAAAGCCTTTCTTGCTTTTTGGAAGCCGAGGTTCTTTTCTTTGAGCTCGTTTACAACCTTTTTCGGGTCGGGGCAGTTGCTGATAGCCTTAAAAAGACCGAGGGTTGTGTCAGCCATTTCACGCTCTATTTCGGCAAGCTCGGGATGCTCGGTTTTGAAATTTATCGCTCTTTCCTCGGCTTTGTTTTCGGCGTTTCGTCTGCGTGAGTTGATAACGCTCAAAGCGTCGGATATGGCTTTGTTGGAATATTTCATTTGTCATCCCTCTTTTTCTTTTTATAGACAAGCTCGCCGCTTGTTGCCTGCTCGACCGCCTTGTTAATGTCGTAAGAGCGTTCCGAAGTGCCTTGCTTCTGCTTCTTATACGCTTCCCGTGCGTTTTCGACATCCTCGGGGGTCTTGTAGCCGCTTTCGTGCCAGTTTTCGAGAATTTTATTTGTGTAATTGAAATTGATTTTTCCCTTGCGGTCAATCGTCTCGTTGTATGCGAGAACCATCATTTCAACAGAAAGACCCATATCGTCCCAGCTTAAAAAATAATCCGTCTGCTTAGGCGTGGGGGTGGGGGCGGAAATACCCGTGAATTGGCAGAATTCCTCGTATATTTTCATTACCTTTTTGTTTCTGTCAATGAATTCGTTTGCTTTTTCAAGCGTGTCTATATCCTTTTCGTAAAAGATTTTTGCGACGGAGAGCATATATGCGGTCGATTTTTTACCGATATTTATACAATACTGTATAAGGGTAAGGATAACTTCAACGCTGAGACCGTAGTCGTCATACATCTGAATAAACGCCGACTGATTGTTAAAGCCCAATGACTTGCCGAGCATAATCTGAGCCTGATTGAGAAGCCCTGCGATATTATCGTCCTCGGCAATCCTCTGCGAAACCTGTTCGTATGTCGGGCGCACAAGCTTGATTTCGGGCGCCGACGGCTTATCTTTCACTTCCGCAGCGGGCTTCTTTTCTGCCTTAACCTCTTCTTTTTTGAGGTGCGAGTCGCTGACGGTGGGCGAGGGAACGGGCGTGCTGTCGCCGTTTCTTATAAGAATACCCTCGTTTACCCAATATTCAACGGCTTCCTTTGTGTCTGCCTGCGAGGAACCCACAGCCTTTGCAATTTCCTCCACAGAAAAATTACCGCCTTGGTTGTTTAATATCCAAAGCAGTGATTTTAAGGCGCAGAAGCTTGCCATTTTTATGTACTTTTCAACAATTATTTTCGGCGTAACAAACACCGAACCGTAATATGACGGGTTGAGAGTAAACATATTATTTATCCTTATATCTTTTTCTTACAGAATTCTTTAAGAGAACATTCCTCACAGCGTGCTTTCCTTGCCGTGCATACCGCTCTGCCGTGAAGCACCGTTCTGTGGCAGAAATCGTTGCTCTCGTCGGGTGGCAGGAGCTTGCGAAGTTCAAATTCAACCTTTTTCGGGTCCTTGGTTTCGACAAGACCGATACGGTTAGCAATTCTTATTAAATGCGTGTCGGTAACAACGCTTGACGGAGCGTGGAAAATATCGCCCATAATAAGGTTGGCGGTTTTTCTTCCGACTCCGGGCAGGGAAGTCAAATCCTCAATGGTAGAAGGCACCTGACCGTTAAAATCCGACTTGATTTTTTTGGCAATTCCGACTATGTCTCTTGCCTTATCATGATAAAATCCGCATGAGCGGATAATTTTTTCAACATCTGTAACCTCTGCGGCGGCAAAGTCGTCGAGAGTCTTGTATTTTTCAAAAAGCTCGGGGGTAACAAGGTTAACTCTTGCGTCCGTGCACTGTGCGGAAAGCCTTGTCGCTATAAGTAATTGCAAAGGGTCTGTGTATTCAAGCGAGCAAATTGCGTCGGGATATGTTTCTTTTAATGCCTCAACCGATTTCAGTGCAAGTTGTTTTTTTGTCATTATTTTCTCTCAAGTGTATTCGGTAAATCAAGCAGATAGTCCGCCGATACCTGAAAATACATACAAATAGCCTTCAAGTCCCTCAAGGACGGCTCGGTTGCGCCGGTTTCAAGGAACGAAATTTTTCTCTGTGTCATTCCGAGCACATTGGCAAGGTCCGTCTGTGTAAGAGGCGGTAGCTTGGACTGCCGGAGTTCTTTGAATTTCTCGTTAAAAGGCATAATACATCCCCGTTTGCAAAAATTTGTGTCTATTTTATCACAAAAAAATCCCTTTATCAACAAGGAAAATCGGGTGTTAAGTAGAAAATTGACTACCTTTTTTTGTGCAATATTTTTTTTACACAAAATGTTGTATAATGCTTCTTCGAGACCGTCAAAATATATTGTTGACCACTTGTAAAAAATTTTTTTATTTGCTATAATATTACAGTATTTTTTTATTGTTTAAGGAGATAAAAGATGACGAAGGTCGGAAAACGCATTTTTTTAATCGCTTTATGTATATTAACCGTCGTTTCCTCTTTTTCTTTTTCGGCTTCCGCGGCGTCCGCCGAGGAGACTGTCGGGGCTTTGAGGAATGATTTTACAAAGCTTATTTGCATTTCAAAATACGGCGATACCGCACATTACCCCGAAAACTCCGTTGAGGGTATTCTTTCCGCCGTCAAAAAAGGTGCGGATATGGTTGAGGTAAGCGTTAAGTCTACGGCTGACGGCGAGCTTGTCCTGATGTCGGACGACGACCTTTCGAGAATGTGCGTTGACTCCGACGGAAATATTGTCAATAAGAATGTTTCCGAAACGGGTCTTTATGAAATCCGTGAATATTCTCTTAAAAACGGTAAGGGCGGCGTGTCGCAAAGTGCGACGGAGTATAAAATACCGACTCTTACGGAAGCGTTGCAGGCTGTTGACGGCAAAACCGTTTTGGTAATTGAAAACGCTTGGGAATATAAGGACCGAATTTACACCTTGCTTTGCGACGGAAATCACCTCAATTCCTGCGTGCTTATGCTTGAAGCGGGCAAGAGAGATATTTCTTCGTGGCTTTCGGAAAAATCGGCTATGCCGCTTGTGTTTTCCAAATTTACGGGAACGGTAGTTTGGAAATCACGCTCATATATAAAGAAAACCGCAGACGCAGGCGTTGCGGGTGTGGCACTCGGCTCGTCAAACGCTTATTCCATGACCTTTAACAAAAATACTGTGGCTAAAGCGCAGGGTAAGACCCGTGCTGTTATTGATATGACAGACCCTAAGCTTTGCGGTAAGCGTGCCGATACCCAGCTTTATTGGGATGATGTGACTTCAAGGGGCTTTTCGGTTATCATAACCGATAATATCGAACAGTTTTCCGAATACTCACAGCGCACCGAAAATGCAAGACAGAGGCTTTCCGAGCTCTGTGACGAGGCAGCGGGCACAGACCTTACGCTTTGCAGTACCTATTCGGCAACAACGCTTAAAGACAAGCTTTCGGACAGCCGTGAGGTGCTTGCGAATTCCGTTTGTGCCAATACGCTTGAAAACCAATATTACGAGCTTTCAAATGCGCTCAATTCACTTAATGACAGATCGGTAAACGACAAAAACCAAAAGACCGTTACAAAGGGCAGGATAGTTGCCGCTGTTCTTGTCGTGATAGGCTTTGTCATAGCCGAGCTCCTGTTTGAGCGATACAGAAATGAAAGCATAAAGCTTCGCAAGGTCGGCAGAAAGCTCTACGGAAAAGCTAAGAAAAAATGATTTCAAGGGCGGTTGTTTCCGTCCTTGTTACTTTGTTATGAAAGGATAATTTATTAAAAGATGTCAGACAAATTCAGAAAAGATTTAACAAAGGGCAGCGTTACCAAAAACCTTATCAAATTCGCCATGCCTTTTCTCGCTTCAAACATTCTCCAAGCGCTTTACAGCGTCGTTGATATGATTGTAGTCGGTCAGTTTTGCGGAAAAGCCGGAATAACGGGCGTTTCCATAGGCGGTCAGGTAAACATTCTCATTACGGGTGCGGCAAACGGACTTGCAATTTCGGGAACTATTCTCGTGGCACAGTATTTGGGCGCCAAAAGGTACGACGAGCAGAAAAAGACGATAGGCACCATGTCGTCGCTCTACCTTGTTTTGAGCATTATTATAACCGCCGTTATGCTCCTCGTCGGCAAACCGTTGCTGTTGCTCCTTAAAACGCCCGAGAGCGCCTTTTCGGAGACTCTGTCGTATCTCAACATCTGTATGGCGGGAACGGTGTTTATGTTCGGTTACAATGCCGTGTGTGCGATTTTAAGAGGTCTCGGAGACTCAAAACGCCCGCTTTATTTCGTTATGATTGCGGCGCTTATCAATGTTGTGCTTGATGTTGTGCTTGTCGGCAAGTTCAATATGGGCGCGGCAGGTGCGGCGTATGCAACGATTTTCGCACAGGCGATAAGCTTTGTGCTCTCGGTCGTTTATCTGTCTATGACGGGATTTTTTAAGGGATATACGGCTAAAGATTTTAAGATAGATAAGGACAAGGCTGTTTTGCTTTTCAAAATCGGTCTTCCGAGTGCAATTCAGAGCCTTGTTATTTCGCTTTCGTTTATGACGCTTACCGCACTTGTAAACTCGCTTCCGAATGCCGAGGTTGCGGCGGCTTGCCAGGGCATAGGCGGCAAAATAAACTCCTTTGCGATTTTGCCCGGACTTGCGTTTTCAAATGCAATTTCCTCAATGGCGGGTCAAAACATCGGAGCAGGGGAATATGAGAGAGCAAAAAAGACAATGCGTATCGGTCTCATACTTGCATTTGTCTTTTCACTTATCGTAATGTGCGTTGTTGAGGCGTTCCCCGAGGTGCTTTTCAGAGCGTTTACGGACGATGTCGAAGTAATCGAAACGGGTGTTCCTTATTTGAGACTTATCGCAATCGACTATCTGTTTACGGCGTTTATGTTCTCATTTAACGGACTTGCCATTGCGGCAGGCAATACCTCGTTTGCATTGTTCAATTCGTTCTTCAACTCAATTATCGTTCGAGTACCGTTGGCTTATGCGGCGGTTTATCTTCTGAATATGGGCTTTAACGGCGTGGGTCTTGCAATAGGCTGCGCTTCCGTGTTCAGCGTATTTATCGGACTTTGGTATGTTCGCTCGGGAAAATGGAAAAAATCCAAGGTAATTCTTGAGGATTAACTATTGCAAAATTTTCCGTTATTTGGTAGTATTAAAGTGTCGAATGACACATATTATTCCTTAACGGAATAAAAAGGAGTAAAAAGGGTATGGATAACAACAAATTTTTCTGTGCAAAACCCAACGGTAAGCTGAATTATCCCCATACTATGCTCACGGGCTTCGGCTTTATGGCAGTTCAGATTGCGTGGATAATTTACAATGCTTATGTTCCGCTTATTTTAAGGGAAAACAGCACCATAGCAAACCTTGCATGGTCGGGCACGGCAGTCGGCGTAATAATGGTTATCGATAACATTTTCGGCGTTATCTTCCAGCCGCTGTTCGGTAAAATTTCCGACCGCACCCATACAAGGTTCGGTAAAAGAAAGCCGTTTTTGATGTACGGTATTCCGCTTTGTGCGCTGCTGTTTATCTTCATTCCGAGGATACAGGTGCTCGGAATACTTATGCTTGACATTATTGTTTTCAACTTTCTGATGTCAACATGGCGTTCTCCCGTAGTTGCAATGATGCCTGACTTCACTCCCTCTGAAATAAGAGGCGAGGGTAATGCGGTAATCAACATTATGGGCGGTATCGGCGTTGTTCTCGGTACGGTTGCGGGTAAGATAATCACATTTATCACTCCCAACGCAACACAGGCTGAAATCCGAAACAATGTCTTTGTTTTCGGCTCGGTAATTATGGTTATCTGTCTTTTGGTGGTTCTCTTCTTCGTAAAAGAGCCCGACAGCAGAATTACCAAAGAAGAGTCGCTTAAAATCAGACTTGAATATGAAAAAGCAAACAGTCCGAAAGGCGAAAAGCAGTCGATTAAGACAATGGGTCTTACAAAGGGCGAAAAGAAGAGCCTTATCTTTATGCTTATCGCTCTTTTCTTCAACTCTAACGCAACGGACTCAATCAATACATATTTCACTACCTTTGCAACCAGCGAATTGGGCTTCACGGAGGCTGACGCTTCTCTTGTAATCACTCTCTTTGCGGCGGCAACGGTTATCGGTGCTATTCCCGCAGGTAAGCTCGGACAGAAGTTCGGCAGAAAGAAAACCATTATGTCCGGTTGGATAGGCGTGCTTGTTCTTTTCCTCACATATGCGCTGACAAAGTGGAATCCGCTTCTTTACATCGCAATCGTATGCGGCGGTATTCTTATCGCATTCGTTACAATCAACACGCTTCCGCTTGTACTTGAAATCGGCGGACTTGACAGGGTAGGTACATTTACGGGTTATTATTACACCGCAACATTCTCGGCTTCAATCGTAGGCCCCGTCCTTGTAGGCGGTATGTTCGACCTTACAAAGCTTATGACGCCGACAGGCGAGGTAAACTATTGGTCGCTGTTCATTTACTGCCCGATTTGCTTCGCACTTGCTCTTCTGTGTATGTCACAGGTTAAGCACGGCGAGTCGCAGACAATTTCCCAGGAAACGATTGATAAAATCAAAGAGGAAAACGAAGACTGATAAAAGCAATCAAATAAACTTAAAGGGAAGCGCAAAGCTTCCCTTTATTTTTGTGCAAAGCCCGAATTAAGCGGCTGTTCTGTGGGCTGTTGCCACCGCTTATAAGCCGTTGCTTATTTGCACATTATCATTCTATGTAGTTTTTTCCCAATGTTTCAAAATCGGCTTATAAAAATTAAAATTTACAGCAAAGCGGTAGGGACAGCCTTCGCGGGTGTCCGTCACAGGCTCCCTTGTAAAGGGAGCTGTCATTTTTTGTGAAAAAATGACTGATGGATTTTTATAAAATCAAATAAAAACAATTTTACAATCCCTCCGTCTCGCTTCGCTCAACACCTCCCTTTACACAAGGGAGGCTTAGTTCTGCAAGCATTGCAGTTTGTGTATCACCGTAGGGCGGGGGCTTGCTCCCGCCGAAAAAATCAGCGTGTTTATAATAGCTCTTGGCTTATATAAATTTGGAAATTTAGGACGAACAAAGGCTCCCTCTGACTGAAGCGACCCCCAAAGTTTAGACAAAATTAAATATTAAAT
>ERZ825137.1946-NODE-1946-length-25167-cov-3.623288_pt1 | contig 25167 bp, 37 predicted proteins | sample MGYA00519873_ERZ825137 | MGnify/ENA primary metagenome ERZ825137 (study PRJEB31778, sample SAMEA3449190) | human gut metagenome | biome: human gut; feature: human-associated habitat; material: faeces | place: United Kingdom | collected 2010/2012 ...
TATACACTGTGATAAAAGAATATATATATTCTTTTATCACAGTGTATAAGAGAATAGCGCTTTCAGGTGACAATAGTATACCACACGGAGGCAACTATTGCAACCTAAAAATGCGGAGAGAGGGGGTGGAAAATTGAGAGAGGCTTGGACTGGCGAGATCGTGGCGCAGATGCACGTAAACGAGATAACGCAGGGGGAGCTCGCGAAAAAGATGTGCGTAACGAGGACGTACCTGAACCGGCTCCTGACCGGCGCGCAGGTAACGAGGGGCGCAGAAGAACGCTGCCATGAGGCGGTGAATCAGATCGTAGCTGAAAGGAGGGCTGCTGAAAATGCCAAGAACTAAGCTCGACAGGCTTCTGGCTCCGAAGCGTGACCCCATAAAGGGGCTTGTTCTTGAGTATATGTCAATTCAGAAAATCAGCGGAGCCAAGGTAGCAGAGAACATCGGGGTGGGCAGGGCGACGTTCACCCGGCGCATGGCCGAGCACACCGACGAATGGCCGGTGAAAGATGTGAAGGCTGTCTGTAAGTATCTGGGGATCCCCAAGGAGGAGCTGATAAAAACAATAAGACTGTAAAGGAGGGTAAACGTGGTTCTTATTCCGGACGACCCGGCAATAAGGGAAATTGAAGCGACAGGGTATTGGCCTCAGAACCAGTATGAGGATGATGGCGATATCTTCGCTTCATATGAAGGAGATTACAATGAGGACACGAAAGGAGATTCGGATGAAGAAGTATAAGCTTGAAAAACGCGACGGAAATGAGTGGTCGCTGTACGGGATTTATACAGAGAGATCACTGCCGCAGCTTGTGCAGGCTGCTGTGCAGCTTTCAAAGACCGGCTACGAAATGTACGGCAATCTGCATATCGTCGAGATAAACACAGATGGCAAAACTCGTATTTTATGACGTCGACCACAGATATACCGTAGACGGTCAGGAGGTTCCGAGCGTGTCGGAGCTGACGCGATTCATAACCCGCGAAGTCTATGAGGACACGCCGAAGCTTGCGATGGACAACGCCGCCGACAGAGGCACGAGAATCCATAAAGCAACCGAAGCCTTGGATAAGTTTGGCGAGGTCGAAATAGAGAGTGACGGCACGGAGGACGATATAACCCCGTACATAAGCGCCTATGCGCAATTCCTAAAAGAGCATACCCCCAATTGGGAGCAGATAGAGTGGCCGGTGCATAACGGCATGCTCTACGCCGGTACGCTCGACCGCTATGGAACTATGGGCGGTAAAAAGGTCATCCTCGACATAAAGACCGCCGCCAGTATCGGAAGCCTTTTGAAAGTGCTGTATACGGCGGCACAGAATCTGTACCGCATGGCTATCGAGCCTGAATATGCGGTAGAAGCAATATACATCTTACAGCTCAAAAAAGACGGCAAATACCGGCTCGTTGAGCTTGAGATACAAAATGAGCTTGCAGAGGCGTGTATAGAACTGCATCTGGCGCTCAGGAAAAAGAAGAAAGGAAAGAAAACGAAAAATGATTAAAACCGAGAATGGACACACGGCCCTCAACGGAACCGGCGCGGAGCTGCTCGCCGATTACACCTGTGCGGGTGTCGCCATCAAAAATGCGTTTGAGGATAAAGGTATGCCTACCAAACGTGTCAGGGAGCTTCTTAGTGATTGTATAAACGATGCCTTCAAGGCGGATGAAGTGCTTGAAGGCGACGTCGAAACCGCGCTGCTCAAGCTCATTAAGAATCTTATGAAAGGAGACGAGGACGATGGATGAAACGAAGGTTGAATCTCAGGAATTGCAGACCGTGGCTCCTGAAGCCATAGCAGAGGCTACGGCAGATGCCAAGCAGACGATATGGAATAACCCCGCGCTGTACTCAATGGCGGTTAAACAGGCCAAGATTCTTGCCTCAAGCGACATCGTGCCGGAAGGTACATATAAAGGCAAACCGGCCAACTGCTTGATCGCATTGGACATGGCGAACAGGATGGGAATATCCCCGCTGCACGTGATGCAGAACCTTTACGTTGTGAAAGGTAAGCCCGGCTGGTCGGGACAGTATTGCATATCTGCCATCAACAGCTGCGGGAGATTCTCTCCGCTTGAGTTCATACAGCTCATAAACGATGATGGCAGTCTCAGAGGCTACTATGCTCAGGCGACGAATATAGCCACCGGCAAGATTTGCACCGGTGCTCCCGTTACATGGGATATGGTCAAAGGCGAAGGCTGGCTCGACAAGACCGGCTCAAAATGGAAGACCATGGCCGAACAGATGTTCATGTACCGCTGCGCTGCCTTCTTCGCCAGAGCCTACTGCCCCGATGTGCTCAACGGCTTGCAGACGGCAGAGGAACTGCGCGACGTGAACGGCTATGAGGCTGAGAAGAAAACCACGGTCATCACACTTGATTAAGGAGCGCCGATGATACGAATCGAAAAAGATGGCGTATATAAAGCAAAGCGCGTCCGCTGGGGAGAAAATGACCACGGCAAGTGGGAACTTGTCGTGGTCGCAAGCGACAAGGGGAAGCAGGAAATAACCATATTCCCCGAGAACGTACCCTGCGGCGTAAAGGAGGACTATATGTTCACCGTCGATGAAATCTCCGCCGTCGAGGTCAAGGTTCAGAAGAACAAGGACGGAACGTGGGGAAAGGAGAAGACGCGCGTCGAGGCTTATATCAGCCCGCGTCTTGATCAAGACCCCTTCGGAGAACTCAACGATGAACTCGGAGTTGACGGGGATATCGAGCTATGAGCCGTGAGGAATTTGATAAGCTGATACGCGGCATAAAGGCTGCGTACACGAATTCAAACTTCATGTCGAACCCGGACAGCGAGGGTGTGTGGTACAGGTTCCTGAAGAACGTGGACTACCCCCTCGCAGAGGCAGCGGTGTATAAGCATATCTCCGTCTGCAAGTTCCCGCCGACCATCGCCGAGATACTTGAGCAATGCAGCGCCATAGCGATACCGGACGAGTTCAACTGGCTCGACGGCTGGCGAAAGGTTCAGAAAGCAATAGGCCGGTACGGGTACAACCGTTCAGTGGAAGCGATAGCTGCTCTCAAGGAAGCTGACCTCACGGCAGGGGAGGTTGCCGAGCGCCTCGGCTGGGAAAATCTCTGCATGTCCGAGAATCAGGCGGTAGACAGAGCAAATTTCAGACAGGGCTATGAAGCCGTGCTCAACCGCAAGAGGGACAAGCTCAAGCTCTCCGGAGGCGTATATGAACGGCTCAACGCTCTGACGCAGGGCATAGCGAACACGAAAATGATAGGAGGATAAGATGAGGGTAATGCTTGACAGGGGCGCGTATATGCCGGAGCGCGCCCACTCACTTGACGCCGGGTATGATCTGCGCACACCGAGAGCGGTGACTGTGCTGCCATACGAAAGCGTTGTCATTGACACCGGCGTTCACGTAGAAATAGCCCCAAATCATGTTGGCATGATAAAGAGCAAAAGCGGCTTGAACGTAAAGCGCGACATGACAAGCGAAGGCGTCATAGACAGTGGCTACACCGGCAGCATCCGCGTGAAGCTCTATAACCACGGCGAGCATCAGCGGGTGCTGCATAAGGGCGATAAGATCAGCCAGCTTGTAATCATGCCGATAGTCACGCCAGAACTTGAGCTTGTGGATCAGCTTGAAGCTACTGAGCGCGGCGATAACGGCTTCGGCTCCCCGTGTCCACAGCAATGCACAGGCCGCACGCAGACTTGCCATGCTACGTGCGGCCACTATCTCAAATACCGCGAGAGGAAAGAAGCTGAATATGAAAGGCGGTCGCGGGAGTATATGCTGTCAGACTACGCCGCAACCGCCGTCGAAAAGAGGAGACGCAAATGAAAAAGGGAGTGAAGAAAGGCAAAGCTTCCGGCTCCGCATACGCAGCCCAGAGGCAGACTGAAAAAGAAATCTGGACGATGAAGGTCATAGCGTGGACGGAAATGTCCATGCTCGACACAATGGCTATGACGCTGGCTGATGAGTTTGGTTTCGGAGCCGAGCGCCTTAAGAGATTCCACGATGCTTTCGAGGAAAAATACAGCGAGATAAGGAAGCTTGAACGTGAAGACGCTGACGACAACGAATATGCCATAGCAAAGCAGGAGGAAGCTCTTCGGAGGGCTTACGGTAGGTACTATACGCCCAGAGAAGAGAGGTATCAGATCAAGATAATTGACCGTGAAGGGAGGGAGCACAGGCTTTGACGGATTACGCAGCCTACAGAGAAGACAGGCGCATCACAAATAAGCAGTTTATAGATACCCTGCACAGCGAATATGAGGGCTTCACCAAAATCCAGAGCTCGTACATAAGCCACCCCGACGACTACGCGCTTTGCCTCACGGACGAAGCCGAGAGCGTGCTGATAAAGCAGTACGGCATCGGCCCCGGGCTGGCGCATCACAGGCTGAAAGGCAAGCGGCGCAAGGATAATCGGCAGAAGAAAAACCGCATGATGGTTCGTCTCAGCGACGATATGTACGGCAGGGTCATGTCTCTGATGCACAGCATGAATTTCAGCACTGTGCAGGAGTTCTTGGAGACAACGCTTACGGTTATGGTCGAGCGCGAGGAGGGCGTGGCATGAAGAAAGGTTCCAACGATGCCACGTACTACGATGCGAGATATAACGGCTACTCAGGTAAGAAGCGCTTTGAGGTCGCGCATCCGAGACATGCGGGGCGCTTGACGATCGCTGCCCCGGATATGAACTCGGCTGTCGTCGCCGCTGCCCAGCGGTGGGGAGAGAAGTGGTCGGCTTATGATTTCTATGCATTCTGCCACGTGTTGGAAGTGAAAGGGGGAAAATAGACATGAGTGAGTACATAGAGCTGAATTCAGCAGTCTGCATTGCAGACTATGCAGCAGACGAGCACCCATACGGAAAAGACATGGCAAAGCCGGAGACGTTTTCGGAATACAACCAAGGCTGGAATGACGCTTGCGATTATATACGGGATAAACTGGAAAGCGAACCCGCCGCTAACGTAGTGCCGGTTGAGCTTTTCAACGATTTGAGAAATGAACTGTGTCTCCACTGCGGAAAGTATACATTGCAGCACTTCGGCGCTTGCGACGGTTGCAAATGGAGGGCTGACAATGGCTGAGCTTGGCTATGACCCATGCGACTATTGCGCCTTTTGTGATGCTTGCCCAAGCGCTCATTTTTGGCCGTTCGGGTATCACAAATGCGCAGACATGCGAGATATGAGAAATTGTCAAAAAGAGGAGGACAGCAAGAATGGATGAATACATCGCGCGGGGCAAATTTCTTGACTACATGAAGGGAACGAGCCGATATTTTAACGTAAAATTTGACATTGAAAATTTTCCTGCTGCCGACGTGGCCCCGGTAGTACATGGGCGGTGGATTGGTGCTCCTCTTTGTGGAAACGACAACTGTAGATGCTCTGAGTGTGGAAGTTGGCATAATGTCCATGCAAACTTGCGTGGAGAGATAATACAAAAATACTGCCCCAACTGCGGCGCGAAGATGGATTTGGAGGAAACTGATAATGGATGAATACATAAGACGTGACGCGCTGATAGCTGAATTTGAGCGGTTGTCCTTGGGTGAAAATAGCCTCGTCGAAAAGTTCTTTGCGCACGGAGTATACGCTGTTATCGAAACATTCCCCGCTGCTGACGTTGTTTCGATAGAAGTTCTTAAAAAATGGCTGTATGAAAACGCTCTGAATAACGCAGGCAGTTCCTATGGTTTTGCGTGCGTGGAAATCTCCAAGCGGTTGGACGGACTGCGCAGGTACGCGAATGAATGTCGGGAGGAGAACAAATGACATACATTATCAACCCCATGTGGTTTTACTGGCTTAGTGTTGTGGACAGAGCCTGCCAGCTTGTTCGCACAGCCGCCATCCTGCTGTTTCTTCTTTCTGCTGCTTTATTCATTGCGGCAGCGTTTTGCAAATATGCGGCGGTTTACCGCAACACGGTTGACGAGGAATGTTTTGAATATGTAACCGGAGCGAAAATGCAAAGAATCGCAACTGTCGTTGCCGCTGTTACTGCAATCCTGTTTATAATTTACGTGTTTATTCCGCCAAGAGAAACGCTGATTGAGATGCAGATAGCGAGATTCACTACGGTTGAAAATGCCGAGTGGGCATTGGACGCCATTAAAAGCGCCACCGACTATATCGTGTCGGCAATAAAAGAGTTGGGATGAAAGGTAACATACATCGTAAGCTGTTTCGCTGTGACTACTTCGCGTGGCTGTTTTACCGCAGCCGCGCAAGCGAAAGGCAGCGGCGGCAGGACAAGCACGACGCACGGCGCAGATACCGCAGAATATGTAAAAGAGAGTGTAGGGAGGAGATAAGAGCCTGTGATAAGTGAAACGTTCAATTTCATAGCGCTGATTGTGGAGGCGATAATTCTCGTCGTGATAATAATCTACGTCGATATCATCATGGAAGATGCGGCGGAGATAAGGGAGATCGCCCAAAGCTGTGGATGGGCTGATATGGATAAGGTCAGGGCACTTGACAAGAAGAAGTATGTGCCGGCGGCGAAGGCCGCAAGCGAAGACGCATATTTCACAATGCCTGACGGAGAGAGAATCCACAGGTGCGCAAGCAAGAGCAGGAGGAGATGGTAAGAGATGGTTTATATCGGTATTGATCCCGGTGTATCAGGAGCAATGGCAATCAGGGACGACCTCGGCATCTATCTTTTTAAGTTCGATGAAGAGAAATACGTAGAGGCGCTGAAGCGGGCTCCTGCCAACACAATCTGCTGCCTTGAGCATGTCCACTCCATGCCGAAGCAGGGAGTTGCAAGTTCATTCAACTTTGGCATGAACTTCGGTTGGATTCAGGGTGCGCTTCAGGCTCTCGGTGTCAGGTATGAGCTGGTTCATCCGCAGAAGTGGAAGAAGGAGTTCTCCGTTACGAAGGACAAGAACACTTCAATAGAGGTCTGCAAAAGGCTATTCCCGGATGTGAGTCTGAAGCGTACGGAGAACAGCAAGAAAGACGACGACGGCTTTGCCGAAGCTCTGCTGATGGCCGAGTACGCCAGAAGGAGGCTTTGATGCCAAAAACAAGGCTTATTGATCTGACCGGCCAGCGCTTCGGGAGGCTGGTGGTTTTGGAGCGCACCGGCACGTATAAGGGCTCGGACGGCTCCGGCAGCTCCCCGATATGGAAGTGCCAGTGCGACTGCGGCGAGGTCGTTGAGGTAATAGGACGTAATCTGAGATACGGCGGCACAAAATCGTGCGGCTGTATAAGACGTGACAAATGCCGGAGGCTGAGAACTCCCAGCGAGTGAGAAAGGAGAAATAAAATGCATAGCGAACTGCTGACAATAACCCCGAACGAGGCAAGCAAGTATCTCGCGAACAATCCCGCAAACAGGAAAATAAATGAGAGCGTCGTCAGAGCAATGGCGGAGGACATGAAAGCCGGGCGCTGGATGCAGACGCATCAGGGCATTGCGATAAGCAAAACCGGGCGTCTCCTCGACGGCCAGCACAGACTGTCTGCTGTTATAAAGGCCGGCATCCCGGTTAAGATGATGGTGACATTTGACGTTGATGAGAAGGCTATGGACGCGATAGATCAGGGGCGCAAGCGCTCCACGAGTGATATTTTCCTGTTCAGCGGTGAAGAGGCGTGGATGCGCAATAACTGCACCATAGCGGCTGCAAGATTCCTCTTAGCTCGTGGGAATAACTCTTCGGTTCCGGCTGAAAAGATACGTGAGTTTATGAACAAGTATGCGCTTGCGTTCCATACGTTCTATAAGATGACTACCGGTAAGAAAGGCGGTTCGCGCAATCTCCATGCTTCCATCTCGGCTGCGATAATCGCCGCCAGAATAAACGGCGTTTCTGAGCCTGACTTAGTCGCGTTCTATGATCTCTACGCCTGCGACAGACTACCCAGCGAGGGCTACAACTCGGAAATCGTTCTCAGGTTCAAGTCGTATATGATACAGAACCGGCTGAAGCATATCTCGCCCAATAAGAACGAGCTGTATAAACTTGCCAGCAACGTCATATACAACTTCGTGAAAAACACAAAGACAACGCTCCTCCGTACACCTGAAACGGAAAGATACGTTGTCTCTGTATAATACGGTGGCTTGCTAATATGACGGGCAATATACTGCCCGTCATATTCCAGCTATAATTTTTCGTATTTTGGGATCACTGTAATCAATAGAGAACGGCAATTCACATTGATCTATGGTGCCGTCTTTAACTCGGCTTGCAAAATCATATATTACCATTCCAACAATAGAGTCATCATCAAAACTGCGCAGAGTGATTACTCCGTTGTCATCTTCATCGGCGTAATGTGGGATGTGCTCAGTGGGACGCACATACAGGACATCGAATTGCTTATCATAGTTTATTGTTAATGTCAATATAAAGCGCTCCCCCTTCTTTGTTTATTCCGCCCGCTATTTCTTTTGACGTAAAAGCCGTGACAACTGTTCCCGTTTTAGTCTCCTCATCTATTTCTGCCGCCACTTTTGTATAATACGTAGGGTGGCCGGTCGATTTTGAAAAGTATACATTTCGGGTTTGGCTCCTGCTGCTTGGATAAATAAAAATGGGGCTAACGATAGTGCGGCGTATATCCTCAGGGTGCATATCAGTATGCCCACTATCTTGAATAATATGCTGGTTATATCTTTCCGTACTGAGTGTAATTACGTTGCCAAGAGGATCTTTCTCCTTAAAAAGAACGTCATCCATATCAGATTATGCCTCGTCGTTAGCGGCGGGCACATTATTGCCAACTTCTGGTATGATACCGTTCTGGGCTTCATAATTAGACAATGCTTCCTCAAGTATTTTGTTGAATCTTTTCGCAAGCTGCAATGACATAGCTATTCTTGACACATCAGTGCGTTCGCTGCCAGTAATTTCACCTGTGTTATTATCTATAATGGGCTCAGAGGTAGTGAAGACCAGCCTTACGTCTACCGGACTGACAGCCAGCTGCACAGCATCAGCGTATTTGCTTGACTCCATATGTATCTCTCCTTTTCTATAATATGTCACTATGACATATTATAGAACAAAAATGTGAGAAAAATCAACCCCCAAAAGAGCATAATTTGAGGCTGTCTCTTCGTGAGACAGCCTCTTTTTTTATTTCAGCAGCCCAAGCGCGCGGTAGTAATCCTCCATAGTAAATGTAGAGGTGCTTTTGGCGGTACTGTCATCGGCCTGATGGTTGCGGACTGAGCCTGAAAAAGTCGGGTCAGCTTCCTCTTTGGCCGGGACAATGGAAGAGTAGCCTTCATCGACCTGAGTGGCGTAGTCTTCGTTCACAGCGTAGCTCTTAACGCCACTCTTGACGATGTTGTAAAAGTCGCTGCGCGTTATGCCAGCATAAGTTTCGCGCGCCGAAAGCCCCATGTTTGCCCACGCAGTGTAAACATCGTCTTTGCTGACTGAGTCGTTTACATCTGCGTCTTTCAACGCGGCAGCAAGATCGAGCCACGAACCGAGGTCAGCATTATTACCGGCTATTGTGTTGTAGGCTTCTATACGCCTGACGGTGGCAGACTGCTTACCTCCGGCGTCTGGAAGAACCTGAGTCTTGATGGCGTTGAGAATTTGCTCGTCGCTTTTACCCTCCATGTTGTTGTAGACAGCTATAGCTTTTGCAACATCGGATGCGCCAAGAGACTCCTCAGCATCCTTCGTAGCGCCTTTATTGGAATACCACGCCTCAGAGCCTATGCCGAAGAGTTTGGCGTAGAGAAGAGCATTAACGTTCACCCCGTCGTCTTTCAGCTGAGTTTGAACGCTGGATGGAATTTTTGAGAAGCCGCCTATAAGGTAGTCTATGGCATCATAGTCGGTTTTCTTGCCATCTGCATCCAAAATTTTCTTGCTGACAAGATAGCTGGGGACGTCCTCTTTGGGAACTGCTTCTGTCCATGCGGGAGCGCCTGTATCATAGTCGAGCCCCTTATTGTCAAGATAGCCCTGCTCAGCGGCGTCTTTCGCATAGCCCTTGATTTGTTTCTCAACATCCTCTTTAGCTTTATCACCAAGCTTGTCATACCCGAAAGCCTTGAGCAGCGCATCCATCCCGGAGTTGTAGCTCGCCTCTGCATCCTTGCGGTACTGCTCCTTATCGGCCTTGGTGAGCTCGTAGCTCACCTCGTCGCCGTTCTCGTCGGTGTACGTGAACTGGTCGGGCGGGAGCTTATCTACTGCCTTCTTGATGCTGTCAAGGATTTTGAGGAAGTCGTCAGCGGGGTCGTCCGAAATGCTGTACAGGCCGGCCTTCTTCTTGCCTGCGATATCGGCGGCGGAAGTGCCTTGGCCTGCTCCAGCAAGGAAGCCCCAAAAATCATTACTTGACTGCTTGCTTCTGCTTATGCCGTTTATGATATCGAGCGTCCACATTCCCATGCTGTTCAGCAGTGTGTAAGCGTTGTTCAGCGGAATACCGGCGAGGTTAGCAAAACCACCGGCGGTTTTGCGGATGTTATCTGCTGAAGGATTCTGAGTAAGATTCCAGAAAGCCGATACTGCGTCCTCAATTGCTCCGATAGCACCTATGCCGTTTTCGTAAAACGTTTCGCCGGAAATGATGCTCTCTACGAGGTTGGTCACATCGTCGCCAAAGATTACAGTGCCGCCTACGCCCTCAAAAAAACTCTTGAGAAGCTCAAGGCCGATTTTGCCGGCGTCTATCTGCTGCTCCTCGTCATCGTCTCTGAACTGCTTGAGCTTGTGACGTAAGCCCTTTGCCAGAACGTCCATCGCAGCATAAGCCACATTTGAAGCGAAGAATCCGGTCGCGGCGTTCTTCAGAGCCTTATTTGCTTTAGCGGCGTGCTCTGTGCCCTTGGCAGCCCTCGCTTCGTTTATTGCGGTAAACATGCTGTTGGCGGTGGTGCGCTGCTGCGTCTGGAACATCGTGAGCGCTTTGAGCAGTGCGCTGTCGCCACGGGAAATCTCGTCGCGCATATTCATCGTGTACTGCGACTGAGTGCGCATAGACGCCCGCTGGAACGTCTCGTCAACCATTTCCTTGAACTTGGCGCTGTTGATGTCAATGCCGGGGTTCTTCATCTGCACGTCGTAGCAGGAAGCGAGATAGACCTTGCTGACCTCTCTGACGTCGGCTGCGGGAATCCAGTTCTGGATGCTCTTGAGAACCTTGATCTTTGCCGCCATCTTGCCGAAAAGCGTGCTCTGGTCTTGCAGCGCGTCGGTGATGGAAGAGTCTATATTGCCCTTTGCTCTGAACTGAAGCAGGGGATTGTTTCGCGCGGCTTTTATCTGCTGGTTGCCGGGATTAAGTGATGTGATCGCAGCTTTCGCTACTGCTCTCGGGTCAAGTTCGCTCATAGCAAGCCACATTGATCCCTTCTGCTTGAACGGCGTACCGGGGTTGCCTATGAGAACTGCCGTCTGGAAGTTGTGATTGAGCTTCTGCCACCAGTTGTCTCTGGACTTTGCTCTCGTCTGGTTGATGTCCTGCACGTCCTTGACGTAGTTCTCCATCCAAGCGCCGTACTCGCTGCCCATGTTCTGCTTCACGGAATCTACGAGCGTGGGCGTCCCAAAGGTGTGCATATAATCCATGATGCCGAAGGTATCTGCCAGCTCACCAAACGCTATGTAATCTGCTGCGCGGCGTATGTAGCCGTCAGTTACCTCCACGACCGGGGCGATGTTGACATAGCCTCCGGCTGTTCTCGTGCGCTCCTTCAGGTTCTTAAAGTCAGGCACTCCAAAGTCCTTGCTGTTAGCCTTGTCCCATTCGGAGTTGACGTCTTCGACGCGGGCGTATGTAAGCGGGAAATAATCACCGGGCTTGAACAGCTCATTATCTACGCCGTCGATTGCCTTGGCAACATCCTGAGTCTCTTTGCCGAGCTTTTCGGACATACTATCAAACGCCTTGACATACGCGCTTGCAACCTCATTCTTAGCTATGGCCGTTTGAAGGGCGCTGTACAGTTCGGAGATGTTCGCAGGGTCTGCTTTTATCATATACGGCTTATTATCGCCGTTTTTCAGCGCAAAGCCCTCTATGTTCTGCACCCTGTAGGCATCGGGGCCACCCATAGTCTTTATAGCCTTGTAGAGGCTGACCGCCTCAGACATCGTAAGAGTTTTGCCTCCGAGTCTCACGTTGGTTTTGGTTTTACCGGTGGCGAAGTCGCCGTAGCCTTTCATCTTCACTACATCAGTGAAGAAGTTGTCGGCTTCAACAAGTGTCGTCTGGTTCTTGACAGCAGCGTTTTCAATGGTGTCTGCCATCCGATAGCCTGCGCCCTTCTCCCAGAATTTGAAGCCGTCTATCATCTGGAACATCTGGCGAGGCATGATCTGCCAGCGGATAAACTTTGCAGCGGCCTTCTCGCGGAGGCTCTTGCCTTTTTCACCACGTTCTACCTCACGCCCAAGCTCGGTAGGCTTTCTCTTGCTGCCGTTTTCTTTGACCGCGTTATTCAGCTCGTCAAGCTCTGCTCTGACCTTGCTGGCCTTCTCAATGTAGTGTGAAGTCATCTGCGCAGCCTTGACTGCCGCATGACGATACTTCTCGACATTGTACGGAATCGGGTTGCGGTACGCCTCCTCCGCCAGTTCGCGGGCGAGTTGAACCTGTTCATTTACACGCTCAGAGTACAGATCGCCGAGTATACGGCTGTCCTTCATAGCCTTGTAATACTCAGCAAACTCGGCAAATGAGGTGTGCCCGTCGCCTAACCCAGAAAGTTTGTTCTTGAACTCCGTCACGGAGTCCGAAACCTTGGTGTACTGTTCGTCAGTGAGGTGGCTGGTAAAGGCATCACTTTCAAGGAACGTTTCAAACTCCTCAGCTCTTTGGGTGGCTTCATGGATTGCGTCATGGTTTGCACCGCCGAACTCGGCCTCGGCATCCTTCCACGCGGTTTCATCCGGGACGGGGGCTTTCTGCGCATTCTGCCGCTCCTCACGCCTCTGCTGCCACTGTGCCCATTCCTTCGCATTATCCGGCGTAAGCCTGTCTTCGGCACGAAGGGTGTAGTACAAGTCGTCAGAGATGTGAGCGTCGCGCTCCGCCTGAACCTCCTCCGCAGTGCGGGTGGTGTAGCCGGTTTTGGGGTCATACTCGTTGCCGTTTTCGTCAACGTAGACTCTTTCGGTTGTGTTAGAGCCAGTGCTATGGTTAGCATTATCGGCGTTATAGTTAGAGTTCGCGTCCTGTGTGTTAGTGTTAGTGCCGGAGAGAGCCTTGTCAAGTTCTGCCGCCAGCTCATTCATATCTCCGAAATACGGAGTCCATTCTTCAAGAGCTGCGGAGCCGTCTTCATAGCTCTTGTAGATGTCTCTCATCAGCTCTTCGTCGGTATCATACGATAGACGCAGCTCGTCCGCCTCTTCAGTCTCAACGGAATCAATGCGGCGCTGGATTACTTCTCTTGCGGCGTTTCGGTCTGATTCGCCGAGGGCTTCCCAGCTCGCCTTTTCTCTACTCTGCTCAGAAAATTCGCCACGAACTCCTCGTCCGTCATCGCTTGATACTCCGCTTTCAGATGTCCCAGAGACTTGATTTTTACCAGTGACTTGGTCAGCCGTTCCGTTTTGTCCATTGTCGTAGCTCCCCACTTTGGCACGTGTGAAGCCGTCGGTTATCTTGCCGTCAGCAGTTACGACCAAGCCAGTTTCGTTGAATATCTGGCTCGGAGATGCTCCGTTGGCAAGAAGTTCCTTGGCTCTCTCCACCTTGCTGTTAGTGGAATCTACTTTATCATTGTTTGGGCTATTTTGCAACCTACGCTTTTCTGCTTCCGCTTTAATAGCGGCTTCCTTAGCTGCTATGCTTTCCCAAAACTCTTTCGAGCCTTTGACGGTATGCTTTTCTTTATGCAACTCTCGCTCCGTCTCTGCTATCTCGTTATCGCTCATGGAACCGTTTCGATATTTACTCAGCTTGGCCTTGGCGGTATTGTAGGCTTCGCGCAAACTCTTGATGCGCGTCATTTCTCGTGCCGCGCCGGAGGCGTCGTTCAGCTCCACGGCTTTTTCGTAAGCCTGACGGGCATTCTTGCCCTCGCGTTCAAGCACACGAAGCTGGTCTTCAAGTTCAACTCCGATATCTGCTTTGCGGATTCCCAGCATTTCGAGAACTTCGCTCGGCAAGCGAGTTCCGACGCTCTTGTCAACAGGCTCTTCACGCGAAGAAAAAGCTTCCTTTTCCACCTTGTAGGTATCGTCGAGAAGGTTTTCATCCGTGTAGCCGCCCTCGGTCTTTGCCTCTGACTTCAGCTTCGAGTCTAAAATGGCAGCAGAAAATGCGTCGCGGTTATTTTTCTCTGCATTTTCCTCCATGTTATACGTCTTTTCAGCCATCTTGTTCGCGCCTACGACGTATTCGTCGAAGTCTTCAGCGTCGTAATACTTCTGAAGGAGAGCTTTGACTCTGCCCTTAATCCAATCGTTGGCATTGTAGAGGGAACTTGTCACCGGAATACTGTCGGCTTCGGGGTGCTGTTCATACCACCGCTTTACCGTCTCCTGATAGTCAGCCTTTGCTTTCTCCAAAGCGGCATCTGCGGCATCTTCCGCCAGCTCTTCAGCTGTCTTCTTAGGGTTTGCATTTACAGAATTTTCAGCCTGTCCTCTGTTGACATTTTCCTCTGCGGTGGGTATACTGTTATCAGAGGTTTCCGATATCTCAAGGCTCGCTTCGGGCGTCGCGCGGGGGGCGGCTTCGGCTGCATCTACGCTCTTGGGGGAGGAAGCTTCTTTTTTTGCCGTTTCCATATATGCAGAAACGACTGCCATGCGATTCGCCTTGCTATCTGGGACGGCTTCAACAACGTAGTATGTGTTATCGACTCTTTTCTCAAAACGGATTAAAGGAGCCTGAGAGTTATCTGCGTTCCTATACTCTCTGCTGAGTTTCCAAGTTTCAGAGTCGACGTCTCCCGCGGAGAGAAGTCTCGCACGGTCGGCGTTTTCTACGACGTAGTTTATTCTGCCGAAATCCTCTATATTGGCCATGCTGTGATCTGCTGTCCCATTCACACCGTGACGTTTGTCTATGTGAGCGATTGAGTTGCCTTTTATTTGGTTTTTGAAACCGGTGACATCAAGCCCGGTAGCGTTCTTCACCAAATTGACAACTCTATCGCCGACAGTTTCAGCGAGCGTCACGGTGAACTTATTACGGTAGTTTATATCTTGCAATGACCGTGCTCGCTCAATGCCGCTGATAACATTCTCATCGGCAGCGGCTTTGTAATCGGCAATAATCTTGTTTTCCTCCGCCGTATGCGTAGCGGGGTTATCATTGACAGCTGTGCTTTCCGTCCCGTTCGGGGCGGTATTTTTTTGCACGTCTGCGTTCTGCGTCTCTGCGTCATTGTTAACGGCAGAGTTTAACGTCTCAGGACGCGCTACAGCGTCGCTTGAGGGCGTAGGGGGTGTAGTTATATCCCCTTGAGCCTCTGCCGCGCTCTGAGGCTCTGTCGCAGCCTTCTTGCCGGTCATAAGTTCAAAGGCTTTGTCAACCTCACCGCTGCGCAGTTCGGCGTTTTTCTTTGCGTCGGCTCCGGTCGCTATGCTTACCCCGGAACCTGCTATGCCGAGAGCCGCGCCGACAAGACCGTCATACAGCCAGTCGGAAACCTGCTCCTCGCTGTAGTTCTCGCCGATGCTCTTGCCGTTGTAGATGGCGCGGAGAGTCGGATCAACCGCGCTGGAAACAAACTCCTCGACGAACTCGCCACCGCCGCCGTTGATAATGGTGCGCAGCACGGTGCGCCCGATATCTGTCTTTGCAAGCTTGCCGACGAGTTTCTCAACGGCAGTGTCCGCAAAGCCCTTGCCATAGGCAAGGTCAAGCCCGCCGAACATTTTCTCGGTGAGATATTCTTTAGCGGCGCTTGTTGCACCGTAAGCACCGGCCTGAGCAAGGTTTCCGCCGCCTGCTTCTGCCTGCTGAACGCCGCCGCCGAAAGACCGCCCCATCATCATTGCCATACCTGAACCGGGCAGGACGGCGTTTGCTGCCATATCTGCCGCAAGAGCAGGAACCTGAGACACTGCATCGAGAGCAAAGCGTCCCGCGTCGGAAGCGCCCCATTTTGAACGCTCAATGTCTCTGCCGCCGGATTCGGAAAGCTCTGCGGACTTGTCGGCTATTGCCTGCTGCATCTGCATTGCCTTTTCGTCTTCCTCTTCTGTGCCGACATGGTACAGCGCCGAAAGCTCCTCATTACCGCTGGCTCTGAGTGCTTTGTCAACTGCGCTTTGCCCGCCTGTAGCGACGCGCCCGGTGTAACCGAACAGACCGCCGAGAGAACCTGCGGCCTGCTTTGAGCCGCCCTTGATGGAACCCCACAGACGTTCAAAGATGTTCTGATCTACATCCGGCAGCTCCACATTGTAGAACTCAAGCTGTTTACGCAGCTTGTCCATTTCGGATTCTGCCGCTGCCTTTTCATCGGATGCGGCCTGCAACTCAGAGCGGTACTTTTCGAGTGTAGTGGCGTAGTTCACCCCCGCTTCGGGACGGATTGACTGCACCTTTTTGTCGCTGACGGACTGTGCCTTTTTACTTGCGTCCTTGTACTTATTAGCTGCGTCGGCGTAAGCTCTCTGAAGCTGGAATTTCTCGTCGTCTGACAGAGCGGTTGATATCGTGGTGACATTCGGGTGCTTGTCAAGCCAAGCATCCCTAAGCCCACCGACGAGGCCGCGCCCGCGGCCATCAATGATGTCGCGGGCTTTTTCTGTGGCCTGTTTCTGCTGCATCTGCTCGTTGTAGTAGTCCTCAAGCGGGGAAGTGCGAGGAGAAGATGGTGAGGTCGGAGCGGATGATGTTTGGGTAGCTGAACCGTTGTGCGCGGCTATCGACTGCGCTATAAAGTCAAAGGGGCTTGCCATTTTAATACCATCCTTTATTTGTAAAACATCGACTCGTATCTGTTAATGGTCGTGGGCGTAATAACAGGCTGAGAAGCGCTCGGCGCTGGCTGTTCCCATGAAGGAGTCGGGCCATAGGAACCGTCAGCCTGCATATAATTGCCCTCACCCTGACCGACCCAACCGGAATAGTCGATGTTGGAGTTGCTTCCGCCTCCGCCAAGGCCGCCTGCCGGGATGTAGCCAGCGGGGTATTTGCCGGTGAGCTGCTTGTACTGTTCGGCATCAATTTTGCCTGCTGCGTAGTCGAGAGAGGCTGCAAGCTCGGGGTTCTGCGCTCTCCACACCGCTTCCATGTTCTTTGCCTGAGCTGCTCCGTACAGATTCGCAAACGCAGAGAAGTCGCCGAACTCGGCGAGAATCTGCGCTTTCTTGAGGTCGCGCTGATAGCCGTTGTTGTACTCGTCAAGGAGCGCCTGAGCCTTCTTGTAGTCGTTATCGGCAAGCGCGGCACGGATGTTCGCCTGATACTCCGCCGTGAGGTTTGCCATCTGACGGTCAGCCTCAGCGGTTGCATTTGCTTCAGCGGTGCGCAGGTTGCCGAAGTCTCGCTGGTACTCGCCGCCGCGCGCAAGCGCAGCCTGTGAAGCGACGCCGGAGTTTATTCCGGTCGCTGCCGCCTGATTGTTGAAGTTCTGGCGGTTGCGCTCGTACTGTACCGATAGGTCATTTGCCTGCTTCTGGTACTCCGGAGCGATCTTGTCCCTCGCCGCCTCGTAATCGCTCTTGCTCTTGTCGTAGGCGGCTTTGAGCTCTTCCTCACGCGCCTTGCGCTGCGCGTCGTATATCTGGTTTATGGCGTCGGTACGTGCGGTGTTGTAGCCGCTGCCGAGCAGCCCCTGATTGCTCTGTGCTCCGCCCGTTGCCCCGGCATCAGTAGCCGGGGTTGTGGGAGTCGCGGGAGAGGTCGGCGTAGTCGGCGCAGCTACCGCTGACCCTGCTGCCGGGGTCGTAGCTCCTGCCGGGGCATTTGTCGGAGACGCAGCGCCAGCAGCTGAAGTCGTAACACCGCCGGCGTTTTTCGCCACGGCTTTGATCTGCTGCGCGTCATATGCTTTGGTTATTTCATCTATACTTGCCATGCTTTATCTCCTCAAAAGGGCTGTCCACGTGTTGTTCCCGATGATTCCGTCGGCATGAAGCCCGACGCCGTTCTGAAACTCCATTGTGCGGTTCTTGGTCTTGGCATCAAACACGCTGCTTACTGCCAGCTCTGCGCCGTGAGCGGCAAGCAGTGCCTGAGCAGCTGCAACGTCAGCGCCGCTCATGCCCTCGCATATCATGCGGGGTGGCCAGTACGTTTCAGCCTGCGGCTTATCGTCCGTGGTCTGCTCTGCGCCGTCTGCAAACTCGGCCTGAAACTTCTGAGCGAAGCCATACCGCGTGTTGATGTTGTTCACAGCGGGGCGCTCATACTCGGTGCAGATGCGGCTTGTCGCTTCGTATGTATCTTCGGTCGTACATAGGAAACTCCAAAGGCTGGCGTAGCTTGCCTTCAGTTCGCCGATGCTGAAATCTACCTGCACTGCTTCATTGCCGACGCTCTTGCCGATGTCGTGGGCATATTCGACGAGAGCCTTTTTGCGGCTCCAATACGTCCACTGGCACAGGCCGTAGCCGACAGCGTCATGGACAAACTTTGCCTGAGAAATGGCGTAGCTGTCGGCCTGACGGGTGTACTCGTCATCGGTCAGCGTAGTCATGCCGCGCTGCGCGATGTTGGCTTTGAGGCCGCTTTCCGCCTGCATATTGCCGAGCATCGCACACGCTCCGGCTACAGTCATGCCGTGGCTGCGGAGCCGGTCATATATTGTTTTCGCGCTCATTCAGTTGCCTCCTACTCCGTATACTCCACGCCATACCGGTCGAAAAGCTCTTTAACCTTTGTGTTCTTGAGAATCTTTTGCTGTTGGCCGTGATTCAGCGCATCATAAACCGTCTGCAAAGCTTCTGTTGTGTCTGACGCAACTGCTTCAGCCGCCTGTGTCCATTTCCCTTTACTCATTGACCGTTACCCCCAGCACGTTCAGGGCGTTCTGCATGTCCTGTTTTTCCTCATCAGTTCCACCCTGCTTGATCTCGGCGATTTTGGCAAGGATGACATTCTTCCGTTCTTCAATTGTCATTTCTGTACCTCCAACGCAGTCTCGATTTCTGATAATGCCGTTTCATATTGCGCTACCTCATATTCTAACTGCGCTTTGTAGAGCTTGGTGTATGGTTTCCACGGGGCTATCATCTCCCCGCTGAACGCCTGACCGTCCGTGCGTGTCCACGTCTCGCCGCTCGGCACATATCTGTACCCCTCAATAAACTCTGTACACTTGCCGCCGAAAAAGGGCAAGTCAAATTCGCGCATATTGCCGTCATTAGAGACATGGCACCTGTATTCATTATCAATATAAATTTTCATCTCCTGTCTCCCTTAACTAAGCGTGATATTAGTAAGTGTGGCAGAACTAGTTTTTGCCCCCACTTCGGGATTTATGGAACCGAGCATTTCATATGTCGCCACATAACATTCTGTATTTATTCCGCTAATATCAAGTTCAATACGAGCATCACTGGTGTGCAAGTTAGCATAAGCGATAAAACCTATGTCGGCAACACCCGGAGGATAAGTGCTCCATGAGAACTTGTTTTCGGTTACTCCAATATACCAACCGTTAGCCTCAGATTTTACTACTGTCAGTTTGTTGTATTTCGAGAGGTCAAATTTGTTCCCCGTATAAACACTGGCAGCTTTAGGGAACGTTGCGTCTGTGTTTGTTATACTAAAAGACAACACGTTAGACACGGTTGGTGTAACGCCTGTTCCTTTCCAGCCGCCCGTAACACCTGTATTGTCACCGCCGTCAAACAGGATAAGCTCAAACATCAGCGTTACAGTCTCGACCTGCCCCTCGGCGGTGATTGATACCGTTTTGCTCGTGCTCTTGCTGCCGCTGACCGCCGTGACCGTCCACGTCCCGGCGGAGGGGATAACGAATATCGCCTTGCCGCTCGTGTCTTTCGCCGTCAGCGTCAGTGTGCCGTTCGTGCAGGTGCAGACGCTCCCCGAGGGGTATGTCACTCCGATGACCGCGTAGGGTGTTCCCCCGCCCCGGCGTGTTATGAATGCTTCGCCCATTCCTTTCCCCTCACTTTCTTATGCAGCGTATCTGCAAGGGTATCGAGACTGCCGGCTTTGCCTTGGCGTAGAACGTTATCTTGTTCGCCGCCGTCACCGCGCGGTAAATGAGTGCCCATGCGTCCGCCTGCTTTTCCGCGTCCGCGAAGGTCGCCGACGGGGCAAGGTCAATGAGCGGCGCATCTGCTGCCAGAATGCCGTTTATCGTCTGCTCCTTGGTGTACGGGGCAGCGTCACCGCTCCACGTTGTGTCGAGCGTTACCGTGTAATCGACCGATACCGCATGGTCTGCAAGCTTCGCCATCGTCACGGCACCGTCCTTTATCTTAGCCGTCTCGACTGCGAGCGCAGCGAGTTTAGCCGCCGTGACTGACAGTGCGTCAAGCTGCGCTGTTCCGACGCTCGCGTCGCCGAGCTGCGCCGTAGTCACAGCCTTGTCGGCGATTTTCTCGGTAGTTACGGCTTTATCTTTTATCTTTGCAGTCTCAACTGCAAGGTCTGCCAGCCGTGCCGCTGTGACAGCAAGGGCGGCGAGCTTCGGAGTGGTAACTGCCTCATCTTTTATCTTGGCGGTTTCTACTGCCGCTGCCGCCAGCTTCGCGGAGGTCACGGCAAGAGCCGCAAGCTTTGCGGTTGTGATGGACTCATTGGCAACAGCGCCCTGAGTCATCTCAGCCATCTGCTCTTCAATTTTCGCAAGAGCCGCCTGCACTGTGCTGACTCCGGTAAGACCGGGGACGGCATCAATGCCGACGCTTTCAGCGCCGTTAGCACCGGCAAGTTCAGGTATGAGGGACTCGTTTATGTAGGTTTTGATAGTGTTCGCTGCTTCGTCGAACTTGGCCTTCAGCTCCACCGAGGACATACCCCCGACGTCGTTAGGCTCATCGTCGAGCAGCGATAAGATATACAAATCTGTGAGAAGTTTTGTCAGCATATTTCTCTCCTATTTTGCGTAGCCTGTCTGTCTGACCCGGATATCCGCCGCAAGCAGCGTCGCCGTGGAATCGGAAGAATTCGACTTGAAGATCAGCTTGTAAAACACGAATTTCTTTGCCTTTATTTTGAGCTTCTTCATATGGGGCTTGCGGTTTACCGAAAAGCTCCAATGCGCGAAGTTCGCATGGTCAAAGGTCGAAAGCCTTGATGCAACTACCTTCTCGGTGTAGACGCTCTTCCTGTCGGTCTGAACTGTCACGTACACTTCGCTGTTGCTCTCAGGCTTAACGCCTATCCAGAGGGATGCGGCGTATTTCCGCATGTAGTCCGAACCGAAGCTCATGGAGCCGGACTCCCAGTATGCGTCTATCGGATCGCCGTCGTCGGAAAGGTATTCGTAAGCCATGCGCTTAAAACGCCCATCGGATGTGCCGATGTATAAGTCTCCGTGGAAACTCACCATGCAGGCCGCGTCAAAGCCGGTGTATATGTACCATGCGTCGGCGGCGTAGTTGTTCACAAGCGCCTTGCCGTCATAGCACACGTAATACTCCTGATTGGGGTTGTCGTCGTAGCACTTGCACTCGGCGAGATCAAACTCCGCCAGCGCCGCATATACGCGATCTGACATACGCTTTGCCTGACGCTCGTCGAGGGAAAGATTGGAGGAATACGACGCATTGTTTCTCCACTCGTAGCATTCCTTGCCAAACAGCGTACGAGGGCTGTTTAACACGAGCTGAGACTGCCCGAGGGCTGCGTTACCTATCGTTCTGTTGACCGGCACAGAGTAAAATGCGGCGGTTACAAGGCCGTCAGCCAGCGTGATGCTGCCGTATTCGACGCGGTACGCGCTGTTGCTCTTATAGACCATCAGCGTGGAGTAGTGCCGGACAAGCGCCGTGATCGGGGTATTCGCGTCGCCGATCGCCATTTCAAAAAGGTCAGGGAAGTAGTCGGCTCTGGGCTGGCCGTCGTAGTCAATGCCGGAGTACAGCGCCTTGTTGCTGCCGTCTCCGTAGATGAACACCCGCGTGTCCTGCGTGCTGTTGTAAAACTCGGAGTAGCGCATCGCCGTTACCTGACTGCGGAACGTGGTTCCAACCGCCCAGCCTATTTCATAGGCGTTGACGGACTGAGCCGGTACTTCGTTGAATGTAATGGTTCCGGCCTCAAGGTCAACGGTGTATTCCGAGGTGGCGATGTTCTGGCCAGTGGCGAAACTCTTCACGTAGTCGACGCTCTGAATGTTTTTCTCGGGCAGCGCGAAGGTTTTCTCTTTGCCGTCTGGGGAAATCCATAAGCGGCGCTCACCGCAGAGCCGGTTGATCTCTTCCATCTTCTCGCCGCCCCCGGCGGGAGGTACGGAGACGCGCACGAGCGGTCTGTAACCGTGGACATCCTGAAGCGCAGTGCCGTCCCACTGCTTATACTGTGAGCCGTTGAGCATATACACGATTCCGGAGAAGCCGAACATGTGGACATTCTTGCTGGTGTCTATGTCTCCGAGCGCCACGCGCACAAACTCGCCCGTCGTGTCGTCGTAGAGCTTCCAGAGCTTCCCATCGCAGGCTGCAAGCAGCTGCTCGTGCCCGCTGACGAAGCCTGTCCACATCCCGGCCACCTTGAGGTTGCTGCCCTGTGGGGCGGCGGTGACGCGGTAAAACTTCCATGTGTACCCATCGCCGTCAGCGGTGACGCTGTGCAGCTTCCAGACGTGGCTTGCATCGCGCCGCCAGTAATACCCGGCGTAAGAGGCAGCGTTCGCATGCGATACTGAAACCTCATCGCCGCTCAGGACGATAAGCCCGTCGGTTATACTTGCAGTGGGGAACATCCTGAGCTTGAGGTTTTCAGCTGCGCCGGTAAAGACGGCAGCTGCCGAAGCAGCATCAGTGAGGGAGTATTCCTTGGCAAGCCCCTTGAGGGTCAGCGTGCCAGCCCTGCGCTGCAAGTTGCCGTCGCGGGTGATGGTGAAGTTGCGCATATCTGCGGCTTCACCGAGCTTGAGCTTGGTATCGCCGTCGGGGTTCTGGTTCAAGCCGAGGAATGATTTCAGCTGAAATACTTTTTCGCCTGCTGCTGCGCTGATAGTCGCCATAAATCCTCCTCAGTCGAAGGCGTGCATCCCGCCTACGCCGTCGCTCTTCACCTTGAGAGTTATTTCCCCGGAGCCGCCTGCTCTGTCCATGTACCCGCCGTTGGCCTCCTGCTTGAGCGCATTCATGCACCCGTTCGCGGCCTTGGGGTCAGCCGCCATCTTCCTGACGAGCCAGCTCTCGCGCCTGTCCTTTGCCTCGTCGAAGATATCTCTGTATTCCTGCACCTTGGGGTTCTTCTCGTCCGTAAGGCGCTCTATGTCGCTGTTCCTCAGTTGCAGCTCTCGCTTCATACCTGCAAAGTCCGGGAAGACCCCCATCTCCCCGCACTCGTCGAAGTATTTCTCGACAGCGGCTCTCAGAAGCTTGGGCTGGTTATATTCCGGCCTCGGGCCTTTTGAAGCCATGCTTTTACCTCCTTAACTCCACATTCCGAATTCGTTGTACGGGCTGATTCCGCCGAAAGTGCCGTAGATATCCTCAATATCCTCACTCTCGGCGGGCATACCCCTTGCCAGCATCGTGAGCAGTTCGTCATATCTCTGCTGGAAGAAGTTCGCGGAAGAAGGGTCTTCCTGCATGAGAAGGTGAGCTGCCAAGCCGTACGGCATCACAGACTGGCATATATAGTCATCAAGACCTATCGGCGTGACGAAATCCGTGATTTTCTCCGCGATAGGTCTTTTCCCACTCTCTCCGGTGATGTATGTATCGGAGTAGGGGTACAGTTGACCGCGCAGAATGTTGAGTATAGCCAGCGTCCGATTCTTGTATTCCTTTGTGTCAGTCGTATCAGCCTTGCCTGAGGACTCGTTGAGCTCATCCATCAGGGTCATGGCATATTCAAATACTTCCTGCGCGGTCGTGCTCATTTAACGCCCCTCCGTGTCGCTGTCCTTGGCAAGCTGCTTGCCGATCTGATTAATACCCGTAGCTGCAAGGCCAGACACTGCGCCTATCGCGGCTGCGTTGATCGGATCGTGCGCCGGGAAGTCCGGCATACCGAAATACAGCGCTGCAAGGCCGAGTATGATACCGGCCACACCGCAAATGACGGGGATCCATTTGTTGTCAAGCGCAGTAGCTTTGACACCTGCCGCAATGAGGTACACCAGAACGGTGATAGCGGCAACATTTGCAATTCCAAATTCCATAATTTTCCTCCTACTTTTGCGCCTCTTCGAGGTCGCTTATTCTGTGATTAATTACCTTGATCTGTTCTTCTACGACAGGCATGCGCCGCGCGAAGTTGTTGTGCTCCCTGACCTCGCGTGTCAGCTCCTCAATCTTCGCCTCGGAGACTGCCTGTACTTTGCTGTTGCTGATAAGCACGCCGAAAAGCGTCACTGCCGCAGTTATAAGCGCCACAATAATTGATTCGGGCATTTCGACCTCCGTTTGTGAAATAGGGCGTGGATTTTACCACGCCCTATAAGTTGAATTATGCGGTCGCTTCGGCAACGCCGGAAGGAACGGAGCCGGCCTTGAAAGCGTAGGCTCTGATCTTGGTGCCGGAAGTTACTGCGAACTTCGCGGAGTAAGTCGCAGCGGTGTCGGAGGTCTTCGGGTTCGAGCCATCGGTGGTGTACTTGATGGTCTCGCCGGAACCGGCAGCGAGAGTTGCTTCACCGGACGTGACGGTTATAGTCGGGGTGGCACAGCCTGCGGTGGCGTGGACGTAGATGCCGTCGATCTGAGTGTCGAAGACGAAGCAGTCGTGCAGCATACGCCCCTGAACGATGGAGCCGTCCACAATCCACTGATCGTCGAGGACGCGCATGGTTTCGATTTTCTTCGGTGCGCAGGCAACGCCCTTATGTACGATCATAAAGGTCACACCACTCGGGAGATAGACATCCGGGACGATGCGAACCTGAGCGCCGCCGACGACACCGCAGACGCCATTGACGATGGCCTTCTGACCGACCTTTTCGAGACCGACTACCTGATCTGCCAGCTTCAGCTTGATGGCGTCAGTTTCACCGATAAGCACGACGCGATCGCCCTGCGGATGGCCCCCGGAGGCGGTTGGGCCGCCGTTCTCGAACCCGTGAAATGAAAACCAGCGCGTT